>ERZ1026854.822-NODE-822-length-21069-cov-5.742362_pt1 | contig 21069 bp, 22 predicted proteins | sample MGYA00380157_ERZ1026854 | MGnify/ENA primary metagenome ERZ1026854 (study PRJEB33269, sample SAMEA4719793) | human gut metagenome | biome: human-associated habitat; feature: organic feature; material: feces | place: Cameroon | collected 2013-10 ... | reverse complement strand
AGCTTTGCTTCAAGGCTCTTTGCATATTCGGTGTAACGCTTGTTTACGCCGTCAAAGAATTTTTTGCCGTGTTCTATGTATTTCGGGTGCGTATAGACCTGATACATCAGGCGGTACTTTTTGCCGTGCTTTTTTGCCGTCCAGTACGGAATTTCGTCTATAAAGTGCATAAGCTCCGTCGGATTGTTCGGCGATCTTGCCATGAAATCGTCCTCCACCTTTGCCATGCAGTAGGCGGTGGATTCGACAATCAGCTCGTCAAGATTTTTGAAATATACGTATAGCGTTCCCGATGTGCAGCCGCACTCGCGGGCAAGCGTTTTGATTCCCGTGCCGGTCAGGCCGTTTTCGGCATAGCAATCAAAGCATTTTTCCATGATTTCTTTTTTTCTGTCATTATGTTGACGTTCCGTCCTCATAGATATGTGTAAACTCCTCACTTATAATTGACTGATTGATTGTTCAGATATAGTATAACATATAACCGTAAAAAAGCAAGAGTCTTATATGAAAATAAAGTTATAATTAGTATATAAACGAAAGAATTCTCGTTGTGAAACGAAGATGCTGCTCTGACTCTTTTCATTTTGACATCGTGCCCGTAAGTTATAATGGTCTTGCCAAGCAAGAGGGATTTGTGGTATAATAAGATGCTGATAAATCTGAATTTGACGAGGTAAGTAATTATGGATGTATGCAGTTTTATCAAGGCTGTGTTGGCTCAGGATGAGAACACAATCAGAAACTTCTTTCACAAAGATGCGTATGTGAATTGGCATTGTTCCAACGAGCACTTTACGGTTGATGAGTTCCTTATCGCAAACTGTGAATATCCGGGCGATTGGGAGGGAACAGTTGAACGGGTTGAAGTGATAGGAGATTTATTCATCACGGTAACAAAAGTTTATCCCCGAGACAGAAGTTTATATTTCCATACGGTGTCATTTATAAGAACCGCAAAAGATAAAATTGTGTCAATAGATGAATACTGGGCTGATGATGGAAATCCTCCGCAATGGAGAATAGATAAGCACATAGGCACACCAATTATATAAATTCCAATTTGTCCGACCGAGCCCCATACATAGCCAAGTGCCATAACAGACGTGCCGATAATCTGTTCCCACTCAATTGTAACACGTTCACCTATGAACGAATCAAGATGTTTTTGAAAAAATAAAATTAAAAAACAAGATTTGTTTGGAAAGTTTTTCGTTTGTATTCTCCGATGCGGCGCTCTGCGCTTGTTTTTTTGATTTTTTCGTGCTACAATATAAAAAAGCGCCTTATCGGCGCTCTGTATATTGCGTTTTTGCTCATATTTTTCAAAGTTGATTTGTGTATAAGTTTTCGGAGGAACGATTATGAATAACGACACAAAAAAGCTGTTTCAGATAAGCGAGGCGGCACGCGCCTGCGGTCTTTCCAGAAGTACTCTTATGCGGATGGAGGAGAAAGGATTGCTGACTCCTGCATACATCGCACCGGACAGCGGAAGGCGGTACTACGATAATCATAACATCGCGCGTATATTACAGATCGAAAAGTTCAGGGCAATGGGGCTTGACTCGGAGGAGATCGTCTCGTATTTTGTCAGCGGCGGAGAGGCAACGGAACTGCTTGAAACCCTTGAAAAGAATCTGCGGTCGTTGCAGCGAAGCGTTGAGGAGATGCGCCTGCGCGCAGCGGACACGCCCGGAATTTCCGTTCAGCTTATGACTCTTTCCTCCGTGACCTGCTGTATGCACCGTTGCGAAGGACATACGATAGCGGAGAAATATGCGGCGATGTATGATTTTTACAGCGACTGTATCCATCGCGGCTATGCGCTTTCCGAGGAACCGATGTTTACAATATCCGAGCGGAGAGATTATCTTGAAGGCTACATAGGCGATACGCCGTATTCTTTTTACGTCTGCGTTCCCGTGCGGCACGAAAAAGCGCCGGAGGAGGCTGTCGTTCTGCCGGAATGCAGGGCGTTGTCCGTTCTTTATTACGGCGGCTACGACGGTGTTGACGAGGCGTGGCTGACGCTTGGCAGGGAGGCGGTGTCCCGCGGGCTGAAGCCTGTCGGCTATCCCCGCGTACTCGGTATAGTTGCTCCTTACACGGGACGCGAGATCGAAGCGCGACGTTATTGCTCGAGGCTTGTATTACCGGTTGAGGAATGAAAATTATAAATATACCCCCGCTTTGTTTGCGGGGGGATATTTATTTTTCCTTGTAATAAAGTCTGCAATGGCAATAGCCTTCAAAATTCTCGTCCTTTATCTGGTCGCGGAATTCCTTGCAGATGCATTTGTAATCTTCCGTGCGCTGACGACGACAGGGGCAGTAACCGCCTGTGCGCTTAAGCCCTTCTTTTACGGCGCGGACGATCTCCTCATCCTCGTTTAAGCGAACCCTCATCAGAGGAGCTCCTTTGCCTTTGAGATGAGCGCGTCCTCGCTTTTGACGCCGATCATCCTGTCTGCTTCCCTGCCGTCCTTTATGAAGATAAGCGCGGGAATCATGTCTATGCCGAATCTGTCGGCAAGGTCGGGCTCATCGTCAACGTTTACCTTGCAGACCTTCAGTCCTTCGACCTTTTCCGGAAGAGCGTCAACTACGGGAGACATCATTCTGCACGGACCGCACCAGCTTGCCCAGAAATCAACGAGGGAAAGTCCGGAGGCGGTTTCGGTATCGAAATTATCCTTTGTGAGAACAGTAACTGACATATAAAACACATCCTTTCATATTGTTCTTTTACGGTAATATTTTATCACAAAAAGCCTTGACTTCAAGCGGGGATGGGAAAATAAATTGTAAAATTTTTCGTCATCACGCGCCGCACATTGACAACGCCGCGTTTCGGAGCTATAATATAAAGGTAATAAAATGCGAAAAAAGTCGACCGCGCAGCGGCAGGGCGAAAGGAAAAAAAGGAATGGAAAGAACGAGCAAGGAAAATTATTATCTCGACATAGCGCAGACGGTCTCCGAGAGGAGCACGTGCCTGCGAAAGCATTTCGGCGCAATTATCGTGAAAAACGATATAATAATATCAACGGGCTATAACGGTACACCGAGAGGCAGAAAAAACTGCTCGGACATAAATTACTGTATGCGCGACGAGCTGAAAATCCCGCGCGGCGAAAGATATGAGCTTTGCCGTTCCGTTCATGCGGAGGCGAACGCAATAATCGCCGCCTCAAGGGAGCAAATGCTCGGCGCGACGCTTTATATGAGCTGTATCGACGCAAAAACCGGCGCACTCGTTCCGAACACATGCTCCTGCATGATGTGCAAGAGACAGGTTATAAACGCGGGGATAGAAAAAGTCGTCGTCCGTGAAACGGCGGATACATATACCGTTTATAACGTTACGGACTGGATTGAAAACGACGACAGTCTTTCCGGAAAATTCGGTTATTGAACAAAAAATCCCGCCCATGCGGGCGGGATCTCTGATTATTCCGACATGGAAGCTTCTTCGCTTCCTGCATTTTCAAGCTCTTTGAGGTGATTGAAGTAAGCGTCGATAACGGCTTTTTCAAGTCTCTCACGGGCCTCGGAATTGATGGGATGTACAATATCTCTGAATGTTCCGTCCGGATTCTTTCTGGAGGGCATAACAACGAAATATTTTTCCCTTGCATAGATGACTTTTACGTCATGGAGAGCGAGTTCGTTATCAAAGGTGAGGGAGGCAACTGCTCTCATCGGGCCTTCGTCAAACGTTTTTCTGATTTTTACATCTGTGATGATCATATATAACACCCCGTTTATTATTAAGATTTTCATCTTGTGGTTTTATTATAAAACTCAATTATGAATATTATTCAAATAAATAGTAATAAAATTTTTAATATTGCGAAATGAAAGGCGAGATATGTCAAGCGAAATTTCCAAAACAATGCAAAGCATAAAAAGGCTGTTTTTTATAGGCATAGGCGGGATAAATATGTCCTCGCTTGCTTTGGCGTGTAAAAGAAAAGGTTATACGGTTTCCGGTTCCGACCGTGCGCCTTCCGATATAACGGAAAGACTGAAAGCGGAGGGAATTCCCGTCTTTTCGGAGCACAAAGCCGAAAATATTTCGGGCTGTGACGCCGTCATATATAACGGCGCCATAGGCGATGACAATCCCGAGCTCGCCGCGGCAAAGGCGAAGGGCCTTCCTCTTATATATCGCGCCGACCTTCTCGGCTGGATAATGCGCGGCTATGAAAGGCGCATCGGCATTTCGGGCATGCACGGCAAATCGACCGTTACGTCCATGGTTTCGCACGTTTTCATCTCGCATGGGCTTGACCCGACAGTCATGAGCGGGGCGGAAACGAAGGAAATGGGCGGCGCGTATCGCTTCGGCGGCGGTCGCGACTTCATTTTCGAGGCGTGCGAATATAAGGATTCGTTCCTTGATATGTTCCCGACGATCTCCGTCATACTGAATATTGATATCGACCATACGGACTATTTTTCCGGTATAGATCAGATAAAGGCGTCGTTTGACAAATTCGCGCACCTGCCGTTTTCCTCGGACGCGAAAATGCCTGCGGCGGTTGTCTGCGGGGACGACCCGATTGCGGAAAAAATCGCGGCGGATCTTCCTTTTGCGGTCACATTCGGCATTGCCAACACGAAATGCGATTATACGGCGAAGAAAATCGCGGACGAAAAAGGATTTTATTCCTTTGATATATATACAGGCTCCGGTTCGTGCGGAAGAGTGAAACTCCGCGTCCCCGGTTACCATAATATATATAATGCGCTTGCGACGTTTGCCGTGTGTGACCTTTGCGATATTCCTCATGAAAAAATCTGCGCTTACATATCGGACTTTGCGGGAACGCTCCGTCGGTTTGAATATAAGGGCACCGCGGGCGGCGCTTCCGTTTATATAGACTATGCTCATCATCCGAGAGAGCTTGACGCGGCGATATCGACGGCAAAGGACATGGCAAAGGGGAAGAAGGTCGTCGTTATATTTGAACCGCACACCTATTCCCGCACAAAGGATCATTTTGACGAGTTTGTCGACATGCTTTCAAAAGCCGATACGGCGATCCTTGTGGATATTTATGCAGCGAGAGAAAAAAACGACGGCACGGTGTCCTCCGAAATGCTTGCGGACAGGATTCCCGGCGCATGGTACGCCCCTTCATACGAAAGCGCGGCGGCTATGGCACGCGGAATGGCAGAGGACGGAGGGATAATTCTTGTTCTCGGCGCGGGAACAGTGTATAAAATAGGCGATATTCTTGCATAAAACAGCCGAAAATGAATATTCGGGCTTAAAAATCAAAAAATATTCAAAAAATACGAATATTTTTTCAAAAACCCCTTGACAAATGAATAAAAACGGTATATTATGTGTTCATACAAAAAACACACGGCGCAAGCCGAACCAAAAACATTTATCAAGGAGAAAACAAACATGAAAAAAGTTCTTTCAATTATTCTTTCCGCCATCATGGTGCTCGGCGTATTTGCCCTTGCATCCTGCGGAAAAACAGGTAGCACGGAAAAGGTCAAGGTAATTGACATAGCTCTTTCCGAAGAAGAATACGCTTTCGGCGTAAACTCAAGTGACAGCGAGCTTCTCGCAAAAACAAACGAATACCTCGCGAAGATCAAGGCGGACGGCACATTTGATGCTATCTGCGATAAGTACTTCTCGGACGGCACACCCACAAAGGTCAAGAGCGCGGCTGAGGATTCCTCAAAGGACCAGCTCGTTGTTGCAACAAGCATAGGCTTCGAGCCCTTTGAAATGGTTGACGGCAACGGCGAATATTACGGTATCGACCTTGAAATCGCAGCAGGACTTGCAAAGTACCTTGGCAAAGAGCTTGTTATAAAGGATATGAAGTTCGAGGCTGTTGTAACTTCCGTTCAGCAGGGTATATGCGATATCGCAATGGCAGGACTCACAGTCACCCCCTCCCGTAAAGAACTGGTAACCTTCTCCGATACATATTACAACGCAAGCCAGGTTCTCATGGTTCCCGCAGACAATACGGAATTTGACAACTGCAAAACGGCAGAAGAGATTGTTGAAATCCTCAACAAAAAGACAACATCCACAAAGATCGGTTGCCAGGAAGGCACGACAGGCGGTATATATATAACAGGTGACGCGGATGATCCGGACGGCTACGGTTTCCCCGGTCTGCCCGTCACAAAGATGGCTTATGACTATGCAGGTCTCGCTGTTACGGCAATGGTAAACGGTCAGATCAACTATGTCATTGTTGATAACGCTCCCGCAAAGGCAATTGCAAAGGCTGTCAACGGTTAATTAAAATAAACGGTTAAACAGAGACCTCGCCGTAATTATTATTGCGACGGGGTCGTCGCTGTGAAAGGACAAAGATGGATTTCGCGAGTAAATGGTTAAAATTCTGGAACAAGTTCGGACCGGGCGGCGCATGGAAGCGCGTTCTCGACGTCGGACTTAAAAATACTCTTATAATAGCGCTGTTGGGTCTTGTGATCGGTATTGTGATAGGCACGCTCATTGCGGCTGTCAGGGTCATGCCGAAATACAAGAGACTTCCGCGCGTGCTTGATAAAATATGCACTGTCTATGTCGGATTTTTCCGCGGAACGCCGATAGTTGCTCAGCTTCTTATCGCGTATTATATTCTTTGCCCGCTTATGGGTATAGACCTCGGCTCTCTCAACACATGTATCCTCGTTTTCGGACTGAATTCCGGCGCATATGTTTCCGAAATAATGAGAGGCGGAATTCTTTCGGTCGACGCGGGACAGATGGAAGCGGGACGGGCTCTCGGACTCAGCTATTGGGTGACTATGCTGAAAATAGTCATTCCGCAGGCGACAAAAAACATATTGCCGACGCTCGGCAATGAACTTATTGCCCTTGTAAAGGATACGTCGGTTGTCAGCTTTGTTGCCGCTGTCGACCTTTACAAAACGTTCAACGAGATCGGTACCGGCTCGTATGAATACATGGTGCCGTATCTTGTAATGGCGCTGATGTATATCGTGATTGTTGCGATAATTTCTCTCGGAATAAAGGCTATGGAAAGGAGGCTGCGCAGAAGTGATAAACGTAATTGACCTGAAAAAGAGCTTTGGCAACCTTGATGTTCTGACAGGGATAACGACAAATATCGAAGACGGCGAAAAGGTTGTCGTCATTGGCCCTTCCGGAAGCGGAAAGAGCACGTTTCTGCGCTGTCTCAACTGTATGGAGGACGCAACCTCCGGCTCCATTATTTTTGACGGCGTCGACATTGCCGATATGAGCGTCGATATAAACGTTCATCGCCGCCATATGGGAATGGTTTTCCAGCAGTTCAACCTTTTCGCAAACAAAACCGTGCTCCAGAACATAACTCTCGCGCCCGTGACGATCGGTCTTGCCGACCTCAAAAAGACAAAACGCAAGGCGTTTTTCACAAAGCTCGGGAATATTTTCAGAAAAAATAAAAAGCCCGTGCCGAAAGTCGAAAAGACGGCGGCGCAAATAAAGGCTGAGGCAAATGAAAAGGCAATGACTCTTCTCGCCAGAATCGGTCTGACAGACAAGGCAAATGTCTATCCGTCGACTCTCTCCGGCGGTCAGAAACAGAGAATTGCCATAATCCGCGCGCTTGCCATGAATCCGAAGGTCATGCTTTTTGACGAGCCGACCTCCGCCCTTGACCCCGAAATGGTCGGCGAGGTTCTGGATCTTATAAAGCAGGTTGCCGATACCGGAATGACGATGGTTATCGTCACGCATGAGATGGGCTTTGCCCGCGAGGTTGCAACGAGAGTCCTATTTATGGACAAGGGTAACATCCTTGAAGAGGGCACGCCGGAGCAGATTTTCACCGCGCCAAAACAGGAAAGAACAAAGGAATTCCTCTCCAAAGTGTTATAAGAAAAAAGCGACTCCGTCCGGAGCCGCTTTTTCGGCATTTTATAAAATTTTTTTCGTTTTGTTGAAATATTCCGCGGGCAAACGTCGTTATTATATACGAGTGCCACGGAAAGAAATATAAGGTATAATATTTGCACAAAACAATTTATTAAAATTTCTTTTGCCCCCTTTTTTATGACACTATAAAGTTTTATCAAACCAATAACCGGAGCTTTTTGCCTTCTTGGCAAGCTACGTCTGCGCAGTTGTCAAAAACTCTGCATATCGTCTCCGATAACCGAAGTTTCCTTTGCCTTTTCATCAAAACAAAAACAGAGATGAGAAAATCATCTCTGTTTTCTTAATTAAAAAATATGAACAATACAATTACCGAAGTTTCTTTTGCCTTTTTTGTAAGCCCTGTCCGTGCAGATGATTAAAAATCTGTACAAACTTCCCGATAACCGAAGTTTCTTTTGCCTACTTTTCTTTTCAAAGAAAAGTACGGTCAAAGAAAAGTAGGTCAATAAACGCTGAGAGTTACGAGCTGTGCGGGGAACTGGGAAACGCCGATCTTCGCTGCGTTGTCGCCCGTGATATAGGACGTTGCGCTTGCGCTGATTGTGTTGAACGTGTTGTATGTGCCGAGGTATCTGTCAGCACCGGCTACGTTTGTCGTGAAGATGTGAAGTTCTTCGTTCCATACAAATGTTGCCGTCGGCTCTGTCGTGAGACGGATGCCTGCTTTGCCTTCCTGATATTCGTGAATGTCAATGTATGTCTTGGTTTCGCCTGCCATGAAGTAGAGACGATAGCCGCCTTCAACAGCTTCAACAAATACATCGGCAGCTGCTGCCGCATTTGTTGTTGTTGCGAGGTAATTTCCGCTCATTGCGCCTGTGAAGTAAAGTGTCTTTTCAAGGTTGCCCTGAACGAGAGAGAACTTATAAGCCTTACCCGCTGCGGGAGCTTCCTCAACTGTTCTCGTATACTCGATTGCATAAAGATATGCGGGGAACTGGGAAACGCCGATCTTGGAAGCGTTGTCGCCTGTGATGTACGATGTTGCGCTTGCGCTGATGGTGTTGAACGTGTTGTATGTGCCGAGGTATCTGTCAGCACCTGCTACGTTTGCCGTGAAGAGGTGAAGCTCTTCATTCCATGTGAATATTGCTGTCGGCTCTGTCGTGAGACGGATGCCTGCTTTGCCTTCCTGATATTCGTGAATGTCAATGTACGTCTTGGTTTCGCCTGCCATGAAGTAGAGACGATAGCCGCCTTCAACAGCTTCGACGAATACGTCGGTAGCCTTGGCGATGCTTTCCGTTGTTGCGAGATAGTTGCCGCTCATCTTGCCTGCGAAGAAGAGTGTCTTTTCAAGATTACCCTGAACAAGACCGAACTTGAAGGGGGTGTCTGTCGTGACTTCCGTAACTACTGCCTTTTTGATTTCAACCTTGTAGAGGTATGCGGGGAACTGGGAAACGCCGATCTTGGAAGCGTTATCGCCCGTGATATAGGACGTTGCGCTCGCGCTGATTGTGTTGAACGTGTTGTATGTGCCGAGGTATCTGTCCTCGCCCGCTACGTTTGTCGTGAAGAGGTGAAGCTCTTCATTCCATACGAACGTTGCCGTCGGCTCTGTCGTGAGACGGATGCCTGCTTTACCTTCCTTGTATTCGTGAATATCAATGTATGTCTTTGTTTCGCCTGCGAAGAAATAGAGACGATAGCCGCCTTCAACAGCCTCAACATAAACGTCTTCAGCCGCCATAGCGTCTTCTGTTGTTGCGAGATAGTTGCCGCTCATAGCGCCTGCAAAGAAGAGAGTCTTTTCAAGGTTGCCCTGAACGAGACCGAACTTGAAGGGGGTGTCTGTCTTGACTTCCTTTACAACCTCTATGCCGCCTGCCTTCGGAACTGCGGGAACGTAGTGTGTAAATGTTACGGATTTCGACTCTTCGCCTTTTCTGACCGTCGCCGTAAGCTCATAGCGAAGCTCTTCTTCGGGAGTTTCGTTCATTTCGATTGTAACCGTCTTGTCTCCGGCAACGATTTTGATTCCGTCTTCGGGACCTGTGAGCACTTTTGCGGTCCATTCAACATTCAGAACCTCGCCGTTGATTGTAACAATTCCGACGCGTTTGAAGGGCTTGAGAGTTTTTTCAGCGGCGTCTTTATACATTGCATAAAGATACTGCTTTGCATTTTCAAGCGTGTCAACTTTTTCTGTGCCGGGGGCTGCCGTTGTTGTCTGCGCCGGATCGGGATTGGTTTTGCATCCCGCAAAAATCACCGCACAAAAAGTGAGTGCCAAAAGGAAAGCTATGATTCTTTTCATTTTTATCTCCTCATATTATTTAATTGTTGATAGTTATATCGTCTGTCGATAAAACCTTTATCTGATATTCGCCGTCGTAATGATCTACTATGCCTCTTACACTTATGTTTTTGCCTTCGTATCTGTCCGCCGTGACGAGCTTGCCGTCCTTGTCCATAAGAACCGTGGTGCGGACGGTGACCGTCACTCCGTCTTTTTCGCAGGTGATCGTCATTGCGCCCTTTGAGGAGCTGTCATCGGAGGAAGTTGTATATATGCTTTTGACGGTGAGGTCTTCCATCGAAACGCTTGTATAAAGCGCAAGCTCTGCAAAGCGGTATTCCTTGCCGTCATCCTCAAGGGTGACGGTACCGCTTGCAAATTTTTCAGCCGACACCGGGGTAAACGCGGGCTTATGTCCATCGCTTATCTTTTTGATATTGCCCGGGTCGTCCGGCTTCATCTGACGGTACGTAAGTCCTGAGACCTGATAACTGTCTCCCGCCTCGTAATACTGAACCGTTCCGACTATTCTCGCCCTGTTGCCGACGGAGATTATCGAAAGTCCCGCTCCGGAGAGACCGAAACCGTAATAAACGGTCATGCCGAAATACAAGCCGGAATCGGAATCGTAATCTTCAATATAAATGCTTCTTCCGTCGTTACGGGTGATGACGCCTTCAAAAGCAACCTTTGTGTTTGTGTAATCGGATACGTTGAGCCTCAGCTCTCTTAGCGTCAGCTCGACAGCGTCGCCATAGTAGAAATCGGGATCCTTTTCGCCCGAATAAACATTGAGTTTTTCCGCTCTTGCCTGCGCCAGAGCCGAAAGGCAGATGCTTCCGTAACGGTTGTTTCCCGTGGACGAAGCCGCGGCAAGACCATTCTGAAGAATTTCAAGGTTAAGATTTCTGTATGCGCCGTCCTCGCTGTCCTTATACCAGACCCAGACAAGATATCTTGATCCTGTTGAGTCAAGGTTCCATTTTTCACTGTCCGACTCGACAATGATACTGACGGCGGATGACAGCTTCGCCCTTGTGAATTCGGAAGCCTTCTTGCCGTATTCTTCGATTTTTCCCGTCGATTCCGGAGTGTCTATCGCAAGATATCTTGCTTTGAGAACACCGCCGGGAATGACATCCTCCGGAACATGAAAATGCGTTGTATCCCCGTCGACATAGGTCTTTACGGTGACGACCTGCTTTTTTGTTTCGGAATTCATATTGAACTTCAGCTCGGATACATAGTCCTTCTTTTCGATCTGCTCCGTTCCTCCGGCGGAGGAGGTGGTTGTTGTGCCACCTTCCGCGGGAGTACATGAAGAAAGACAAAGGACGACAATTATCAGAGCCAGCAAAAGCGAAATTACTCTTTTTGTTTTCATTTGTTTATTTGCTTTCGGAAATTATCAATATTCGCATTCTTCAATGGCATCTTCGAACGCTTTCTTTATCATAGCGTCGACGTTGCCGCCGTCATCTGCAGAGAGGCACTTTGCGAGAAGTGCGCCAACCTGATCACGGGCTGTGGACGAGCCGTTGAATGCGGGAGATGTGTAATATGCTTCTTCCTGTTCAAGACATACCTTTGCGGAGAGAGCGGCGATATTTGTTCCGCCGTTTGCGCCGTCGATGAATTCCTTGTATGTTTCGTTTTCGGAAACGGACTTGATTACGGGAACGTAACCGGAAGCCATTGAGAAGTCAGCCTGGAATTCAACGGTTGTTGTAAGATACTTGACAAAGAGCCATGACGCAACAACTTCCTGAGGATTCTGGTTTGCCTTCTTGAAGATGCAAAGGCTGGGACCCTGAGAAATAACCTTCTTGTTTGTTTCGCTTACCTGGGGAATTGTTGCTATGCCTACGTCAAACGGATATGAGCCGTCTGCGTTTGCCGTCGGACGCTGGTGTGTTGCACCTGCGGAAGAACCGATGGACATATAGCTCTTTACTTCGTTTGTGGAAGTGAAGAGGCCGGATGTGTATGCGCCGTAGATCTTCTGAGTTGTGAGGTAACCCTTCTGGTACCACTCTCTGAACTTCTTGACGAACTCTCTGTTTGTTTCGTTGTCAAAGAGGAAGTGATCGCCTGTTGCGCTTGTGTAAGGAGAGCCATACTGCTCGCACATTGTGATGAACCAGTTTGCTTCGCTGTCATAGCCGAGCGGAATGCTCTTGGGGTCGATCTCTTTGATCTTCTTGCAGAGCTCTTCCATCTCTTCCCATGTTGTGGGCGGAGTGAGGTTGTGTTCTGCGAAGAAGGTTGCGTTGTAATAAAGAACTTCTGTTGATTTGGAGAGAGGCATTGTGTACATAAGTCCGTCGCCGAACTGTCTGCCTTCGTTGTAATAGCCTTCGATGAAGTCTGCTATCTGGTCTTTTGTGAGTCCGAGAGTTTCCTTTGAGCCGTCCGCTCTTGTGACCTCGACTGTGCTGTTTATGAGGTTGTCGAGAGTGATAACGGAGCCTGCAAGGTTATAAAGAGCAACGTGATCCGGATAGCAATATGCGATGTTGGGCTGAGCGCCTGTTGTGATCTCGGTGCTTATCTGGTCTCTTACGTCGTCATAACCGCCGATCTTTGTGTGTACGATATGAATGTTGGGATAGAGCTTGTTGAACTCAGCGATGTAATTTTCAAGAACATCGGTGAGGTTCGAGCCCATTGTGTGATAGAAGGTGATTGTGACTTCGCTGCCGTCGTAACCGCCTTCGGGGACTTCAAAGTTGCCGACTTTTTTGTCTGTGTCCGGATCCGGGGTCGGCTTCGGTCCGCACGAGAACAGCATTGTCATCGTGAGGGCAAGGAGCATGATAATTGCCAAAAACTTCTTCATGACTGGTTTTTCCTCCAAAAATTTTTGTTTTTTTATGTTAAAAAGTCTGTCGACTTGTTTAACCTTTGATACCGCTTCTGCTGACGCCCTTCATGATGTATTTCCTGAGGAATACAAACACAAGGAAGAGCGGGAGCGAAACGATTGCAACAGCCGCCATCTGAACGGGATAGTTAACGTCGCCCGTCGTTTCCGTGAACGCGTTGCGCAAGCCGTTTGTTATCATCTGGTGGGCTTCGTCGTTTGCGACGAGTCGCGGCCAGATATATGAGTTCCATGCGCCCATCATTTTGAGAATCGTAATTGAGATAAGCGTCGGGAGGGAGAGCGGTATCATAACCTTCCAGAGGTATTTGATATCGCTCGTGCCGTCAACCTTGGCGGCAAGATAAAGCTCGTTCGGTATCTGCATAAAGTTCTGACGGAGAAGATATATATAGAAAACGCTGACAAGGAACGGCACTATGAGAACGGTATATGTATTTTTCCAACCGAGGTTTGAAACAGTTATGTAGTTTGTGATTGTGAAAAGCTCGCCGGGAATCATCATTGTTGCGAGGAGCGCGGCGAAAAGTACGTTCTTGCCCTTGAATTCAAGTCTTGCGAAAGCAAATGCGGAAAGCACCGTTATCACAAGGGAGAGAATTGTCGATACAAGACCGACATAAAGGGTGTTGAGAAACAGTCTTCCGAGATTTGCCGTTGTGAAGGCTGTCGCATAGTTTGAAAAGAGCACCTGCTTTGGCCAGAACGTCGGCACGCTCATTCTGTATTCATCAAGACTTTTAAGGGATGAGTTGAGCATCCAATAGAAGGGGAACAGAACGGCGATTGCCATGAATATCAGAAAGGCATAAATGAGGATGAGAACGAGTATCTTGCCGATTCTCTGCTCGACGGATACTTTCTGCATATCCTTTTCGTGCATTGTAACTGCGGTATTTTTCATGTTCGCCCTCCTCTCAGTAATGAACTTTCTTCTTGCTTACCTGCAGGTTGATAAGAGTGACTATAAGGATTATAACGAACAGAATCAGCGCGGCGGCGCTCGCTCTTCCCTGCTTGTTTGTGCTGAGCGAGTCATATATAAAGCCGACCATCGTGTTCAGACGTTTTGAATCGTGAACCGGACCCATGGACTCGCCGAAAATACCGACGATGCTCGTGTATTCCTTGAACCCGCCGATAAAGCCCGTTATGACAACGTATGCAATCATCGGAGAGAGGAGCGGCACGGTTATTCTTGAGAAAATTCTTGTTCTCGACGTTCCGTCGACTCTTGCGGCGTCATAATACTGTTTGTTTATGCTCTGAAGCCCGCCGAGGAGAATAAGTATCTTGAACGGGAGCGCATTCCATACTATATAGATAATCATGACTGTCATGTTCGCGGCATATGTCGAACCCGCGTTTATCCAGTTGACTGCGTTCCCGCCGAAAAATTCGATGATATTGTTTATGATACCCGCCGTAACGATGATATCGTTTCCCTTTGTGCCGAGGTTGCCGACAATGTTGAACATTGCGGCGAACACCATGCCGATAGCGATGGAGTTTGTGACGTAAGGGAGGAAGAATATCGTCTGCAAAACCCTCTGAAGGGGCTTTATTGAGTTGAGGCATACGGCGATGAGAAGCGCGAGGAACGACGATATAAGCACCGTCGGCACGCAGATGAGCACCGTATTTTTAAGACATTTCAGAAAGCTCTTGTATTTGATGACCTTTGTGAAATTTCCGATACCGAACTGAAAGACCCTTCCGCCGATGGCTTCAAGACCGCTGTAATCTTCAAGAAACGCCATACGCACGGTGTTTATTATGGGCCACACCGTGAAAACAAGCAGCAGGACTATCGCCGGCGAGAGATAGAGCCACGCTTTCCATTGTTGTTTGCTTTCGACCATTTTTACACCTCAAAATAAATTCTTTCTTCGGTTTCCTTATCAAAGATGAACACCTTATGACGTTTGAGCGAATAGCTTACAGTCTCAGATTCTGTGTTTACCTTGTTGTCCGCATTGATGATAGAGCGGATAACGGGCGAAAGCGACGCTTCGCTCGTCGATACGACGCTTACGTCCCTGCCCATGACCTCAACGCTCGAAAGATTGCAGTGCATGGGGCCGTAATCGTCAAGAATGAAGCCCTCGGGACGGATACCGACGAAAACATCGCCGTCCTTTGCGCCGGGAACGGAGAGGACGCCGTCACCGCCTATATAAAGCATTCCGCCTTCAACTCTGCCCTCGAAAACGTTTATCGGGGGAGTGCCGAGGAATTTCGCAACAAAGAGGTTCTTCGGGTCGTCATAAACGTCCTGCGGAGCGCCTATCTGCTGAACGACGCCGCTCTTCATAACGACTATCATATCGGAAATGCTCATCGCCTCTTCCTGGTCGTGCGTGACGAACACCGTCGTTATCTTTGTTTCTCTCTGAATTCTTCTTATTTCTTCTCTCGTCTGGAGACGGAGACGTGCATCAAGGTTGGAAAGGGGCTCGTCAAGAAGGAGCACTCTCGGCATTTTGACGAGAGCGCGCGCAATCGCAACTCTCTGCTGCTGACCGCCGGAAAGCTCGCTCGGTTTACGATCCATGAGGTCGTCTATCTGGACGAGTCTCGCCGCCTCATAAGCTCTTTCAAGCATTTCCTCTTTCGCGAGCTTATCCGCGCCGCGGAGGTTCTGAAGCGGGAAAAGGATATTCTGCTTGACGGTCATGTGAGGATAGAGGGCGTAGTTCTGGAAAACAAGTCCGACGCCTCTGTTTTCGGGAGAAAGCTCCGTGACGTCGTCCTCGCCGAAGAAGATCCTGCCGGACGTGGGCTTCTGCAGTCCGCAGATCATATAAAGGGTTGTACTTTTTCCGCAGCCCGAGGGACCGAGAAGACCGATGAGCTTGCCATCGGGTATCTCAAAAGTAAAGTCGTTTACGGCAACGACCTCCTCATTTGATTTTTTATTCCGGCTGGGGAATATCTTTGTCAGGTTCTGTAATACGACTTTCATTTTGTATCCTTTCTCAAATTATTTATATTCTTAAGAAAAAACGCCGCCGTAGCTTTTAATATTGGCTGCGGGCGGCTTTCTCCGCAGATACCCTTTTCTTGTATTCTATCATTTCGCTTTCGCTTGCGAAAATCATCTGGCTCGCCATATCGACGCAGACAGTGCCCGCAAGAAGGTCATGAATGAGAGAATTCGTTTTTGTTGCGAAGAAAAGAATTATCTGCAACAGCAACTCGGCGCAGAGGACAATAAGCCCCATGAGACCGATGCTGTTAAAATATATCATTACTATAATAAGGACGGGTATCATTGTTTCAAGGGTAAACTTGCCGAGGAACGTGCGGACGAAAAGCATGAGAGGATTTATCTTCACGCCGTCCGTTCTGATGACGCCGATACCGAAAACTTTTTTACCGACGGTCTGCCCGTTTTTCAGGCAAAGCGGAACGATGAATTCCGTCGCTGCAAAGGAAAGAAGGATGGAAAGGGAGATAATCGTCAGGGTCAGGTTAAAAACCTTAGCATATTCCTTCATCGCTTCTTTGTCCGCCGTAAGTGCTTCGTATGCCTTTTTATACTGCTCCTGCTGTTCTTTCGTCATAGCGGCTCTTTCTTCTTCCGTCATGCGGAAGGTGACGCCGTATTCGGCTTCATAGGAGGCATAATACTCCTCAAGGCGGTTGCTGTGTCCGTCATAATCCGTAATCTGCGACATAAGAACGGCAAAACCCGTGGCAACGATACAGATAAGTATCGCGTCAAGAATGAAAGCCGATATTCTTTTCAGCACGCTTGCCTTCTGGATATCAAAAATCATACAGGTCTGCCCTTTCCCGAAAATATTTCTTTCAAAAATCACGAGATTGAAAATGAACAACACAGATGTATAAATTTACACATTATTTTGAAACTTTTTACATTATTCAGCATATCACAATTTCAGCCTTTCGTCAACCGATTTATTGAATATAAAAAATATTTTTCATAAAGGAGCGTCCGCGCATGCCTTTTTATGCTGCTTTCCTGTCGACGGAAAAATTTTTCTTCCGACGTTTTTCTCCTTTGAAAAACCTGTTGACATTCTCCGCAGGGGTGGTATAATTGCCTTGAAAACGAACCCTCTGAGGAGTAAAAACAATGAGAAAAAGCAATATTTCACGCGACGAGGCACTTGCGCTTCTCGAAAAATACAATAAGGAGCCGTTTCACATTCAGCACGCGCTGACTGTCGAAGGGGTCATGCGTTATTTTGCAAAATCCCTCGGCTATGGCGACGAAGAGGATTACTGGGGCATTACCGGTCTGCTTCACGACATAGATTTTGAGCTTTATCCGCAGCAGCACTGCAAAAAAGCCCCCGAACTGCTCAGAGAGGGCGGCGTCGGGGACGACATGATATATTCCGTTTGCTCGCACGGCTACGGCATCTGCTGCGACGTTGAGCCTAAGCACGAGATGGAAAAGGTGCTTTTTGCGGCGGACGAGCTGACGGGTCTGATATGGTCGACGGCGCTCATGCGTCCGTCAAAGAGCGTTTCGGACATGGAGGTTTCAAGTCTGAAAAAGAAGTTCAAAGATAAGAAATTCGCCGCAGGCTGCTCACGTGACGTCATCCGCACAGGCGCGGAGCGTCTCGGCTGGGAGCTCGACAAGCTCTTTGAGGAGACAATCGCCGCGATGAGAACGTGCGAGACGTCCGTTGCCGACTTCATGCGCGATTACAAGCCGCAATAAGCGCAATTTTCAGAAAAACAACAGCGACAGACATTCCCGCCGTGCTTGCGCTTTACCGTTCCGTTCTCGGCACGGAGGGCTGCACATGGGATGAGGATTACCCCTCGGAAAGAGAGGCAAACGGCGACCTTTCCTTCGGCGGGCTCTGCGTTTTTGAGTCCGACGGAAGGCTCCTTGTTTCAAAGGTGAATCAAGCGGCTGTCGGGCTTTATCGCTCCCTCGGCTTCGATTTTGTCGGCGAATGTCACAAATACGGCATTGACTTCTTCGCCTGCGAAAAAGTTTTATAAAAAAACCGCCCTCCCGAAAGGATCAAAACGGGAGGGCGGTCTTTATATTAAGCGCGGAAGGGGATACCGCGGAGGATGATGGCGGTTTATCTGAAAAGGCTTTCGAATATCGACGTTATGTTTTCGCATTCCTCCTGCGATGACATAACTCCGAGGACATATTTTCCGCAAGTCTTGACGGAAACATATCCCGCGCGAACGCAAATCCATTTGCCGGGGTTGAGTCCGGATTCCATTTCCTTTGCAACCTTTTGCGCATCCTTTTCGTCCTTGACTTCAACCATCACGAGAGAAAATCCGAAACCGACGGCGGGCTCGCAGATTACGCCTTCCTTTTCAAGCAGGTCGACGTTCTCCTCTATTCCGAAATAGTACGGCGCGCGCTCGGAGGTGACGTCCATTCTTGTCACGCCCATTGAAAGCCCTGCGCCCGTGCGGACTTTTTTCATAATGCCGACAAGCGTCTGCTCTGCGTCGGGATCGATATCGGTTTTCAGATCCTCCGTGCAGAGGATTATGAACGCATAATTACCTTCCGAGCCGATGGCTTTCATCGTCGCGGGTTTTTCTCCGCCGAAGTCAAGCGCCGATTTTTCTTCAAGGAAAGCGAGGAAGGCTTCCCTGTCGGCGCCCTCTTTGAGTTCGAAAACGTTTGCGACGAAGGGTGTGCCGCCGGAAACGCAGAAAAGTGAACCCGACTTTACATATTCGGGAAACTCGGTTCCGTATTCAAAGCCGTATATATAGGGCGAATAGCCTTCCGGATAGGGCTGAACACTTATATCCGTTTCAATGCTGTCAAAGCAGGGGTGCTCGTCCAGTCTGCCCATTATTTCCGTCAGATTTTTGCCGGAATTTTCACGGAGCAGGTTTTTGAGATATGCCGCCATAGCCTCGGACGCCGTCGGCTTTTCGATGGGCTCATCGGGTTTTTCGGTTGTTACGGGAGCTTGGGTCGTTGTCGTGCCGTCCGGCTTTGTCATCGTGGCGGTTCCGGTCGTTGTAGTGCTTCCGGTCTGATTATTGTTATTTGTAATGCAACCTGCAATGACAACTGCAATTGTCAGTGCGACAAGAATGACAGATATAATTCTTTTCATCATTTTTCCTCTTTTCCTTTGGGTCATCTGTAAATAAGTTCTTTTCCCTCGCAATTTTCCGCAAGGTATTCTATGAGATTACGGACAGCGTTTTTACTTATCCGATATGTGCCGACGCGCTCCGGCATTTTTGCATATACATCGCCGGAAGTTGAGATGCGGACTGCATAATTCTCTGTTGCAAGGGACGGGATGTCCATTATGATCGTTATGCAAATGTCGCTCGGCTTTCCCGAAAAATGACTGATTTTCGCCTTGCCGCCGCCGAAAATTGCGGAATATATCAGACTATCATCCGCATTTTCAAACTCGACGGTTCTGTTCTCTCCGTCATCTCCGATGAACGAATACCGCACGGATTTTATTTTTGCCGTCTTTTCAAATGCAATGTTTTCTTTCCATTCACCGACAGTCTCCGGCAGGTACACGGCATTTGTCAGAACGCTGAAGCTTTTGCCTTCGGCGGTTCTGGCTGCAATCGCGTATTCTTTTGAAATATTCTTTATCTTATAGAATTCAAATTCCGATGTCGTCCCGTCCGTTTGTCCCGGAAGCTTGCCGGAGGCGATAAGCTCGGAAACATAATCCTCCGGAATATCGCCGACTCTGTTATAAAATTCGGAGCTGTATGTGTAGCCGGTGAAAGAACTGATTGTGGCTGCAGACCGGATGACATCTTCCGTTTTTGCGACATATTTTGCTTCGTATTTTCCCGAAAGGTCGGGCAGGGGGCGATTTTGCCATGCGACCGACCCTGCGCCTATGCCGATTGCAATCAGAAATCCCGCCGCGAACGCGAGAATGTGCCTGAAATTCGGCTTTTTCTTTTTGACATTTTCGGTTGGCATTGCTTCGTCTATAAAGCTGTCGTCTATCCAACCTATCACTTCGTCGATTTTCTCTTTTTTCATACTTCAAAGCCCTCCTTCTCCAAAAAATTTTTAAGCTCTGTCCGCAGTCTGGAAAGCGTCATTTTGACCTTTCCCTCGCTTATTCCGAGCGACGCGGAAATGCCGCGCACCTCGCTCATATACCAATATCTGCGAACGAAAATTATTCTTTTTTCTTTTTCAATCGAGCCGAGAAAACGGTTTATCGCGTCGCGCAGGAGCGACGATTCGAGTCCGTCGTCACACGCGCCGAGAACCTCCGAAAGCTCATCGTCAATCAAATCCGTTGCCGAAGAGCCGCGTTTATCGGCGGATTTTTTTCTCATCCTGTCGATTGATATTCCGCGGACGAGCTTTCCGAGAAAAGCGGAAAGCTTTTCCGGTCTTGCCGGCGGGATGAGATTCCAGAGACGGAGATATGCGTCATTTACACATTCCTCCGCGTCAAGCTCGTCTCCGAGAATGTTTTTTGCTATGTATCCGCAGAGTTTTCCGTATTTTTCTCTCGTGCGGGCAATTCCCTCTTCCGAACGGGCGAAAAACAAGTCGACTATTTTTTCGTCCTCCAAAGCGTTTCCTCCTTTCCGCTCCGTAAAAGCGCCTTACACCTATAATAACCGCAAAAAGGGTGCGAAAGGTAACAAATTTTCAAAAAATTTTTTCGGAAATTAAAAAATCCTCCGGGCGGAGGACGTTTCGGAATAAAAAAGGTGCGCTCCGCGCGGGGTTATTACGGTTTGTGCGGGACTTTTGTGCCTGCGGGAACGGGGGGCGCACAAGAATTTTTTGCCTCCCTCTTTGGGGGATATGCAAGCGGTGCGGAGCACCCTTGCAGGCTTCGCCGAGAAGGGGAAGCTGGCATTTTCGCGAGAAAATAACGGAAGGAGTTTGCAAAGCAAGCCGAGCAGGTATCATCAATACGAAAATTTCCTGCAAACCCCGCTCCTTTATGTACTTTCTTTTTTGAAAAGAAAGTACGAAAGAAAGCAATTTGAGGGACACATTCCCTCAAAAACTCCCTTGAA
>ERZ1026854.818-NODE-818-length-21089-cov-4.815061_pt1 | contig 21089 bp, 20 predicted proteins | sample MGYA00380157_ERZ1026854 | MGnify/ENA primary metagenome ERZ1026854 (study PRJEB33269, sample SAMEA4719793) | human gut metagenome | biome: human-associated habitat; feature: organic feature; material: feces | place: Cameroon | collected 2013-10 ... | reverse complement strand
ATTTTCAATAACGGCATGTTAATTAATGAAAATGAAAAAAATCATGATAATGTCACAGAAATTCAGGAAACATTCAATCTGGAAGCTTCAAAATTTGTAGGAAATTCCATGATTCTTGATGCATATGGAGATGAATGTGCAAGGCTGGGAGACGAGGAAGGCTATATGATTGGGGTTATAGATAAGGATTATACAAAGAAATGCCGCGAAAGCAATCCAGAATATAGTAACAGAAGAATTGACCTTTATAAAAAATGGTTATAAAATTAAATAAATCGTGTTTAGACATATTAAGGAGGACATAAGAATGTATGTATCTGAGGAAATGTATGAATTAGGCAGTAAAAGATCTGCTATAAGAGAACTTTTTGAATATGGCAAGAAGAGAGCCGCTGTTGTAGGCGCAGAGAACGTGTATGATTTCAGCCTTGGTAATCCAACAGTGCCAGCTCCTGACTGCGTTAATGAGACAATAAGAGAGCTTACACATAATCTTGATTCAATCTCACTTCACGGATATACATCTGCACAGGGTGATATTGAGACAAGACAGGCTATAGCAGATTATCTTAACAAGACTTATCAGACAAAATTTAATGCAGATAATTTCTATATGACATGTGGTGCGGCTGCATCACTCACAATTACTCTGAAAGCACTGACTACAAGCAGTGATGACGAGATTATTGCGATTGCACCATTTTTCCCAGAATACAGGGTATTTACAGGTGCGGCTGGAGCTAAATTCGTAGTAGTATCAGCAGATACTGACGAATTCCAGATTAAATTTGACGAGCTTGAAGCCAAGATTAATGCACATACAAAGGCTGTTATAATTAATTCACCTAACAATCCATCAGGTGCCGTATATTCAGAAGATACTATCAAAAAGCTCGCAGAGCTTCTTACTAAGAAAGAAAAAGAATATGGAACTAAGATATTTATAATAAGCGATGAGCCATACAGAGAAATCGTTTATGATGGAGTTGAAGTTCCATATGTAACTAAATATTACAACAATACAGTTGTATGTTATTCATACAGCAAGTCATTATCACTTCCAGGCGAGAGAATCGGATTCATTCTTGTACCAGATGAAGCTGATGACAGCAAGGTATTATATGCAGCCTGCGCCGGTGCAGGACGTGCACTTGGTTATGTGTGTGCTCCAAGCATGTTCCAGAAGGTTATCGCTAAATGCGTTGGCAACACAGGTAATATTAACCTTTACAAGAAGAACAGAGACCTTCTCTATGATGAGTTAACTAAGATGGGATATCACTGCCATAAGCCAGCAGGAGCATTTTACATGTTCGTTGAGGCTCTTGAGAAGGATTCAGTTAATTTCTGCGAGAAAGCTAAGGAAGAAGACCTTCTTTTAGTTGCGGCAGATGGATTTGAGTGCCCAGGCTGGGTAAGAATATCTTACTGCGTTGACGAGGACATGATAAAGAGGTCATTCAAAGCATTTAAGGCACTTAAAGACAAGTATAACTAGAATAAATGTTACACAGGCATGATATGCATGGAGGAATAAAGTGACACTTCAGCAATTACAATACGTTGTTACAGTTGCAGAGACAGGAACGATAACAGAGGCGGCTGAGAAATTATTTATTACACAGCCAAGTCTTACCAATGCGATAAGAGAACTTGAAAAAGAGATGAATATCAACATATTCCTGCGTTCTAATAAGGGCGTTGTGGTATCTAAGGAAGGCGAGGTTTTCTTAGGATATGCGCGTCAGGTTCTTGAACAGGCGGCGCTTCTTAAAATGAAATATGCGGAAGGCAGGGAGTGGAGTAAGAATTTCTGCGTTTCTACCCAGCATTATTCATTTGCAGTCAATGCATTTGTTGACCTTATCAAGAATTATGGCGGTGAGGAGTACGATTATAACCTGAGAGAGACACAGACTTATGAAATTATCGAGGATGTTGCTCTTATGAAGTCTGAGATAGGGATTCTTTATATAAATGAGTCCAACAGCGTAATTCTTAACAAGGCATTTAGAGAAAAAGAACTTGAATTTACTGAATTGTTCACAGCGAAACCGCATGTGTTCATGTCAAGGTATAACCCGCTTGCAGGAAAGAAAGGTGTATCCTGGGAGGATTTGAAGCCTTATCCATACCTTTCTTTCGAGCAGGGGGACCATAATTCGTTCTATTATTCAGAAGAGATATTCAGCAATGTAGAAAGACCTAAGAATATCAGGGTTCGTGACAGAGCGACTTTGTTTAATCTCGTCATAGGTCTTAATGGTTATACTGTGTGCAGCGGAATAATTGACGAGGAGCTTAACGGCAAGGATATTGTCGCAGTTCCGCTCAAAGCTGAGGGCGACATGCATGTGGGGTATATTCGTCACAAAAAGGCTGTTGTAAGCCATCTGGCGCAGGCTTATATTGAAGAATTGAAGAAATACATAGTATAATTCAACTCTTTTCTGGATTATACTCCGACAAGAATAAACCTATCAAAGCAATCCCAGATATTTCATTACATATTTCCTTTGATAACGGCAATACTATTATTATTGAGAAAAAATATCACATTAATCACTTGTTTTATTCAAATAAATATATTATTCTTACATAGGTTAGATATGACTAACAAAACTAAGTCTAACCGAACAAACTTCTATTCAATAATTGAGGTTTTATCAGGTAACAATGTAGAAGTCTTCTGTAATGTGAGGAATAATATGAGTGAAGATGTATGTGAAATTGTCAAATCAATGGATAAGGAATCGCTGGATACGCAGCTTGCACTGCAATGCGCACCATTTATAAGTGGACTCAGAATGTCTAATCTGTTGACAGTTAAGAAGGACCAGTATGCTGACCTTGTAAGAATTGCTAAGAAGTCGGACTGGAATATTAAGGTTCTTGCTGTTAATAAGACTGGAAGGCAGTTGTGGCAGATTACAGTGACTGTGCTGGTGTATCATGAGAAGGCACTTATGGAGTATCTTAGCAGTCCAGAGGTCTGCGAACTTCTTATTAATATGGGATATGACTCTTATGCCGTTGGGAGCCATGACCTGAAAATGCTGATTGACACATTTGCACATAGATATTCCTCATACAGAAAAGGCGAATGTAAATTTCCAGATGAAATGGGTGTGTTCTTAGGATATCCGATTGAGGATGTTGAAGGATACATTGATAACGGAGGAAAGAACTGCCTGTATACAAGTTACTGGAAGGTATACTCCAATCCTGAAGAGAAGTTCAGATTGTTCAACAATTATGAGAAAGCCAAGGAAAATATAATAAAATACCTCGCAATGGGATATAATATGCCAGAGGTAATCGCGTTATATGCATAAAGCAAAAGGTCAAAAACTGTTTGCAGGCTTGAAAAATTAAGAATAGTGGATGGAGGATTAACTATGAGTAAGGTAAGTGTTGTTTACTGGTCACAGACAGGTAATACTATGGAGATGGCTAACGCAGTAGGCGAGGGAATTACAGCCGCTGGCGGTGAAGCTGAAGTAGCTGAGGTTGGCGGATTTGATGCATCATCTCTTGCTAATGAAGCAGCATTTGCATTAGGATGCCCTGCTATGGGAGCTGAGGTTCTTGAGGAATCAGAGATGGAGCCATTCGTATCAGAAGTGGAGAAGATTGCATCTGGAAAGACTGTTGCTTTATTCGGTTCTTATGGATGGGGCGATGGACAGTGGATGCGTGACTGGGTTGACAGAATGACAGCAGCAGGCGCAACTGTTCTTACAGGCGAGGGTGTTATCTGCATGGAAGCACCAGACGACAGTGTTAAGGAGCAGTTAAAGGAGATAGGAAAGCAGCTTGCAGCTATAGGTTAATCCTTATATATTGGCTGAAATGAGTTAAATTCACATAATAAATCCAAAATGTGTCAGAAGCCGGGGAATATATGGCTTTAAAATCGGGAAGTGGCTTAATCAAGAGATATCTTGTGCATAGACCCGAAAAAGTGACACATTTTGGATTTTTTTGTACATTTTTTGATATAAAGAAAAATGTGGGATTTAGCGAAGTGTAAAATGAGGGAATTTGGATTTTTTGAGGGCGAGATGGGCGAGATGGGCGAAATGAGCCAGATAACATGGAAATTTATGATACGGAATAAATGTAATAATGCTATAGCCTATACCTATAGCCAGATATTAATATCCAGTATAAGCTCAACACCCATATTATAGAGGTTTTCTATTGACATTAATTATGTCATAAATTATACTAATCCCACTAAGTAACTATGAATTAAAAATATGCATGATAATAATCATTCATATAATAATAATTCAGCTAATGATAACGAAAGAAACATTTTTACAAAAATATATAAAAACCGGGGTATAAAAGTTAAAAAAGGTTTAAGAAAGGCGTGGGATTATGAAAAATATATTGTGCTTTGGAGATTCTAATACATATGGCTATATACCAGATAAAAGCGGGAGATTTCCTTGGGGTGTGAGATGGACTAGTATATTGACGGAGAGGCTTGGGCAAGACTATAATGTTGTTGAAGAAGGTCTGTGTGGAAGAACTACGATATTTGATGACCCATTTCGTCCAGGACGTAATGGCAATGAAAGCTTTCAGGCAATTCTGGAAAGCCACAATCCGCTCAATCTTATAACAATAATGCTGGGAACTAATGACTGCAAAACTGTCTATGGCGCGACAGCCGGAATTATCGGCAAAGGTGTGGAGAGCCTTTTAGAACAGATTAGGCAGCATAGCCCTAAGAGCGAGGTATTGCTTATATCGCCTATTTATCTCGGAGAGAGTGTGTATGAGGAAGGATTTGACGTGGAATTTTCCAAGGAGTCGATACAGGTATCGAAGGATCTTGAAAATGTATATGAAAGAATCGCTGATAAGTGGAATATACATTTCTTGAGAGCGCAGGATTATGCCTCATGCAGTGAGACTGATCAGGAGCATCTGAACGCAGACGGACATAAAAAGTTGGGAGATGCTATATACAGATGTGTAAGTCAGATTATTTAAAGAAGATAGGTCATAGAGCAGCATTAATCATGGCAGTTGGAGCAAGTGTCATTCTGACAGCCTGCGGTGGCAGACAGGCGCAGGTTAGTGTCAGCGGACAGGGCACGACAGCAAATGTGGAGCAGGAAGTGGCAGGAACAGCTAACAGAGGCGATAATGCAGGAAACAACTCAGAAGCCGGTGCAGAAAATAATGCACAAGTCAACGCAGAATCTACTGCGGAGCCAGCCCCAGAATCAGTTCCAGCAGAACAGCCAGCCTCAGAATCAGTTCCAGCAGAACAGCCAGCTACAGAAGCACCAACGCAGCCAGCGAAAACTGTTATCTGCCTTGACCCCGGACATGGCGGGGAAAGCCAGGGAACACATTATATATATGATGATGTTGAGATAGAGGAAAAAAATCTCAACTATTACATTGCACTTCGTCTAAAAAAATATCTTGAACAATATGACAACATAGAGGTAGTCATAGATCGCGGTGAGAATGAGGATCCAAGTTTTGAAACAAGAATATCATTTGCTAAAGAAAATAACGCGGATTACATTGTTTCACTTCATAATAACAGCAAGAGTCGTGATGACATAGAACCATCAGGCTGCATGGCAATCACTACATGCAGTCATTATCAGGCTGAATCGGCAGTCAATGATGATGTGTACGGCGCATCAAGACAGCTTGCATTGTCTATTCTTTCACAGCTTAAAAACACGGGACTTACAATAACAACAGACTGGAATGCCAATAAGACTAACGGAATCCTGCAAAGAGTCGGCTCTGGAGCGTATCCGGATGGCTCAGAGTGCGATTATTATGGTCTTATAAGAAATGCTACATATGCAGGAATTCCTTCAGTTATTATTGAACATGCGTTTTTAAGCAATGAGAGAGATTATCGTAAATTTTTATCCAGCAATACCAAACTTGATATACTTGCAAAGGCAGATGCGGCAGGAATCATGAATTACCTTGGAACAAGGTAGATTGTTTATTACACAGAATGGAGAATAATATCATATGAAACCTATGGATATTGAGAAACAGTCATTTGAGATTATAGAAAAAGAACTGACAACGGATATTCCAGCAATATATAAGCCAGTTGTGAAGCGTGTTATTCATACGACAGCAGATTTTTCATATGAAACAAGCATGACATTTTCAGAAGGCGTAATTGAAAAGGCTGTCAAGGCACTGCGTGAGGGGACAGACATTGTAACCGACACTAATATGGCAAAATCAGGTATTAACAGTAAGATAGCTGAAAAGCTTGGATGTACGGTTAAATGTTATATGGCTGATAAAAATGTTGCACAGGAGGCAGAAAAAAAACAGGTGACACGCGCGGCAGTCAGCGTTGAGAAAGCATCGAGGGATAATCCGGGCTGCATTATGGTTGTCGGCAATGCACCTACAGCATTGATGAAGATAAGAGAGCTCTATGATAAAGGAGAATTTAATCCAAAACTTGTTATAGGTGTTCCGGTTGGATTTGTTAATGTGGTTGAAGCAAAGGAAGAGATTATAGACAGCGGAATGTCATATATAGTCGCAAGAGGCAGAAAAGGCGGAAGCAATGTTGCGGCAGCCATTATGAATGCACTGCTTTATATGGCAGCGGATGATGATAAAGAGTGGCGCAGATGCTAGAAAGATATGTATACAAGAACCAGAAAAAGCTAAGATGCGGCTATACAACAGGAACATGCGCATGTGCGGCGGCAAAGGCAGCGGCACAGATGCTTTTATCTGGCAAAGATGTTCTGGAAGTCAATGTGGAGACTCCGATGGGAGTACATTTACAGCTTCCTGTTGAAAAGATAGTTAGAGGCGTAGAGAGCGTTTCGTGCGCGATAAAGAAAGACAGCGGTGATGACCCTGATGTTACAAATGGAATCTACATATATGCAGAAGTGTCGTATGTCATAAGCAAAAATGTCATCATTGATGGCGGCATAGGAATAGGCAGGATAACGAAAAAAGGTTTGCAGCGTCCGATAGGTGAGGCTGCGATTAATCCTGTTCCGCTCAAAATGATTGCAGATGGAGTCAGCGATATTGCAGACAGATATTCCTATGAGGGGGGTCTTAAAGTTGTCATATCCGCACCAGAGGGAGTGGAGATTGCCAAGAAGACATTTAATCCACAACTGGGGATTGTCGGTGGAATATCAATTCTTGGTACAACAGGCATAGTTGAACCGATGAGCGAACAGGCGATAATTGATACCATCCGCACTGAGATTAATATGCATATGGCAGACGGAGAGCGGACACTTTTAATAGCTCCGGGCAACTATGGACAGGATTTCCTGTTCAATAATCTTAATATAGAATTAAAAAGAAGCATCAAATGCAGTAATTACATAGGTGACACAATTGATATGGTGTGTGATGCCGGGGCAGAAAGCATGCTTTTAGTTGGACATATCGGAAAGCTTGTAAAGCTTGGTGCAGGGATTATGAATACACATTCAAGAGTTGCCGATGGACGTATGGAAGTCCTGTCAGCATGTGCCATACAGGCAGGAGCAGAGGCTGATATTGCAAGAAAAATTCTCGATTGCGTGACAACAGATGCGGCACTTGAAATATTGAAAGAATCGGACATGCTTGAGGGAGCAATGGAACAGCTTATGATTAGAATAGAAAAGGTATTGCAGCATAGAAGTTCAGAGAGAATACGAATCGGAGCGATTATATTTTCTAATGAATATGGAATACTTGGAAAGACAAAGCTTGCAGATGAGCTTGTAAAGAGCATTACAGATTAGCGGGGACAATGATGAAAAAAGCGATTTTAATAGTAAGTTTTGGAACAACTTATACAGAGACACGTAAGAAAAATATTACAGCGATAAAGGAGCAGGTAAGATGTCTTTATCCAGACGTTCTTATAGAGGAAGCTGTATCAAGCGCGACAGTGCGTGCCATAATGAAGGAACGTGAGCATATCGAGGCAAAGAGTATAGAAGAGGCAATTCTGTACCTGAAAAAACAGGGTGTTACCCATCTTGTTGTATTTCCAACGCACGTAATAGATGGAATAGAAAATAATGCTATGAAGCAGAAGGCTCTTGAGCATCAGTCATTATTTGAAAAAATGGAGATTGCAGATGCGCTGCTTACCAGTGATGAGGATTATATTAAAATTGCAAAGGCACTGTGGGAGTCATTAAAAGACTGCGTTGGTGATGCCCCTCTGATTCTTATGGGACATGGAACAGAACATGAATCAGACATAAGCTATACATTGATGGAGCATGTATTACAGGAATATGCATCACATCCAATCTATATCGCAACGGTAGAGGGGAAAAGGACAATTTTTGACGTTATCGGACAGATGAAATCGCAGGATATTCTTAATGGCAGAGTTGTTCTGGCACCATTTATGCTTGTGGCAGGAGACCATGCTAATAACGACATGGCGGGTGATACAGATTCATTTGCGAGCGTATTAAGAGAAGCAGGTTATGCACCAGAATGTATTCTTAGAGGTTTAGGTGAGTATTCAGCCATACGTCAGATATATCTGGAACATTTACACAAAGAAGCAGTTAAATTAGAAGAGACAACAGATAATTCTGTTGGAATATTGTATGGTATAGGCGTTGGAACTGGCAATCCCAAGCAGATGACATTGCAGGAGCTTGAAACAATCCGTGAGTGTGATTTGATAGTTATTCCGGCAGTATCAAAAGAAGAGTGCTATGCATATCAGATTGTTAAAAAGGTATATCCAGAGATTGAAAACAAACCGGTGGTTGGTGTTCAGTTTCCAATGATAAGAGATGAGAATAAGCTTGAGATTGCGCACAATCAGATATATGGAATGATTGAGGATAATCTGCGGATAGGTAAAAAAGTCGGAATGCTTACAATAGGCGACCCGACTATATATTCAACATATATGTATATGCACAAACGCGCATCAGAGCGTGGTTTTAGTGCACAGATTATAAGCGGAGTACCATCATTTTGTGCGGTAGCGGCAAGGCTTGGCATATCGCTTGGCGAAAGAGATGAGCAGATACATATTATACCTTCAGCTTATGATGTCAGTGATACATTTGAATATGATGGAACATGTGTATATATGAAATCTGGAAAGAAGCTTAATGAACTGCTTGAAGCAATCAGGTTAAGACAGAAAGAAACTGGCGAAATATATGATATATCAGGTGTTTCCAATTGTGGAATGGAAGATGAGCATGTATATCACGGCTTAGATGAACTGGATATGGCTAAAGGATATCTTACAACAGTCATTGTAAAGAAGAAATAAATCATTATAAGATTAGCGGGGAGAATGATATGGTTAATATAGTCGGTGCAGGACCGGGAGCGAAAGATTTAATCACAGTGCGGGGGATGAAGCTTCTTAATGAAGCGGATGTAATTATATACACAGGCTCACTGGTTAATGAAGAACTCCTGGAATATGCTAAGAATGATTGTGAAATATATAACAGCGCATACATGAATCTTGATGAGGTCATTAAGGTTATAGTTGATGCAGAGGAGAAGGGTAAGAAAATTGTCCGTCTGCATACAGGTGACCCGTCTCTTTATGGTGCGATACGTGAGCAGATAGAAGAACTTGCAAAGCGTGGCATTACATGTAAGATATGTCCCGGTGTGAGCAGTTTTCTTGCGGCAGCCGCTTCAGTGCAATGTGAATACACAGTTCCACAGGTTTCACAGACAGTAATTCTTACAAGAATGCCGGGGAGAACTCCTGTGCCAGATAATGAAAAGATAGCGAAGCTGGCAGAGCATGGAACATCAATGGTTGTATTTTTAAGCTCATCACATTTACAAGAGTTACAGGAAGAATTATACAAAGGTGCATATACGCCAGATACACCTTGTGCGCTTGTATACAAGGCGAGCTGGGATGATGAAAAATGTATACGCACAACCTTAAAAGACCTTGATAATGAGGCAGAGAAAGCAGGTATTACCAAGACAGCACTTGTGCTTGTTGGAGAGTTTTTAGGCGATAAATATGCATTTTCCAAGCTATATGACCCTGATTTTAAGACGGAGTACAGACAATGAGAACGGTTGTGATTACATTTACACATGAAGGCATGAAAGTCGCAGAAAAAGCATCATCTGTGATGGATGGAGAAAATGTTATCTATTGCCACAGCAGATGTTCTGGTGATTACAGCGGGGCGGTAACGTCATTTGATTCTGTGGGTGCGGTTGTAAAGAATGAGTTTAATTCATGTGACAGGATGCTTTTTATATGTGCGGCGGCGATTGCAGTGAGAAGCATAGCACCATATCTGAAAAGTAAGGTGACGGACCCGGCAGTGCTTGTGGCTGACGAGAGTGGAAGATTTCTTATATCACTTCTTTCAGGGCATATAGGCGGAGCTAATGAGTGGTGTGAGGAGCTTGCAGAGGCGGTTGGTGCAGTGCCAGTAATTACGACAGCGACTGATACAAGAGGAATGTTTGCTGTTGATTTGTTTGCAAAAAGGCATAATATGAGGATTGTTAATCCGGTGATGATTAAGGAAATATCCGGGAAAATCCTTAATGGGGAACCAGTCGGACTTACAGGCGGTGATACATTTATGCCAATGTTAAGATGTACTGAGGCACGATGGAATGGACAGGTTTATGTCACTGATAATAATAATGGTGAATATGAGAGTGGAATACAGATAATTACGCAGACCGGCGAACAGATGGCATATAAGAAGACGCTGAAGCTCGTACCGATGGATATAGCGGTCGGGATTGGCTGCAAGAAGGGAAAATCTGTCCAGGAGATTGAGGAAGCAGTTAACAGTACATTTGCAGAGAATAATCTTCTTAAAGAGCGGATTGCAGTTGTGTCATCAATTGACATAAAAGCGGATGAGCCGGGAATAGCCGGGTTTGCAAGGAAGTACAGAGTACCATATAAAACATATTCAGCAGAGGAGCTTTCTGACATCAAAGGCGATTTTGCAGAATCAGCATTTGTTAAAGAAAAAGTCGGTGTTGATAATGTGTGTGAGCGCAGTGCGTGTGCGGCATCCGGCGGAGGAGACAGATTAGTGGGAAAGACAGCGTGTGATGGTGTAACAGTTGCTGTCTATAAGATTACAGAAATGGAGAATAGTTATGCTTAAAGTTGTAGGCTTTGGAAGTGGAGCACAGGATAATATGACATTGGAGGCATCAGCGGCGATATCAAACGCTGACCTGATAGTTGGGTACAGAACTTACGTTGATATATTAAAACAGTATTTTCTAGATAAAGAGTATTATTCAACAGATATGATGAAGGAGAAGGAACGCTGCCAGTATGCTATAGATATGGCTAAGACTGGAAAAGAAGTTGTGCTTGTGTGCAGCGGAGACAGCGGTGTGTATGGAATGGCAAGTCTTGTATACGAGCTTGCCTATGCAGATAATGCAGAAGGAGACACGGATGTAGTGGGCGGTGACGCTCCTGAGATTAAGATTATATCTGGCGTTACGGCTGCAAGCAGTGGTGCAGCATGTCTTGGGGCACCATTGTCACATGATTTTGTGGTTATAAGTCTCAGCGATTGTATGACACCCTGGTCAATGATAAGGATGAGAGCTCTTGCGGCGGCAGAGACAAATATGGTAATGTGTATATACAACCCATCAAGCCGCAGAAGAGCTGGGTATCTCAAAGAAATCTGCGAGCTTGTCATGGAGATAAAATCGCCAGACACAGTATGCGGATATGTGAAAAATATTGGCCGTGAAAATGAGACACCATGCATACTTACATTAAAGGAACTGGCTGATACGGAAGTTGACATGTTCACGACAGTTTATATAGGAAACAGCAGGACTAAAATTATTGGTGGCAAAATGGTTACACCAAGAGGATATAAAATCGTATGATTGATAAGACATTGATGTTGTTCGCAGGGACGACAGAGGGGCGCAGTCTGTGTGAATATCTTGCACAGAGTGGGTGCATCACACATGTATATGTTGCAACTGAATATGGCAGGGAGCTTCTCACAGAGAAGGGTTCTCTGATTGTACATACAGGCAGGCTTGACGAACAACAGATGTATGATGAATTAAAGCACATTAAGCCTGATATTGTGCTGGATGCGACACATCCGTATGCCGAGCAGGTGACACACAATATCAGAGAGGCGTGCGTGCAGGCAGAAGTTTCATATATAAGAGTGTTAAGAGAATGTGTGTCTGAAAGTGATGGCGGGTATGAAAATGATTCAATCACATATGTAGATACAATGGAAGAGGCAGTTAATCTCTTAAATAGTGAAATATATATCAATAAGAATATTCTGCTGACAACAGGAAGCAAGAATATTCCAGAATATATGAATATTGATAATTACAGGGAGAGGGCGTATCTTAGACTGCTACCGACACCTGAAATGATACAGAAGGCTGTAGATGCTGGATTTATACCGGCACATCTGATTGGCATGCAGGGGCCATTTACAGAAGAATTCAATGTGGCATTAATCAGACAGTTAAATATAGGAGTTCTTGTAACCAAGGAATCAGGCAGTAATGGCGGTTATGAGGAAAAGATTGAAGCAGTAGAGAAGACAGGCATAGAAGCGGTAGTGTTAAAACGTCCAGTAGAGAAAGAGGGAAAGAGTCTTTCACAGGTTATTGAATATCTGAAAGAATGGGAACAGGCATGAAATATGTAGAAATAGTGGGATTAGGCCCGGGCAGTAAGCAGTGTATTACACAAGAGGTTATAGAGACAATTGAAAATGCAGAGATTATTATAGGCTCAAAACGTCTGACAGAGCCATATTCAGATACTGGCAGAAAAGTATTCTGTGCAGTGACAGCAGATGCGATTATGGATATTGTTAAAAATGAGGATGCACAAAAGTTTGTTGTGTTGATGTCCGGTGATACAGGATTTTACAGCGGCACAAAGACGCTTGTGAGCCGCCTTACCAGCGGTAATTATTCATATAGAATACTGCCGGGAATATCTTCTATAGTTTATCTGGCTTCCAGAATAGGACAGCCTTGGGAGACAGCAGCGCTTGTAAGTCTTCATGGCAAGAGACAGAGCTACATTCCAGTTGTTATGCAGAATGAATGGACATATTTTCTGACCGGTGGAAATGTGGCGCAGATATGTCAGAAAATTGAAAAAATCGGACTTGCAGATGCAAAGGTATGGATAGGTGAGAATCTTTCATATGATAATGAGAATATAGTCTGTGGAAAAGTTTCTGAATTTACAGATTATGATGCCGCGGGATTAACAGTTATGGCAGTTAATAATGAAAATCCGCAATCACTTGTGATAACTGGTATTCCGGATGATAAGTTTATCCGCGGTGATGTTCCTATGACTAAGAGGGAAATTCGTGCGAGTGTAGTGAGCCGTATGGCGGTTGCAAAGGATGCGTGTATCTACGATATTGGTGCAGGAACCGGTTCTGTCACAGTTGAACTGGCACTTCATGCATTATATGGAACTGTATATGCGGTTGAGAGAACACCAGAGGGGTGTGAACTGATTGCTAAGAATGCAGAACATTTCGGACTTGACAATATAGAGATTATCAATGGCAATGCCGCAGAGGTGATAGATGACCTTCCAGCTCCGGATGCAGTGTTTATCGGTGGAAGCGGCGGAGAGCTTGAATGTATTCTGGAAAAGGTTTTAAAGAAAAATCCAGATGTCCATATAGTGATTACTGCGGTAACATTAGAGACACTTGAACAGGCAGTTTCGCTGATGGAGAAGAACAATATGTGTGCAGATATAGTACAGATAGCTGTCACAGAGGTCAAAAAGCGTGGCAGGTATCATATGATGGCTGCCAACAATCCAGTGTTTATAATTGAGGGAATGCATTATGAATAATAATTCACAGCAGTTTAATATTAATATATTTGACCGAAGTCCGCTGGCATATTGTGTATGTGAGCTTGTATTAAATGACGATGGCAAGCCTGTGGACTGGATTTTCAGATACTGTAATCAGGCGTTGGCAGATATTGGGAAGTTTAAAGTCGATGACTTGATGAATAAGCCTTGTTTTGAGACATTTCCCAGAGTTGACAGGAAATGGCTTAATCTGTTATATGAGGCGGCATATGATGATGTTCCAAGCGAATTTGATGAGATTTCCAATATCTCAGACAGATATCTTCATATACATATTATGCCGACAGGCCAGAAAGGCTATTGCTCATGTCTCATCCGTGACATAAGGAAAAATCTGTTTGAAAAGTTACAGAAGAATGAGCAGCTTGAGGACAGCCTGGCTAAGATAAAGAAAGAAAAATACGTTCTGGACAAGCTGTGCGTGGATTTTACGGCAGTGTATAATATAGAGCTTAATTCAGGCAGGTTTGATATTCTTAAATTAGGCGAAAATACTAACGCAAAAGAGATAATAGGCGGCGATTTAGACAGATACCAGAATTTTGATGAATATACGGCTGAGTACGCAAAGAGATACATTGCCGATGAGGACAGGGATTCATTCTTAGACTGGTTTAAATGCGCTAACTTAAAAAAGCGTCTACAGAATGAGGAGCGCATTATATATTACTATAAGAGCATTCCGAATGGTGCAAGCCAGAGATTTTTTGAGACACAGGCTATAAAGGTTCATGTTGAGGATAATCAGTTCCTTATATTTATGGGATTCAGATATGTTGATAATATTGTCAATAAGGAAAAACAGATTCAGAAGAAATTGCAGGATGCGCTTGATGAGGCGAGACTTAACAATGAGATAATATCAGCAATAGGTAAGACATATCAGTACATATCAAGAATAGATTTGAGGACGAACCGCTTTGAAGAGATATCAAGCAGCGGAGAGACACACAGGCTTACAGGTGTTCAAGGGGATGCGCATGAAAGCATTTTAAGAAAATGCAGGAAAAATGTGGCAGATGAGTATCAGGAGGAGGTTCTTAAATTTCTTGATTTGTCAACTCTTCCAGAACGTCTTAAAGAAGAGGAAATGATAGCGACAGAGTACCGCACGAAGGATGGTAACTGGCATATGCTGCGTTTTGTTGTCAAGAAAAGAGACGATAATGGTGAGGTGACACATGTTCTGTGTCTTATAAGAATTACAAGTGATACCAAGCGAAGAGAGCAGAGTCTTCTGTACCTGGCCGAGGAAGCTAAGAAAGAGGCGGCATTCAGAACGCGGTTCTTATCTAATATGAGCCATGATATAAGAACTCCTATGAATGGAATAATAGGCATGATTGACCTTGCCAACCACTATCCAGATGATTTGGAGATACAGCAGAAATGCAGGGATAAGATTAAGACATCATCAGAATATCTTGTATCAATGGTTAATGACATACTTGATATGAATAAGCTTGAATCAGGCAGTACGGTGAGCCATGAGATGACATTTGACCTGACAGAGCTGCTTAGCAATGCCAATGCGACAGCTCAGAAAAAAGCAGCAGATAAGAATATTGATTATGTTGTTGACTGGGACAGAGCAATATTTGCGCATCGATATCTTATTGGAAATCCGCTTTTTGCCGAGAGAGTGCTAGCTAATATTGCAGATAATGCGATTAAATTCACGAATCCGGGTGGAAGTGTGCATGTGTGGTGTAAGGAAGAGCAGTCAGATGGTGATAATGTCGTGTTTGAATTCGGCTGTTCTGATAATGGAATTGGAATGAGCAAAGAATTTCTTACACATGCGTATGATATATTTTCACAGGAAAATGAATCAAGCAGGTCAAAATATGAGGGCACAGGCATAGGTCTTGCCATGGCAAAGAGGCTGGTTGACAGGCTTGACGGAACAATTGAGATACAGAGTGAAAAGGGTGTTGGAACAACATGCATTATCAGGCTTCCATTTAAGATAGGTGAGCCAGCAGAAATCAGTAAGCCGGTTAATTACGAAGAGATTTCAGTAAAAGGACTGCGTGCGCTGGTTGTTGAGGACAATGAGCTGAATATGGAGATTGCCAGATTCATGCTTGAAAATAATGGTGTTGAGACAGTGTGTGCTGTTGACGGCGAAGAGGCGGTCGAGATATTTGAAAAGTCAGATGCCCATTATTTTGATGTGATTTTTATGGATATTATGATGCCGAAGCTCAATGGTCTTGATGCGACAAGGAAAATCAGGGCAATGGAGAGAGATGATGCTGCGACAGTACCGATAATAGCCATGTCTGCCAATGCATTTTCAGATGATATAATCAACTGCCGTATATCAGGAATGAACCTTCATATTGCAAAGCCGCTGGATGAATCCAAGATGATAAATGCTATAAAAAAATGTATACAATATTAAATATATGGAATGAGGCAGAAAGAAGGAAAAATTAATGAAACATTTAAAAGTAAGAATTCCAATGTATTTTATTGGATTATTCGTGATGACTATAGGTATCGCGTTATCCGTAAAATCTAATCTTGGAGTTTCACCCGTCAGTTCAATACCTTACACAATGACATGTGTATGGGGTATTGAGATGGGAAAGGCAACAATTCTATTCCACGTAGTACTGGTATTAATCCAGATATTGCTTCTTAGAAAGAAGTTCAAGCCAATACAGTTGTTACAGGTTCTGGTTGGAGTTATATTTGGATATTTCACAACATTTTGTAACTACATGGTATCTTATCTTCCAACAGTAGATAACATTGTAATACGTATTGTGATGGTACTTGCAAGTACTGTATTCGTGGCAGCAGGTATCTTTTTATATCTGCCTGCAGACCTGATTCCGCTTGCCGGAGAGGGTGCTATGCAGGCAGTATCTTCTGTTACACACATCGAATTTTCCAAAGTAAAAATCGGATTTGACTGTACAATGGTTGTAATATCAGCGGTTACATGTCTTACACTTTTACACAGCCTTGGCAGTGTAGGTGCAGGTACTGTTATCGCAGCAGTACTTGTAGGTACACTTGTCGGTATATTAAACCGTGCATTTGGAAAGCAGAGAGATGTATTGCTTGGAAAGAATAATGCAGTGGAAGCTGTTATTCCAGCACAGGCATCATCTAACCATGTGATTACTATATCAAGAGAATTCGGAAGCGGCGGACGTGAGATAGGTAAAATTCTTGCTGAACAGCTTGGATATGGATATTACGATTCTGAGCTTATAAGACTTGCCGCAGAAAAGAGTGGATACACACCTGAATTCATAGAGAAGAACGAGCAGAGCCTTAAAAATCCTGTTCTTCATGATTTCTTTGAATGGTATGCAACACCAGTTGACCAGACAGATTTGCCTAAGGTTGACCAGCTTTTCCAGAAGGAATCAGAGATTATACGTGAACTTGCTGGTAAAGAGTCTTGTATTATTGTAGGACGACTTGCTAATTACATATTGAAAGACATGCCTAATGCGTATCATGTATTTATCAGCGCGGATGCAGCATCAGAAGCAGCAAGGGCTTCAGCAAGAGATAACATTTCTATGGAAGCCGCACTTGAAAAGGTTAACAGAGTTAACCATGAGCGCACAGTCCACTGTAGATATTTCACTAAAACAGATTGGGGCAATGTGAAGAATTACAATCTTTGTATCAAATCTGACGATTTCGGTGTTGAAGAAACTGCCCATATTATCGCCGGAATGTTTAAAAATAAGATGAAGTTAAGCTAAGTTGATAAAACGGTTAAAATTTGGAAATTTAATTTGGAAACGGATGTAATTCTATACATTTTCGGTTGACATGTGGAAATTCCCAGCCTATAATGAATACAACAAGAACAATTGTTTCGTTATTTCCTAAGGAGGATTCATATGACTATTCAGGAGATGAAAGACAAGAAGAGGGAAAGGGGCTACACATATGCTCAGATGTCTGAGTTGTCAGGTGTGCCTTTAGGAACAATACAGAAGATATTTTCAGGTGAGACGGAGAATCCACGTTACGATACGCTTATGGCGTTAGAGAGGCTTTTTTCAGAGCCTCTTATGGTGAATGAGGCAGAATCCCCTTATAATTTTGAACGCAACGGCAGTTATACGCTTGACGATTACTATGCATTGCCAGATGACCAGAGGGTTGAACTGATTGATGGATATTTTTATAATATGTCATCACCGACATTTGGACATCAGTCAATTGGCGGTGAGATTCATCGTCAGATTGCGAATTTTATAATGGAGAATGGCGGAAGCTGCCGGCCTTTCATTGCGCCGGTTGATGTACAGCTTGATTGTGACAATAAGACGATGGTTCAGCCGGATGTTGGAATTGTATGTGATACTTCTAAGATTAAGAGGTTTGGTATATATGGTGCGCCAGATTTCCTGGTGGAGGTTATCTCGCCATCTACCAAGAAAAAGGATTACGCATTGAAGCTGTCTAAGTACATGGAAGCAGGTGTGCGTGAATACTGGATAGTGGATTTTGTGCAGGGAAAGATTCTTGTATATTTCTTTGAGAGTGATGTCTATCCGGTTATATATGGCTTTGACAAGCCAGTTCCAGTGAATATCTATGATGGTGCTCTTAAGATTGACTTCTCTAATATAGCTAAGTGGCTTGAAGAGGGCATGGAGTAGCCATATCTTCTGCTGTGAATGTGAAATTATGAGAGGTTTCAGGGAATTACAAATAGTCAGAAAGCAGGAAAATATTATGAAGACAGACGTTCTGGGATTGATGGCAGCCTGTTCGTACGCACTGGATTGTGTGGAAGCAGAGCTTGTTCATGTAACTAATAATCATGCAAAAAGAGTTGCTTATATGAGTGTTGGCATAGCCGGTGAAATGGGTGTTAAGGGCGAGAGCCTGCAGGATTTGGCGGTATGTGCGTTACTTCATGATAATGCATTAACACAGTATATTCAGGAGGAACTTCATAATGATATTTCTCAGATTGCTGTCACTAATGAGATACCGCAGCTTGGAGCACATTGTTCACTGGGCGAGCAGAACATACAGAGCCTTCCGTTCCATACAAATGTATCTGGTGTAATTTTATATCATCATGAAAATGCAGATGGCAGCGGACCTTTTGGGAAGAAATGGAATGAAATTCCTCTTTTTGCAAGGATAATTCATCTGTGTGATCTGCTCGATATATCTTGTAGCAGCACTCAATCGGCAGATACGTGGAAGAAAATACAGCATTTTCTTCAAAAAACAGAAGGAACAATGTTTGATAAAGAATGTGTTGAAGCATTTTTTAAAGCATTTTCAGAAGATAATCTGAGTATGATTGATGATGATAATCTGGATAAAATGCTGTGGGATAAAGTTCCAAGAATAGAGCAGAAATTAAGTTTTGCACAGATAAAGGCGGTTGCGAATTTCTTTGCAAACATAATAGATTATAAATCCCCATTTACAAGCACTCATTCAATAGGTGTTGCCGATTGTGCAGAAAAAATGGCGCGATTCATGGGCTTTGACGAGGAAACTGTTGAAAAAATGTACCTTGCAGGGGCATTGCATGACATTGGCAAAGTGGCTATAGGCAATGAAATTCTGGAAAAGCCGGGTAAGCTGACGGATGAGGAATTTCAGAGCATGAAACACCACGCGGCATATTCGTATTACATATTATCAGGAATCAAAGATTTTGAAGAGATTCGCGACTGGGCAGCATTCCACCATGAGAGACTTGATGGCACAGGCTATCCTTTTGGAAAAACAGCACTAGAACTGAACACGCAGGAGCGCATTATGGCATGTGTGGACATTTATCAGGCTTTAACTGAAAGCCGTCCTTACAAAGCTGGAATGTCTCATGAAAAAGCATGCAGTATTCTCTCAGATATGGCTGACAAAGGCTGGATTGATGCAGAGATTGTTAAAAATGTCCGCAGGTGTTTTACAGGGAGTCTCTGTGGAAGCGATAGCTTTTGTGGTAAGTATGTGTTTCGAGATGAAGAAAAATTGAGGTCATAATACATATGGATAAACAAGAGACAGGCACAGCCTATTACCATCTTCCGGGGCTGTTTGAATTTTATGAACTGTACAGGGTTTTCTTGCCATTATTCCGCGAGCACAGGGAATACTTCTATGACTGGTGCGACATAGGTTCTATATATGGTGCGCCGGCAGATTGTATCTGGGGTGGAGGACGCGTCGGATTCGGAGAGGCGGAGCCGGAGGAAGTTCTTGAACTTATGCAGGAATATGGAATTTCAGCAAGGCTTACATTCAGTAATTCACTGCTTAAAAAGGAACATCTGGAAGATAATAGATGTAATGCGCTCTGTGCCATGTTTGAGAATAAAGATGATGTGGCAAATGGCATTATTGTCCACTCAGATTTGCTTTTAGATTATCTGAAAGCAAATTATACGGGATTTTATTATGTATCATCAACAACTAAGGTTCTCACGGATTTTGAGGATTTTTTATGGGAGACAGATAGAGAGGACTTCCGCTATGTTGTGCCAGATTTCCGCCTGAATAAAGCATTTGAACAATTAAATGCAATGTCACAATGGCAGAAAGATAAGGTGGAATTCCTGTGCAATGAATGTTGCTGGTTTGGTTGCAATGACAGGAAGAACTGTTACGAGGCTGTCAGCCGCAAAAATCTTGGAGAAAAATATCCAGAACACCGCTGTGTAGCTCCTGATTCTGGCGATGGTTACAGATTTTCTAAGGCGATGAGCAATTCGGGCTTTATCGGAGTAGATGATATTAAAAATACATATATTCCTATGGGATTTACCAACTATAAAATCGAGGGCAGAGGACTTGGAAGTGCGCTTGTCTTAGAGTTTCTTCTATATTATATGACTAAACCGGAATATCAGATACATGTAAGGGAAGCCATATATCTGGATAATATGCTTGATTTATTCTAAGCTGACACATATAGTGATAATGTATAGCAAAAACATCAATGGGTTTAAAAATAATTAAAACCATTGGTGTTTTTGCTTCGCAATGATAAAATAATTAAAACTAGTCAGGAGGTGCATTATGGTAAAACGAGAACAATATCTTGAGCGGATACGTCCCTTTTATGATTCAGAGATGGTAAAGGTAATAACAGAAATCAGAAGATGTGGAAAATCAACAATTATGAAGCAGATAATTGAAGAGATAAGCCGAAATGGCATTGCAGATGACCATATTTCTGTCT
>ERZ1026854.817-NODE-817-length-21101-cov-5.022760_pt1 | contig 21101 bp, 19 predicted proteins | sample MGYA00380157_ERZ1026854 | MGnify/ENA primary metagenome ERZ1026854 (study PRJEB33269, sample SAMEA4719793) | human gut metagenome | biome: human-associated habitat; feature: organic feature; material: feces | place: Cameroon | collected 2013-10 ... | reverse complement strand
GTTTCGGGACTCTTCCCGAATTGCTTTCTTTCGTACTTTCTTTTCAAAAAAGAAAGTACATAAAGTTTTGTCGGTTCGCAAAACCCGTTTTCTCAAGAAAACAATGTAAAGAACTTGTTTCGCAGGCTCATTTTATCACCATCCCGAAAATATCTTTCCGAAAATATATATAAAGGTAAAAAAGCTATTGAAAAGTACTATAAAATATGATATAATATAATATATATAAAGAAAAGGGCGTTTTTCGCCCGGAGGGACGTAAAAAACATGGACTCAGCATACGGCAAGATATGGAAAATTGTTCTTGATACCCTTTCAAAAACATATTCCGAAGTGCTTATGGACCTTTGGTTCAAACGTCTTGAGCTTTCCTTCATGGACGATAAAAACGTATTTCTCGTTATTGATGAAAGTCCGGAGCTTATAGACATTCTCAACACAAACTATGCAAAGAAGATTGAAGAAGCCTTTTCAAGCGCTCTCAACCTCAACCTCAAGGTGACGATTGCACAGAAGGGAAAATACTTCGTTCACGGCTCCGAAGAAGAAAAAATGTATCTCGAAAAGGAGAAGGAAGCCAGGGAGGCGGAGGAAACCGAAAAGTCCGACGGATTTTATTTCGATAAGGGCGAGGGACGCGCGCTTGAGGATGAATTCACCTTTGACAATTTCATCGTCGGCAGCTCGAACAAATTCGCGTATGCGGCGAGCGTTTCCGTTGCGAAGCACCCGGGCATTGAATGTAACCCTCTGTTTATTTACGGAGCGAGCGGTCTCGGCAAGACGCATCTTATGCGCGCCATAGCGCATGACGTTTCGATACGTTATCCGGATTTCACGATAATTTTCGTTTCCGCGGAAAACTTCACAAACGAATTTCTTGATTGTCTCGTCAAGAAGTCGACGTCGAAATTCAAAGAAAAATACCGCGCGGCGGACATGCTCTTTGTCGACGATATCCAGTTCATCGCAGGCAAACAGTCCACCCAGGAGGAATTTTTCCACACCTTCAATACCCTCTATGACGCTCACAAGCAGATAGTGCTCACGTCCGACCGTCCGCCGAGGGAGCTTCAGAACCTTGAAGAAAGGCTTGTCAGCCGTTTTGAGGGGGGCATGGTTGCGGATGTTCAGCCTCCGGACACGGAGCTCCGCATAGCGATATTCAAGAGCAAGGCAATGGCGATGAACGTCGACCTTTCAAACGAGGTACTGACATATATTGCGGAAAACACAAAGAGCAATGTCCGTCAGATAGAAGGAATTATAAAGAAGCTCGGCGCATACAAAACCGTGCTCAACAAGGGAAAGGAAATAACCGTCGACGATGCGCGCACGCTCCTTGCTGGAGTGATATGCGGGGTTGAACCGCCGGAAGCTGTTGCGGAAAGAGTAATTGCGACGGTCGCAACGCGTTACGGCGTCTCCGCGGACGATATAAAGGGAACAAAACGACCGAAAGAAATCGTCGCGGCAAGACAGCTTGCCATATATATCGTAAACCATGTGACAAATCTGACGCTGAAGAACATAGGCAATATTTTCGGAGGAAGAGACCATTCGACAATTCTTTATTCCATTCAGTCTGTCACAGACCAGATGAAAAAGGACATTTCATTTGAGCATGAAGTGACCGACATAATGAAGGAATTCCAATAAAATTTCCAAAAAACGACCCTCGTCTAAAACCGAGAAAAGTTTTCCACATATTGTTGAAAACTTGTTGAGAACCTTATGGCATCTGCATTTTCGGCGTTTTCCGATTGTTGAAAAACATGAGAAAACATTTTTTCAAAATCGGAGTAAAAAGAGCTTTGAATAAGACAGGCGCAGAAGATTTTCGATATATATGACATCGATTAAAACTTTTCCGTCGTTGCCTTTATAAGGAAACCGACTTTTCGGCAAATGAAAAGTTTTCAACAAGTTATAAGTTATCAACACGGAGTTGTTTTCTCTTTTCCACATGAAAAACGGAGAGGAAAAGTTTTCCCCGAAGTCAACAAATAATCAAGAAAATTTCAACAGAGAAATCCAATCGGTCGAGGGGCAAAAAATCAAGCAGACATGCGGATTTTATAAGTTTTCAACAGTTTTCCCTACGCTACTCCTACGTCTGCTTCCAATATACTTATCTTATCTTCTTAAAGAAAAAATTTTTCGGAAAAATAAAAAACACGAAAGGAACGAAAAACATGAAAATCACATTTCAGAAAGAAATGCTTCTGCTTTGTATCCAGCGTTCGCTCGGATGTGTTTCCTCGGAAAAGACATACGGCGCGATAGAAGGAATACTGCTTTCAAGCGTCGGTTCGGACAAATGCATGATTTGCGCATATGACCTTGAAAAGGGCGTAAAGACAACTATCGACGCAAAGGTTCACGAAGGCGGCGCAGCCGTTATCAACGGCTCGAAGCTCGCGTCCGTTGTAAAGTTTATGCCTGCCGATATCACAATCGAGACAGGGGAAGGCAATTTTGCAACAATATCAAGCGGACGTTCAAAATTCCAGCTTCATTATCTCCCCGGAGAGGAATTCCCCCAGCTTCCCGAATTCTCCCCCGAAAGAAGTTTCACTGTCACACAGTCAAAAATAAAATCAATGATAAACCGCACATCGTTTGCCATAAGTCATGACGACAACGGCAGACCGGCTCTGACGGGGCTTTATTTTGAGGTCGAGGGCAACAGAATAAAGACTGTCGCCTGCGACAGCTTCCGTCTTGCGATAAGAGTCAACAAGTGCGAAACGAATATCGACTCCAAAAACGGCGAAACAGAACTGAAATTCATCGTTCCCGGCAAGACGATAAACGAAATTTCCAGACTTCTTGACGATACGGACGAGAAAATCAAGTTTTCGCTCACAAAAAAGCACATCATTTTCTCCCTCGGCATGCGTTACGGCGACGATATAAAGGAAACAGTCCTTTTCTCACGCCTCATAGACACGCAGTATATGGAATATGAAAGATTTATTCCTAAGGAAAGCAAGACGTTTGTCACCGTTGACAAAAACATGCTTGAGGACGCGCTCGAAAGAGCGTCTCTCGTAACGGAGGAAAGAGCCGTCGGTCAGTCGAAGAGTATCGTTAAATTCAGGGTTGAGGATGAAATTCTCCATGTTTCCGCGGTATCCATAAACGGAAAGGTCTTTGATGAAATTCCCGTTGAAAAGAAGGGACCCGATATGGAAATCGGCTTCTCATGCAAATACCTTATAGAAATCCTTCGCGCGTGCGGGACGGACATTCTCAAGCTTTCGCTTACGTCCTCTCTCATGAGTATGATAATAGAAGGAAGCGGAGAAACGGACAAGGATGACAGCTTCATCTATCTCGCTCTCCCCATGAAAATGAGAGATAACTGATTATGTATCTCGAAAGTGCCGTTTTTGAAAATTTCAGAAATATAGATCATCATCCATTCGGATTCAAACAGGGGATGAACATTCTCTTCGGCGGTAACGCCCAGGGAAAAACATCCGTTATCGAAGGAATTTATCTTTTTGCCGGCGGAAAAAGTTTCCGTCGCGCAAAGGATAAAGAAATGATTAAAAACGATAAGAATTTTTCGCAGGTGAGCATTGGATTTTCGGATTCCAGACGCGACAACAAGATGGCTGTCCGCACTTACAGGGACATGAAAAAGGAACTGTTCATGAACGGGGTGAAGCTGAAGAAAATGTCCGAGTTTGTCGGCAATTTCAAGGCTGTGCTTTTCTGTCCCGAGCATCTTGCGATAGTCAGGGACGAGCCGTCGCTGCGCAGAAACTTTGTCGACTCGGCAATATCGCAGATAAAGCCGAAATATCTTTCCGCGCTTATAGAATACGGAAAGCTGACGGAAAACAAGAACGCCCTGCTCAGAAATCCCGAAAATTACAATCCGGACGAGTTTGAAAACCTTTACGCGCTCTATTCGCAGAGAATTGCGAAGGGCTCGGCTTATATAACCTCCGTCCGCACGGAATATCTTGCGCGGCTTTTTGAATATGTCAGAACGTTTCTTCTCGAAATGACGTCGGGAGCGGACACCGTCGGTTATGATTACATATCAACGGCGGGCGACGTTTCGGATATAAGCTCGCTTGAAAGCAGATATATTGATTTGATTTTCGGCAATGCCGAAAGAGAAAAGGCGGCAAAAATGTCGCTGTTCGGCGCTCACAGGGACGATTTTGATATCAGACTGCCGATCGGCACGGCGAAGATATTCGCCTCGCAAGGTCAACAGAGGAGCATTGCTCTTGCAATGAAGCTCGCAGAAGGGGAAATATGCAGGGAAGAAACAGGCGAATATCCCGTTTTTCTTTTTGACGACGTCCTCTCCGAGCTTGACAGGCAGAGAAAAAATTATATTCTCGGCAATCTTTCCGGCAAGCAGGTGATAGTCACTTCCTGCGATGAGGCGGACTTTTCGGACTGCAAAGCCGCACAGAAGATATATGTCGAAAACGGCGAATTCTTTTATGATGTTGATAATTACAAGAGAAGATGAGGTTTTATGTATCTCCATATAGGTAACGGAAAAATGATAAAAATGAAGGATATCGTCGGTATTTTCGATTCGGACACGGCGACGGTATCCAAAATAACGCGCTCATGGCTTTCCTCCGCCGAAAAGCGGGGCGGGCTTTCCTCGGCTTCGGGCGAGATACCGAAGTCGATTGTTCTGGAATGCGGGGAAAAGGGAGAAAATATTTATTTTTCTCAGCTTTCTCCGAAAACGCTCTGCCAGAGAGCCGAAAAGTATTAAAACTCCAATCGGAAAGGAAAAGGTTATGACAGAAGAAGTTAAAACTCCCGAAACCGCTCAGGTTTATGATGAGAGTCAGATTCAGGTGCTTGAAGGACTGGAACCGGTCCGTAAACGCCCGGGAATGTATATAGGAAGTACCTCCCAGAGGGGACTTCATCATCTTGTTTATGAAATTGTGGACAACTCCATAGACGAGGCAATGGCGGGCATATGCACGCATATTGAAGTCACCTTTCATAAGGACGGAAGCGTTTCCGTCCGCGATAACGGAAGAGGTATTCCCGCAGGTATCAACGCTCAGACCGGTATACCTACGCTTGAAGTCGTATTTACGGTGCTTCACGCGGGCGGTAAATTCGGCGGAGAGGGATATAAATTCTCCGGAGGACTGCACGGCGTCGGCGCGTCTGTCGTAAACGCGCTTTCGAAATGGACGGAGGTTGAAAACCGTCACGACGGAAAAATATATACGGAGCGCTTTGAAAAAGGCAGCATAGCCCGTCCCTTCGCCTGCACGGGCGAATGTGACAAAGCCGATCACGGGCTTTACGTCCGCTTTATGCCGGACGGGGATATTTTCAGAGAGACGACCGTCTTTGATTTTGACGTCATCCTCAATCGTATGCGCGAGCAGGCGTTTCTCAATGCGGGCATAACGATTACCGTAACGGACGACAGAGAGGAAGAGCCGAGAACGGAGGTTCTCTTCTATGAGGGCGGTATAAAGAGCTTTGTTTCGCACCTCAATTCGCTTAAACACGCAAACGTTCTGCACGACGTTATCTATATGCGCGCGGACGCAGACGACAAGACGGCAGAAATCGCAATTCAGTATAACGATAAATACGAGGAGACGATGATCTCCTTTGCAAACAACATACACACAATCGAGGGCGGTACGCACGAGGACGGCTTCAAGGCGGCTCTGACAAGAGTTATGAACAAGTACGCCGTTGATAAAAAGCTCGTAAAGGACAGTGACGGCAGCTTTAAGGGCGAGGACATAAGAGAGGGCATATGCGCCGTTATTTCCGTCAAGCTCCGCGAGGCGCAGTTTGAAGGACAGACGAAGGCAAAGCTCGGTAACTCCGATATGCGCTCCTTTGTTGACAGGCTTGTTTCGCTCAAGCTCGCAGAATATCTGGAGGAGCACCCCGCCGTCGGCAAGGTTATAGTCGAAAAGGCACTTGCCGCCTCAAGAGCGAGAGAAGCCGCACGAAAGGCAAGAGAAGCAACGAGAAGAAAGACGGGTCTCGATTCCGGTCAGATGCCCGATAAGCTCCGCGACTGCAACGAAAGAGACGCTTCCCTTACCGAGATATATATCGTCGAGGGTGACTCGGCGGGCGGCTCCGCAACGCAGGGTCGTGACAGCCGCTTCCAGGCAATTCTTCCTCTCTGGGGTAAGATGCTGAACGTTGAAAAGGCGAGAGCGGACAAGGTTTACGGCAACGACAAGCTCAACCCCGTAATAGTCGCGCTCGGAGCGGGTATCGGAAACGAATTCGATATTGAAAAGCTGCGCTATCACAAAATAATCATTATGGCGGATGCCGATGTCGACGGTTCCCATATCAGAACGCTTTTGCTTACGTTCTTCTTCCGGTTTATGCGCCCGCTTATCGAACAGGGCTATGTCTATTCCGCCGTTCCTCCGCTTTACAAGCTGACAAGAGGAAAGACGCAGAGAGTTGCATATTCCGATGAGGAGCGCGACGCTATCTCCGCCGAAATGCGCGGAGGCGACCCGAAGGTCAAAATTGATATTTCAAGATACAAAGGTCTCGGCGAGATGAACCCGCACGAACTCTGGGAAACGACGATGAACCCCGAAACGAGAACTCTGCGTCGCATTCAGCTTGAGGACGCACAGCTTGCGGACGAGACGTTCTCTGTTCTTATGGGAGAGGATGTCGAGCCGAGAAAAGAATTTATAGAAGTCAACGCGCGCTATGCCGTTAATATCGACGTATAAGGAGGCGAACTTAAGTGGCACATAAGGATTATAAGCCCGAGGATATAATGTATCCCGAGCAGCACATAGTCAATACAGAGCTTGTAAAGGAGATGCAGAAATCCTTTATAGAATATGCAATGTCTGTCATAGTTGAAAGAGCGCTTCCGGACGTCCGCGACGGTCTCAAACCCGTTCACAGAAGAATTCTTTATGCTATGTATGAGGACGGGCTGACGCGTGACAAGCCGTACAGAAAATGCGCGACAGCCGTCGGCGACGTGCTTGGCAGGTATCATCCGCACGGCGACGCTTCGGTTTATGACGCGCTCGTCCGTCTGGCGCAGGACTTTTCGATGAGATACCCGCTTATCGACGGTCACGGAAACTTCGGCTCGATAGACGGCGACCCCCCCGCGGCATACCGTTATACCGAGGCGAGAATGTCACGCATGTCGGACGAAATGCTCCGCGATATCGAAAAGGAGACGGTCGACTGGTCTCCGAACTTTGATGAAACGAGAAAAGAACCGAGGGTGCTTCCCTCAAGATTTCCGAACCTGCTTGTAAACGGTTCGTCCGGTATTGCCGTCGGTATGGCGACAAACATTCCGCCGCACAACCTGCGCGAGGTCATCGGCGCGGCAATCTGCCTGCTCGATAACCCCGAGGCGACTCTCGACGAGCTTATGCAGCACATAAAAGGTCCCGACTTCCCCACAAAAGGCATTATAATGGGCAGGAGCGGCATAAGGGCGGCATATGAAACCGGCAGAGGACGGGTTATCGTCCGCGCAAGATGCCATTTTGAGGAATACGGCAAGGACAAGAGAGAAAGAATTATCGTAACAGAGCTGCCGTATCAGGTGAACAAGAGAATGCTCATTGCGTCGATTGCCGACCTTGTAAAGGACAAGCGGCTTGAAGGCATTTCCGACCTGCGCGACGAAACGGACAGAAACGGTATGCGTATCGTTATAGAAACAAAGAAGGACGCAAACGTTCAGGTCGTTCTCAATCATCTTTATACGCTGACGTCTCTCCAGACGTCGTTTGCGATAAACATGCTCGCGCTTGTCGACGATCAGACCCAGCCGAAAATACTTTCGCTGCGTCACATCCTGACGGAATATCTCAAATTCCAGGAGGAGCTCATCGTTCGCAGGACGCGCTTTGACCTTCGCAAGGCGGAGGAAAGAGCGCATATTCTCCGCGGACTGCTCATAGCGGAGGAAAATATAGACGAGATCATAAAAACCATCCGCAATTCCTATGACGACGCAAAGGAAAACCTGATGGCTCGCTTCTCACTAAGCGACCCGCAGGCGAGCGCAATCCTTGAAATGCGACTCAAACAGCTTCAGGGGCTTGACCGTCTCAAGCTGGAGGAGGAATTCAAGGCGCTTGAAGCGAAGATTGCAGATTACAAGGACATTCTCGAAAAGCCGGAGAGAGTGCGCGAAACGCTCAAAACCGAGCTTGCCGCAATTTCCGATAAATACGGCGACGAACGCTATACGGAAATTCAGGATTCGATAGACGATATAGACGACGAGGACCTCATCGAGCGTCACGACTGCGTGATAACCATGACCTACGGCGGATATATAAAGAGAAACCCCGTTGACACCTATTCCGCACAGAACAGAGGCGGAAAGGGCATCGTCGGTATGACGACAAAGGAAGAGGACGCCATACGCGACGTTATGGTTGTTCATTCGCACAGCTACCTGCTTATGTTTACGTCCGCCGGCAAGGTTTATATGAAAAAAGCATACCAGATTCCCGAAGCGTCGCGCACGGCAAAGGGAACGAATCTTGTAAACGTTCTGGAGCTTGCAGAGGGCGAAAAGGTTACGTCGATTGTATCGCTTAAAGGCTTTGAGGACGAGCAGTATTTCGTTATGGTGACGAAAAAAGGCGTTATAAAGCGAGCGTCGACAAAGGACTTTGAATATCAGCGCAAGGGCGGCAAGATTGCCATTAACCTTGACGAGGGCGACGAGCTTCTCTCCGTAAACAAAACGGCGGGAACGAGCGATATCATCATCGCAACAAGACAGGGCAAGGCTGTCCGCTTTGACGAAAACGACGCGCGCGTTATGGGAAGAACGGCAAGAGGCGTTCGCGGTATCAGGCTCCGCGCAGGCGACGAGGTTGTCGGCGTCAGCGTAGTCGAAGAAGGAAAAACGCTTATAACCGTCACGGAAAATGGCTTCGGAAAGAGAAATGATTTCGATTGCTTCTCTGCGCACAGCCGAGGCACGATGGGCGTTATATGCCATAAGCTGACCGCAAAGACGGGCGAGCTTGCCGGCATTGCCGCCGTCTCCGATGACGACGATATAATGATAATCACAAACGAAGGAACAATAATCCGTATGGCTGTAAGCGGAATACCGGTATACGGCAGCGGCGGCACGTCGGGAGTTATAGTCATGAGACTTGACGACGGCGCGAAGATTGTAAACTTCGCTGTAACAAAATCAGAAAAAGAAGAAGAAGAAAAGGAAAATACGGGAACCGAGGCTGACACTGCGTCAGAAAACGATGAGGCTTCCGCAGAAGGGGAAAACCCTCCCGAAAATGAATAAAAATACTTTGTTTTAAGAAAGGGTTTTCAAAATGAAAGCAACAAAAAAGAAAGAAACAGCAAGCGTTCCCGCAGGCGCGGAGGACAGAAAAAAGGCATTGGCAACGGCTCTTGCGCAGATTGAAAAGGATTTCGGCAAGGGCACGATAATGAAGCTCGGCGAAAACACGCATATGAACGTCGAAGCAATACCGACAGGGTCGCTCACGCTTGACCTTGCCCTCGGTATCGGAGGTGTGCCGCGCGGCAGAATAATTGAAATATTCGGGCCGGAATCGTCCGGCAAGACGACGGTCGCCCTGCATATTGCGGCAGAGGTTCAGAAAATGGGCGGCGAAGCCGCATTTATCGACGCGGAGCACGCTCTTGACCCTGTTTATGCAAAGGCACTCGGCGTAAATATCGACAGTCTCCTTGTTTCTCAGCCCGACTCCGGCGAGCAGGCGCTTGAAATTACGGAGGCGCTCGTCCGCTCGGGCGCGATTGACGTTGTCGTTGTCGACTCGGTCGCCGCGCTCGTTCCCCAGCAGGAAATTGACGGCGTCATGGGTTCAAGCCACGTCGGACTTCAGGCAAGACTTATGTCGCAGGCGCTCCGCAAGCTCTCCGGTTCCATTGCAAAGACAAACTGTGTTGTCATTTTCATAAACCAGCTCCGCGAGAAGGTCGGCGTTATGTACGGCAACCCCGAAACGACTCCCGGCGGCAGAGCGCTGAAATTCTATGCGTCCGTCCGTATTGACGTAAGAAAAGCCGAAACTCTTAAACAGGGCGGCGAAACTTACGGAAACAAGGTCAAATGTAAGGTTGTCAAAAACAAGGTCGCTCCGCCCTTCAAAATTGCCGAATTCGATATTATTTACGGAAAAGGCATTTCAAAGGTCGGAGAGGTGCTCGATATAGGCACGGATGTCGGTGTAATTCAAAAGAGCGGTTCGTTCTTCTCGTATAACGGCGAAAGACTCGGTCAGGGCAAGGAAAAAGCAAAAGCCGCCCTTGAAGCCGACCCCGCGCTCCTTGCGGAAATTGAGGCAAAAATCAAAGCCAAGAGCGACGATATAGACCTTACAATTGATCCGGAAGAGGCGTATTCGCTTGAAGATGATGAGGACGAGGGCGATGAATTCGATATCCGCGTGCTCGATGTCGACGCCGACGACAAATGAAAACAATCATTGAAAAAATAACACCGATAAGAGAGGGAGAGGCGGTCATCGTCTCCCTTTCTCTTTCGGACGGTGCTCACGAAGAAAAATGCAAACACGAGATTGCAACAGACCTGTTTTTTGATATGGGCTTTTCCATGTCGGCAGGTGACGGTATTGTGATAGATCAATCTCAATATGAGATGTTGGCTGATGCCGCAGAGCTGACGTCCGCCATAAAAAAAGGTGCGGATCTCATCGGTTTTGCCCAGAATACGAAGAAAAGTCTTGTGTCAAAGCTGATTCACAGGGGTTTTTCAAAGGATATTTCCGTCCGTGCGGCGGATTATCTTGAAAACGTCGGGTATATAAACGAGAGAGAACAGGCGGAGGAGCTTTTTGCAGATCTTGCCGAAAGACGGCTGTACGGACCGTCACGCATACGGAGCGAGCTTTATAAAAAGGGCTTTTCGGAGGACGTTATAAATGTCACAATGCAAACCGAACTTGACTTTGACGAAATTCTTGCAGAACGTATCAGACGGACTGTAAACCTTTCCGACTTTGCGGACAAGGCAAAGCGGCAGAAGGAGATAGCGTCGCTCATGCGGTACGGATTTTCGGTCGGCAATATCAAAAACGCGCTGATTATACTGAAAGACGAACAATGAAAAAAGGCACCCGAAAGGGTGCTTTTTTGAGTGAAGAGAGAAGAGAGAAAAGTGAAGAGAAAAGGTGCGCTCCGCGCGGAGTTATTATGCTTTGTGCGGGGCATTTGTGCCTGCGGGAACGGGGAAAATCAAAAAGGAGCGGAAAACCGCCCCTTCTTTATGAGAATATAAAACTTGCTCAAACCAATAACTAAAGCTTCTTTTGCCTTCTTGCAAAAGCCATGTCCGTGCAGATAATTAAAACTCCGCACGCACTCCCCGATAACTAAAGCGTCTTTTGCCTACTTTTCTTCTCGAAGAAAAGTAGGTTATTTGCAGAGGCGGATGATGGCTTCCGCAAAGATTTTTGCGTTTTGTTTCATGCGGTCGACGGAAATGAACTCGCCGGCGGAATGAATTTTGCAGTCTTCGCCGGGGAATTCCGCGCCGAACGCAACACCGCCTTCAATGTCATGAACGTAAGTGCCGCCGCCGATGGCAATGCAACCGCTGCGCGCGCCGGTAACGTCCGAATAAACCTTGTTCAGCGTCTTTACAAAATCACTTTCCGCGTCGGTTTCATGCGGCTCGACGCCGGAAAAATCGGAAAGTTCCATATCCTTTGCCGAGAAGGCGCTTTTCAGTCCCGATTTTACCTTTTCAACTGTGCGGCAAAGCGGGAAACGAATGTCAAACTTGCCCGTAAGAGTACTTTTTGAATAGGAAAGTATGCTCAGAACCTCTGTGAGTGCGCCGGATTTTTCGTCTGACGCCGCAATTTTAAGCGACTTTCCGTCCGTTTCGCCATAGGGGAAGAGAGATGAAAGGTTACGGAACATAACGGTTGAATCGTCGTCGCCGTAAAGTCTGCCGAGCAGGGCGCAAAGGGCTGTGACGGCATTTTTGCCGTCTGCGGGAGTTGATGCGTGCGCGCTTTTGCCTGTAATTCTGATTACCGTTTTGTCCCCCTCTTTTTTGAATGACACAAGGTCAGCCACGCCGGCATTTTTTGCCGCGAGCGCAAGCTCAACGTCGGAAAAACCGACAACTTCTGCCGTCGCGCTTTCAGGAACCGCGTTTATGACAGTCCCTCCCTCTGCCGAAAGCACGGATTTTGTGCCGCTTGGTGTACATTTCGCCGTAATTTCGCCGCGAATCATGCCTTTTTCTATGTTGATGACAGGGTAACTGCCGTCCGGAGTGAATACGCGCGGCGGGAGCTTTGCCTGTTTTTTATACCATGCAAGGTCGGACGAGCCGTTTTCTTCATCGGTACCGACGATGAAGCGGACGTTCTGCGAAAGCTGAATTCCGCAATCCTTTATCGCTTTCATTGCGTAAAGTACGCAAACAGCAGGGCCTTTGTCATCCATTGTGCCTCTGCCATAGAGCTTTCCGCCGGACATAAACATTGAGAAGGGCGGCGTTTTCCAGCCGTTTCCCGCAGGAACGACGTCAAGATGGCAAAGTATGCCGAGGGTCGGTTCGCCTTCGGGATAAAGGTCGATTGTGCCGACGCGGTTTTTATGGTTTTCTGTCTTGAAACCGAAAGATGACGCTATCGAAAGCATTTTTTCAAGCACTCTCGCACACTCTTCGCCGTAAGGTTTGCCGAGTGTCGCCTTTCCCCTGACGCTGGGGATTGCAACGAGTTCCGAAAGTGTGCCCGTCATTTTTGCAAGATTTGCGTCAATATAATTATATATTTCTGCGTTCATAGAGTAATTCTCCTCTCGCTTTATTCTCTTTTTTATTATTATATCATAACCTGCGACATTTTTATAGATATTTTTTAAGAATTTTTCACCGTTCTTTTCTTCGAGAAGAAAAGTCGGCAAAAGAAGCTTCAGCTATTGGTTTGAGCGGATATTTTATTGCCTGCACATACGGGTGTTACAACGTAGGGGAGGGTCTCCCCCTCCCGTCTCGGCGACGCCTGCAAACGCTTGCGCATTTGCATATCCCTCCCGTCTCGGCGACGCCTGCTCGTCTTGTAAATCGCAAAAGACGATGGGTCGGGACGGGCAACCCGTCCCCTACGTTATTCGTGCCCCGCAAGGGAAGCAAAAAATCTCTTGCTTTTCTCCCGTCCCCGCAGATACAAAAGCCTCGCACTATTAAAAACACTTTAAGATTCGGACTTCGCTCCCGCCTTTGCTTTGGTAAAGCTGACGTGGCAGAGAAGCTCCGCCTTGAACTTTTTACAGGTGGTTTTTCAGGAGGATGTGCCTCCTGAATTGCTTTCTTTCGTACTTTCTTTTCAAAAAAGAAAGTACATAAAGCGGTGATGTTTGCAGACTCGCAAAAAAGAAAGCACATAAAGCAGCGGCGTTTTCAGAAAACCCCTTTCAGCGATACCCGCAAACGTATATCCCCAATTGCTCATCAAAAAAGAGGCGTTTGACCGCCTCTTTTTCGTCTTATTCTTTTATTGTCCCGTCCGCATTGAATACGGGGAGAACCTGGAGATATTTGATGTCGTCGCGCTTTGCGGCGTCGCCTTCGGCAAGAACGCACATTTTGCCCGCGATTATGCCGCCTGCCTTCGTGACAAGCTCTTCGAGCGCACGAAGCGACTCGCCGGTGCTGACAACGTCGTCAACTATTAGGACTCTCTTCCCTTTCATCGCTTCGGCGTCGTCGCCGTCGAGATAAAGCGTCTGGAGAGTTGCATGCGTTATGGACTTGACTTCGGACGAGAAAATGTTGCGCATATAGAGCTTGGGCGTTTTTCTTGCGAGAAGGTAATTTTCCACATTCGACTGACGCGCCATTTCGTAAACAAGCGGAATACCCTTGCTTTCGGCAGTTATCATTATATCGTGCTCGGGAGCGATTTTGAGGAGCTCCGCAGCGGCGACCTTTGTTATTTCAACGTCGCCGAACATAATGAACGCGCCGATATAGAGCGAGTCCGTTATCGGGCAGAGCGGGAGCTTGCGTTTCAGTCCCGCGATTTCAATTTCATAATACATAATGTTCCTCCCTTACGAGCGTATCGTTACGCCGAGCTTATACTCAAGCGCGCCGAGAATTTTCTTTGTTGCCTTGTCGGCTTCGTCGACCGTCAGCGTGTGGTCCGCTGCGCGGAGCATGACGGAGAAGCTGACGCTCTTTTTGCCTTCGGGAAGCTGACTTCCTCTGTAAACGTCGAAAAGCGTGATGCTTTCAAGAATCTTTACTCCGCATGAGGACATCGCCTCTTCCAGCGTGCCGACTTCGACCTCCTCATCGCATACGAGCGAGAAGTCGCGGCTGACAGCGGGGAATTTGGGCAGGGGCTTATACTTCTTTTCGGAAACCGAATGCTCGCGGATAAGCTCAAGATCAAGCTCCGCAAGATAAACGGGACACGAGAACGTATAATTTTCGCGTGTTACGGGATGGAGCTCGCCGAAAATACCGAGGTCTGTACCGTCCGGAAGGACGATTTTTGCCGTGCGACCGGGGTGGAACGTCGGGTCGTCCGTAACCGCAACGTATTTTGCGTTGTCAATTCCCGCAAAGCGGAGAATTTCCTCGCAAACGCCCTTCATTCTTGAGAAGCCGCCTGCACCGTAGAACCCGACGGTAACCTTTATTCTCTCATCCGGCAGAGTGCCTTCGAGCCCGTGAATATTCGTGACGACGCCCTCTCTCGGAATGAATACCTTTGCCATCTCAAAGAGAGATGCCGAGGGGTTTGACCTGTTGTAATTCAGCTCAAGAATTTCAAGCATTGAGGGGACGGACGTTGTGCGGAGGGTCTTTGTGTCCTCGCCGAACGGGTTTGCGATTTCGAGCGATTTTCTTCTCGGGTCGTCCTCCGCCATGCCGGATTTTGTATAAATTCTTGCGGGAATGAACGTAAACGTGCATATTTCGTCAAGACCGAGCGCACAGAGATGCTCCGAAAGTCCCTCGCGGAATTTCACGTCGGCGGGAAGTCCGCCCTGCGTCATCTGAGCGATTATCGAGCTTGACTCAATCTTGTTGTAACCGTAAATACGGACGATTTCCTCCGCAACGTCGTTCATACAGCGAACGTCGTCACGATATGACGGAACAATAACCTTTCCGTCCTCAACTTCAAAGCAGAGGGAGCGGAGAATATCCTTCATATTGTCCGGCGGGAGGAAGATACCGAGGAAACGGTTCATTCTCTCCGGCTCGAAGGGTACTGTGTAAACCGGCTTTTTCTCAGGATAAACATCGATCATTCCGTCGACGACTTCTCCTGCTCCGAGCAGCTCAACAAGCTCGCAGGCTCTCTGGAGCGCGGGCATACAGTTTTCGCAGTCGAGTCCTTTTTCAAAGCGTGCGGAGCTTTCCGTTCTCATACCGAGCTTTTTCGCCGTGATACGGACGGAAGCGCCGTCAAAGCAGGCGGATTCAAAGACAACCGTCTTTGTTGCGTCTGTAATTTCGCTGTTTTCGCCGCCCATAACGCCGGCAATGCCGACGGGGCGATCACTGTCCGCAATGACAAGCATATCGGGCGTGAGAGCTCTTTCCTGACTGTCAAGCGTGCGGAAGATTTCGCCGTCGCCCGCTTCTCTGACGACTATCTCGTGCCCGTCAAGGCAGGCATAGTCAAAAGCGTGCATCGGCTGACCGTATTCGATCATTACATAGTTTGTGATATCGACGATATTATTTATCGGTCTGACGCCGGCTGCGCGGAGACGCATACGGAGCCAGAGGGGCGAAGGCGCAATTTTAACGTTTTTAACGACTCTTGCGCAGTATCTGGAGCATTTCTTGCTGTCGACAGAAACGTTTACATAGTCTCTGACGTTGCCGTCGCTTCCTTTGACGGCAGGCGTCGGGATATTCAGAGGACGCCCAAACGTTGCGGACGCTTCCCTTGCCAGACCTATGACGGAAAGGCAGTCCGGGCGGTTCGGTGTGATCTCAAATTCAACAGCCGTGTCGCTCAGAGCGAGAACGTCGTGAATGTCGTCGCCTGCCTTGCAGGGGTAATCGTTGAGAATAAGAATTCCGTCCGTGGCTGCGCCGGGCATATCGTGCGTGTCAAGTCCCAGCTCTTCGATTGAGCAGAACATTCCTTCGCTCGTTACGCCGCGGAGCTTGCCCGTCTTTATTTCAACGCCGTGCGCCAGCTTTGCAACAACCTTTTCCCCTTCGGGAGAAATCGCAACGGGAACAAGCGCGCCCTCAAAAACGTTCTTTGCGGCGGTGACAATCTGCAAATCCCTGTCACCGAAGTTGACCTGACAGACGACAAGCCTTTCAGCGTCCGGGTGCTGTTCGATTTTCGTGATAAGTCCCACGCGGACATTTTCAATCTCTTTTCCGAGCTCCTCATAGGTTTCAACCTTTGAGCCGGAAACCGTCATGTCCTCGCAGAAGGTTTTAATATCAATATCGCTTACGTCGATAAAATCGTGAAGCCATTTAAGTGAAAGTATCATATCGGCACCTCCCAATCAGAATTGTGAAAGGAATCTGACGTCGTTTTCGTAAAGCATACGCATATCGTCGATTCCCAGTCGGCAGAGCGCAACCCTTTCAATGCCCATTCCGAAAGCAAATCCGGAATAAACGTTGGGGTCTATGCCGCAGTTTGAAAGCACGAAGGGATGAACCATTCCCGCGCCGAGAATTTCAATCCAGCCTTCGCCCTTGCAGAGCCGGCAACCCTTGCCTCCGCATTCCCAGCAGGAAACGTCAACCTCGGCAGAGGGCTCCGTGAACGGGAAATGGTGCGGACGGAAACGGATTTTTGTGTCCTCGCCGAACATTTTCTTTGCGAAAAGCTCAAGCACGCCTTTGAGATCGCCCATTGTTATGCCCTTGTCGACAACAAGCCCCTCGCACTGATGGAATATCGGCGAATGGGTTGCGTCTGCGGGGTCGGCACGGTAAACTCTGCCGGGAGAAATGACTCTTATCGGAGGCTTTGAGTTTTCCATTGTGCGCACCTGCACGGGCGAGGTCTGCGAGCGGAGAAGAATGTTGTCCGTTATATAGAATGTGTCCTGCGTATCGCGCGCGGGATGATTTTTCGGAAGGTTGAGCGCCTCGAAGTTGTAATAGTCATATTCGACCTCCGGTCCTTCGACAACGGAAAAGCCCATTCCGACGAAAATTTCACGTATAGCCGCTTCCGTCTGCGCAAGAGGATGACGCTTGCCGATGGAAAGGTCGTCTCCGGGGATGGTTACGTCGATTTTTTCAGCTTTGAGCTTTGCTTCGAGCGCTTCTCTCTTTTCTTTTTCGGCTTTCTCTGCGATTGCCGCTTCAATCTTCTCTCTGACCTCGTTTACAAGCTGACCCATTTTCGGTCTGTCCTCGGGAGCGACTGCGCCCATTCCGCGAAGAACGGAGGTCAGCTCGCCCTTTTTGCCGAGAAAACGAATTCTGACAGATTCCGAGCTTTCATCTCCGCGAAGAGCGGAAAGCGCATCCTGCCTGATTTTTTCAAGTAGTTCTTTCATACAAAAAGTCCTTTCAAAGTATTTGTGTTTACGTTTTACAAAAAAATAAGCCACGTCCACAAAAAGGGACGAAGCGCATGCTCCGCGGTACCACCCGCATTTCCGTCATATGACGGACACTTTATGCCGTATAACGGCGGCAACCCGTCTTCCGCTACTTTTGTGTTCACGGAAAAAGCTCCGAAGCGAAAGGCAATCTGCGCCGCGGTGCGCCGCTTTCAGCCTCGTCGGACGCTCTCTGTCAACCGTTTTGCGCGCAAAAAGCCGCTTTTTCACAGCCTTTCGGTATTTTACTCTATAAGTATACCACAAAAACACCATAAATCAAGCGTTTATTTGAAATTTCCCGTACTTTTCTTTGAAAAGAAAAGTAGGCACCGTTCTTTTCTTCGAGAAGAAAAGAAGGCAAAAGAAGCTTTAATAATTGGTTTGCGCAAATTTTGTAAACAGCAAACAGAGATGGTTTTTTCATCTCTGTTTTTATTTCGACCGGACTTTTTTGAAAATAAAAGTTGTCAAAAGAAACTTTGGCAATCGGGGAAAGAAGATATCTGTTCGAAAAAATGAAAACCGTCGACCTGATAATGGTCGACGGTTTGTCAGTGATTTACCGGAACAAACTCGAGTTTAAGTCTCATTCCCATTCCGTCCGCAAGTCTTTGAAGAGTTTTCAGCGACGGATTTGCATTTCCGTTTTCCAATCTGCTTATGTCAGCTTGAGGAATTCCCGTGATATCGGACAGTTGCTTTTGCGTAAGCGAGTTTTCGGCGCGCGATGCGAGCATTGCCTTTATTATCTGATATTCAGGTTCAAGCGCATCCCATTCCTCTTTGAATTCGGGATTTTTCATTTGTTTTTCAAGCGTCGTTCTGAAATTCTTGCCCATTATCGGTACTCCTTTCTTGATTCGTAATCTTTTCGGTATTTCTTTGCCAAATCTATTTCTGATTCAGGCGTTTTTTGCGTTTTCTTTACAAAGCCGTTTGTAAGTATTATTTTTTGTCCGACAACAAAGAAATATAACACCCTCGTTATGTTGTTGCCCTGAATTGCGCGAAGTTCATATATCCCGTCGGAAAGAAATTTAGAATAAGGTTCGCGCAAATCATTTCCTTTAAGCTCAAGCAACTCAAGAAGGCGAAACAATTTTGCCTGCATTTTAAGGTCTTGTGAAAGAATGAATTCCTCGGCGGGATATGTGCCGTCGCTTTTTTCATAAAACTCGATTTCGAACAAGTCAATCAACCCCTCAATCATTCCTTCGTTTATATTATATGTGATAAAACACATATTTGTCAATGGTTTTTATTAAAATTTTTATAAAAACAGAGATGAAAAATCACCTCTGTTTGCTTTTTATAAAATTTGTATAATTCCAGTAACCAAAGCTTCTTTTGCCCGCTTATTTCACAACACAAAAGGAGCGGAAAACCGCTCCTTTGATGAAAATATAAAGTCCATACAAACCAGTTATTAAAGTTTCTTTTGCCTACTTTTCTTTTCAAAGAAAAGTACGGTCGAAGAAAAGAAGGTTATTTTGCGATGAACACCGTTACGACTATGCCGACGGCAATCATGGCGATCGTTCCGAGAATGACAGTCAGTGCGTTGTCGTCCCCGCCATACTGCTTCAGCGCGCGGAGAAAGGATTCCTCCGGAATGTAAAAGCGGGTGTTTTCGTCGACAGTCACTGCCGACTTTTTCTTTTTGGAGTCGCCCTGCTCTTCCGGCTGTCCGACCGTGCGGATGATTCTGCGGAGAGCTTCGGAGCTTTTGTAACGCGAAATCGCGCTGACATTGTCATCCTGACCGAGCTCCGCGAGGGTCTTTGCGGTTTCTTCGGAGGTTGCGTTTGCGTCGATAATGGCGCGGACAAGCGCCCCGACAATCTTTTTGTTGCAGAAAATTATTATCCACGCGATGATGACGCCTGCGATAAGCATCCACGTAATGAGCGGGAGCGAAAGCGCTGTTTTTCCCGCTCCGACGGCAAGAAGTACCGACATATCAGCCGATTCTGTCCGTTCCGACGTACTTGCGGAGCACTTCGGGAACGGTTACGCTGCCGTCCGCATTCTGGTTCTGCTCAACGAGAGCGGGGAGAATACGGCTTGTTGCAAGACCGGAGCCGTTGAGAGTGTGACAATATTCGATTCTGCCGCTGTCCTCGCGTTTGAAACGGATAGCTCCGCGGCGAGCCTGATAGTCACGCGCGTTTGAAACGGAACTGACTTCCTTATAGCCGTTCATGGACGGAATCTGAATTTCAATGTCATATGTGCGCGCCATGGACGCAGAGCAGTCGCCTGCCGCGAGCTTGACCGTGCGGAAATGGAAGCCGAGACCCTTTACAAGTCCCTCTGCGCAGGAAACAAGCTCTTCAAAGGCTCTGTCGCTGTCCTCGGGGAGAGTATACTGAACCATTTCAACCTTGTTGAACTGGTGTCCGCGAACCATTCCGCGCTCGTCTGCACGATAGCTTCCCGCTTCTCTGCGGAAGCAGGGCGTATAGCTGATGTATTTCTTCGGAAGCTCGGACTCTTTAAGAATTTCGTCGCGATGGAGCGAAACGAGAGCGGTTTCCGCTGTCGGCAACATAAAACGACGGCGTTCGTCCTCTGCAACGTCGAGCCAGTATACCTCGTCTGCGAATTTCGGGAACTGACCTGCGGTAAGTCCGCATTCGTAGCCCAGCATATGCGGGACGAGAACGAGCTCAAAGCCGTTGCTCAGGTGTGTATCGATAAAGTAGTTGAGGAGAGCCCATTCAAGTCTTGCGCCCATACCTCTGTATATCCAGAAGCCGTTGCCGGAGAGTTTTACGCCGCGCGGATAATCGATAAGACCGAGATTTGTGCAGAGGTCGACGTGATTTTTCGGCTCAAAATCAAATTTTCTCGGCTCGCCGAAGTAATAAAGCGGCTGATTGTTTTCTTTTCCGCCGGGAACAACGTCCGGATCCGGAAGGTTCGGGAAAGAAAGCATAATGGAGGTGTATTCCGTCTCAACCTGCTTGAGCTCCTCCTCCTGCTCCTTGACCTTTGCTCCGAGCTCTTTCATCTGAGCGAAAATCGGGGCGCAGTCCTTCCCTTCTTTTTTGTAGACGGGAACGAGCTTTGTCGTCTTGTTCTGTTCGGCTTTGAGGCTTTCGCTGGACGCGATAAGCTCGCGACGTTTTGCGTCGAGCTCTATTACTCTGTAAATATCGGCTTCCGCTTCCTTGCCCTTTGCGCGGAGACGGTCGATAACATTTTGCGGGTTTTCCTTTATAAGTTTGATGTCAAGCATTTTTTTATATCCTTTCTTTTATTAAAGAGAATTTACAAAATCATCGCCGCAAAGCAGCCGCAGGACGGTTTCAAGGTCATTGTTGTCCGAAAAGCCGATTGTTATACTGCTTTTTGCGCCGTTTTGCTTTATTTTTACTGTTCTTCCTAATTTTTGCTGAACGGATGTTTCGAGTGCTTTTGTATAGTCGATTGCGGGCAACTCTTTTTCCGGCTTCGGTTCTGCCAGAAGGCTCTTGACGAGCTTTTCCGTTTCACGGACGGAAAGC
>ERZ1026854.811-NODE-811-length-21229-cov-6.952017_pt1 | contig 21229 bp, 13 predicted proteins | sample MGYA00380157_ERZ1026854 | MGnify/ENA primary metagenome ERZ1026854 (study PRJEB33269, sample SAMEA4719793) | human gut metagenome | biome: human-associated habitat; feature: organic feature; material: feces | place: Cameroon | collected 2013-10 ... | reverse complement strand
CGGGATGACAGGAGTCGAACCTGCTTGAACTTGCTCCCAAACGCTAAAATCCTGATTTTTTACGTGATTTTACGGGCTTTTCGGGGCTTTTGCGTCCGGATTGACTGCTTTCGAGTGCTCTTCGCGGCATAAAATCCGGGTAGTCCGAAGCCGTAAGTGGTCAAAGGTGTGGTCAGCGATCAAGTGAGAGCATTTCGCATGCCATGGTATCACAGAGCTTAGTGTCAATTGACTCGCCGAACATTTCAAGAAACACGGCATGAATGACCTTGGCAATTTCGTCTGCGGACATGCCTTTTCGGATGCGTGCAAAAATCATCTCGATTTCGGAGTCATATTCATCTGCCGGGCAACACATCCCAAGTAACCCAATCGGATCGGCTTTGTCCACAACGGACTTTACAATATCTTTAGTCATTTGCGCGCCTCAGTTCAAAATGTTTTTTCTGCCTTTAGTATAGCATAAAACCGCTTGGAAGTCAACTCATTCACAACGCAAAGGATGAGGTGCAGTAGACAAAGAAAACGATTTTCAAATTCCGTCGGCACATCACGAAACAGCTATCGGGTCAAGCAGGAACTTCTCAATGCCGATATAAAGGATTCCGTTTTCGTCGCGCCACGGGATAATATTATCCTTTACGATCACGACCTTGGTAAATGAATCGGCAATCCGGCTGTATGGGCGAACCTCCTGGAGCCGTTTTTCTTCTTCGCCAACCGTCAGTGCCGACTGAATGTAGAACTTTTTGTTTCCGTCGCTTGCAATGAAGTCAACCTCTAAATTGGTCTTTTTGCTCTTGCCATCGGCATCCTTGTAATTGTATTCGACAACGCCGACATCCACGGTGAATCCACGGACAATCAGCTCGTTGTAGATAATATTCTCCATGATGTGGTTTTCCTCGGTCTGCCGGAAGTTGAGTCTTGCGTTGCGAAGCCCGATGTCGGAATAATAGTATTTTTGAGGCGAACCGATATATTTGCGCCCCTTGATGTCATAGCGCTTGGCGTGGCTGATCATAAAAGCATCCGCAAAATAATCAAGATAACGGGCAATGGTTTCGGGGCTGATTTTCACCTGATTGATACTTGCAAAAGTATCGGCGATTCTGCTCGGATTGGTCAGAGAGCCGACAGCGGAAGAAATGACATCCAGCAGGTCATCAAGGACATTTTTATCCTGAATATTGTGACGCTCCAAAATATCCTTCAGATAGATGTTTTCAAATAAATCGGTCAGATACTGTGCCTTGCTTCTGTGATCCTTCAGGCGGCTCACATAAGGCATACCACCGTAGGTGTAATATTCCTGCCAGGCGTCGTGCTTGTCGCCCTCAAACGAAGCGTAAAACTCCGCAAAAGTCAGCGGGTACACGCGAACCTCGTCACCCCTGCCGCGGAACTCGGTGAGAATATCGGAGGACAGCATTCTTGAATTTGAGCCGGTGACATACACATCGGCGTTTTTCTTTTTCATGAGTCCGAGCAGCACATCAACAAATCCGACGGTATCGTCACTGTCGTCAAGATAAGGATTTTTGATGGTTTTGACTTTTTGTATCTCGTCAAGAAAAATATAATACATTTTGTCCTTATCCACGAGAAGCGAGCGAATGTACTCGCCAAGCTCTATGGGGTTTCTGTATCGGATATTTTCGTCATCATCAAGCGCAAGCTCTATGATATGCTCATCGTCAACACCGATAGAATTCAGGTATTGATGATAAATTTCAAACAGCAAAAAAGACTTGCCGCATCTCCTGATGCCGGTGATGACCTTGATCATCCCATTCTCTTTCTTGGATATCAGTTGATCCAAATATTGCTTTCTTTCAATCATAGTAAGCCTCCTCATACGTCGAAAATTCGTATTTACACCTTTTCAACGAATAGTATAGCGTTTTTTCGTTCGTTTGTCAATATAGTATGCGTCGAAAATTCGTATTTACACCTTTTTATCAGATGTTGTACCCATGGGACAGGCAAAATCGCCTGCCCCTTTTCTATCGGAACAATACCCAAAAACGCGACGGTATAGTTCCGAACATTGTTCCGAATATAGTTCCGAACATTGTTCCGATAGAACTGCAAAAACCCTTATTTTGCGCCGCAGGAGGCAAAGAAAAAATCCTGTCTACACACAAAACAACACTTGCACTCTTGACAAATCGCCTATCATAGTATATAATTAAACTTGATTACAAATGATAGGCGGTATAGCATGAAAGATTTGATCAAAGCAATCCGTACTGCGGCAAATATGAATCAGGAGCAGTTTGCGTCTTCCCTTGGCACAACGCCGCTTTCCATCAATCGTTGGGAAAACGGAAAAACACTCCCGAATCGTATGGCGCAGACGCAATTATATAATTTTTGCAAAGAACGTTCGATTGATGTCGCAAAACTCATTGTTGACACCAAGGCATACGCCGATACAGATAACAAGCTGATCCTCTATCACGGATCAAAAAAAGGAATTACCGGTGATGTTGCACCGATTAGCCGCGAGGAATGTGATTTCGGTCGCGGTTTCTATATGGGAACCAGCACGCTTCAACCGCTGACGCTGATCTGTAATGAGGACAAACCCAAGTTTTATGCAGTCGAGCTTGATTTGACAGGACTGAAAGTGCTGACTGTCGATGTCGGCATGGACTGGGCGATGCTGATTGCCTACCATCGCAAGGAGATGGAAAGCGCCAAAGGAACCGCTGTTTATGAGAAATATGCGCATATGGCTGACGGTTATGATGTGATTATCGGTTATATTGCAAACGACCGTATGTATACCGAGCTTTTCCGCTTTTTTAATAAAACGCTCACCGACGTGGCATTGATACACTGCCTATCCGCGCTTGATCTCGGCAAACAGTATGTTGCGATTTCCGAAAAAGCGTGCAGACAGATCAAAATACTGAAAGAAGAACCGCTTTCACCGTTGGAGCTTGCACTGCTCAAGGATATGAGTGCAGAAAGAAGAAAAGAAGGCGTGGCTCTGGCGGAAGAAATTGAAGTGAAGTACCGTCGGGAAGGCAAATTCTTCGACGAGATTCTGAGAGGCGAATGATATGTTGAATTCCTTACAAATGGCTCTGTGCGATACGCAGGGGCAACTGTTTGAACTTGCCGCCGAGCGGGGATACACAAGCGAGACCTTCATCAAGGCGTATATGACTTCGGCTGTGGCTGCTGATATGGATAAAGAGTTTCATCATATTCAATGGGCAGGCAAAGCTTATATCCTTTCGCGTATGGAGGATGAGCTTGCCGATCAGCTTGTCAAAGTCGGCGAGATTTACGATAAAGAGGCGCTGTATTGGATGGGCTATATCTATCGCTACTGGCACTTCTATACCGGTGAGAACAGCCGCGAGATCTATAAACAAGCCCCGGCAAAAACAATGAATGTGGTCTATCTTATGTACCACACCATGAGTCCCGAAATGGCAATTGATAGGCTGAAAGAAGCATATGGAAAAGAACAAAATTGATATAAAAGAAAACTATATATACAACTTGGATATAGAGCTTTTAAAGATTCTTTTAAAAGATCGATCTAGCAATAAAAATATTATCTGGGCAACTGATAATTATAGCTCGCATGGTTGCGGTTATCAAAGTTGCGATTATATAACCGTAGAAGCTATTACAGGCTATCACGGAAATATTATAAAGCCGAGAACGGAAAAGTCAAAAAAAGAGCAAACAGATCGCATCCGTAATAAAGCGGAGGTATTTACGCCTTCTTGGATTTGCAACAAACAAAACAACCTTGTAGATAATGCATGGTTTGGTACGGACTTTGTCTTCAATGAAGAAACCGGCAAGACTTGGATAGCAACCACCGAACCAATTGTGTTTCCCACAGCAACAGGTAAGGTATGGCAAGACTATATTAATGACGTTCGTTTGGAGATTACCTGTGGCGAAGCACCATATCTCGTCAGCCGTTATGATACTGTCAACGGATACATGATAGAACTTTCACAGCGCATTGGTTTGCTTGACCGAAAACTTCGTATCGTGAGTGAAAATGCGCAGACAGAGGAAGATTGGTTGAAATGGGCAATCAAATCGTTTCAAAACACCTACGGTTATGATTGGCAGGGCGACAATGTGCTCCTGGCACGCGAAAACCTGCTTTTTACCTTTATCGATTACTACAAGGCAAAGTTTGATAAAGAACCTGGTATCAATACTCTCAAAAAAGTTGCCAAAATACTATCGTGGAACATATGGCAGATGGACGGTTTGAAATTTGTAATTCCCGAAAGTTGTAAAGAGGTTGAAGAAGGACAACTGACTTTGTTTGATAGTAATGTTGGAAAGCAGCCTTGTCCTGGATGTGCCAGGAACAATCCTTATGCGCACACAGGTATTTATTGTATCATCAAAGATTGGAAAACCAACAAGAAAGTCACATTTGTGTCCCTCTTAAAAAAAGATTGATTGGAGCATTATGATGAAAGATTTGAGCATACTTGATAACTTAATAACCGGTCGCGTAGAACCTCATATATATGCTTTTACCACAAATACAATCCCGAACTATCTGAAGGTTGGTGATACCTATCGTCCTGTTTCAAAACGCCTCAGCGAATGGGAAGAATATTATCCGAATCTTGAAAAGCAGTTTGAAGGTAGCGCGAAAATTACGGACTCAGTTTTCTTTCGTGATCATTCGGTACATTATTTTCTTGAGTCATGGAAACACCGCGCGCGACTTGAAGTTAAGGATATACCCGAAGGTACTTATTATTCTCGCGAATTTTTCAAAGAAGCAACTGTAGATGATATTAAGGATGCAATCACCGATATCCACGAAGATTATCACAGTAAAACAGGAAAATATCATTACTATGATGCAAAAACTCAATTACCTACTACAGAGAAATATACCTCTACCGGCATGTGGTTTCCCCGTCCGAATCAGCAGGCAACCATAGATGCGTTTAAGAGAGCCGTAGCAAATGGAAGAACACACTTACTTATGTACGCTGTTATGCGTTTCGGCAAATCCTTCACCTCTATGTGTTGCGCGAAAGAAATGGGAGCGAAACTCGTTGTCGTTGTATCTGCAAAAGCGGATGTAAGGGACGAATGGCGCAAGACGGTAGAAAGTGCGGAAAATTTCCGCAATGATTATGAGTTTTTCTCTTCTGCGGATTTGGAAAACAATTATAAAATCATTTCCGAAACAATTGACAACTCTGAACATCCGAAAAATGTAGTGGTGTTCCTTACATTGCAAGATTTGCAAGGGACGAAAATCAAAGAAAAGCATACACAGATTTTTGGACGCAAGATTGATCTGCTTCTCGTCGACGAAACACACTTTGGTGCAAGAGCCGAGAAATACGGTGCAGTGCTTCGTGCAAGTCAAGGAGAAAAACTCTCCAAGGAAGAAAAATATGCCGTTGAGGATATTTTGGAAAGCACGAAGGAATTCGATGCCAAAGTGACCGTTCATCTTTCAGGTACACCCTATCGCATTTTGATGAGCGATGAGTTCAATAGAGAGCAAGACTTGATTGCATTCTATCAGTTTGCCGATATTGTTCGTGAGCAAGAGGAATGGGATAGAGATAATTTCGCAAAGGATGAGCCGAAGGAAGAATGGGAAAATCCTTATTTCGGCTTTCCTCAAATGATAAGATTTGCGTTTAATCCGAATGAATCAGCACGTAAGCGCATGGCGGCTTTGCGCGAAAGCGGCATGTCGGATGCATTCTCCGCACTCTTTGTGCCAAAATCCATTGGTAAAGCCGATGACGGAAGTCACAAGCTATTCGTTCATGAGCAAGAAATACTTGAACTTTTTGAAGTAATTGATGGTAGTAAAGATGATGAAGAACTGCTTGGCTTCCTCGATTATAATAAAATCAAAGATGGCAAAATGTGTCGACACATCGTTGTAGTTTTGCCGTACTGCGCTTCTTGCGATGCGCTCGAAGCCTTGATCAGAAATAATGCCGATAAGTTCAAGAATTTAAACGGGTATGAGATTATCAATATCTCGGGTGTAGACAATCCCAACAGATACAAAAAGCCGAGCGATATCAAGAGAGCAATCAGTGCATACGAAGCGGAAGGAAAGAAAACTATTACCTTGACGGTTAACCGCATGTTGACAGGTAGTACTGTTCCCGAATGGGATACTATGCTGTTCCTCAAGGATACCTCTTCTCCGCAGGAGTATGATCAGGCGGTATTTCGCTTGCAGAATCAGTACATAAAAGCCTTTGTGGATGAAAACGGCGAAACGATCAAATTCAATATGAAACCACAGACACTTCTCGTTGATTTTGATCCCGACCGTGTTTTCGTTATGCAAGAGCAAAAGGCACAGGTTTATAATGTCAATACTGACGAAGCAGGAAATAGCAAACTCCGTGAGCGCATTGAGGAAGAGTTGCGTATCTCTCCCGTTATCGTGATGAACAAGGATAGGATCGTTCAAATTACGGCAACGGATATCCTGAAAGCAGTTAGCGAATATTCAAAATCCCGTGGCGTCGCGGAAGAAACCGTTGAAATTCCCATAGATATGTCATTGCTTGATATTGCAACTATCCGCGCAGCTATTGAGCGTGAAAACGAACTTGGATCGAAAGCGGGTCTTACCATTAAGGGCGCAGACGGAGATGGCGATGATATGGATACGCCCGATGATACCGAGACTACGGATACATCAGGTGAAACAGGCACGGCTACAGGAACTGATACAACAATTGTCGAGCCTGCAACAGACACACCACAGGCAGAAGAAAAGACCAAGGACGTCGTAAAGCAATTCAGATCGTACTACGCAAGAATTCTCTTCTTCGCGTTTCTTACAAAAAATACGGTTATTTCTCTCAGTGACATTATTGGTTGTATTGATGAGCCAAACAATGCACGCGTTGCAAGAAATCTCGGTATCAGCAAGATCGTGCTCGAAGGAATGGTGGCGCACGCCGATAAATTTGTTCTCAGCCGTTTAGATTATAAAATTCACAATCTAAATCAGCTTTCGCATGATGACAGCGTTGATCCTATCACCCGTGCATCCGTATCCGTTCAGAAATTTGGAAAGCTCGGGGAATCTGAGGTTATCACGCCGAAACATATCTGCAAGGATATGATCGACATGATTGACGATGCCGACTTGAGGGCAGTCATGGATAGCGGGAACAAGGTACTTGATATTGCGGGCAAGGCAGGCGAATTTGCTCTTGCCGTGTTTGAAAAATATATCGCCTTGGGATATGGTAAAGAAGCATTAAAGGATGCAATTTACACTATCCCCACATCAGGCATCACATACGAGTTTACCCGTATGATATACGAGATTTTGGGCTTGAATGTAGAAAATATCGCTTCCAAGTTCACCTCTTACAGCCTTTTGGAGGTTAAGGACGAGGACGGAGATATCGATTATACCAAGATAGCGGCATTGTTAAGGCAGAACAAACCGTTTGACAGCATTACAATGAACGATGAAATTACAGAAGGAGATGAGCAAGTGAATTTTAATATTATAGTAGGAAATCCCCCTTATCAGGAGGAAGGATTCAACAACGGCCGCAAATTGCCGATTTACGATTCGTTTATGGACATATCATATGCAATCTCCCAGCAGGCCGTTTTGATAACTCCGGCACGTTTCTTGTTTGAAGCAGGTCAGACTGACAAGGATTGGGACAGAAAAATGCTTAACGATGAGCATTTTAGAGTTATGATGTATGAACCCGATGCATCAACAATTTTCTCAAATGCGGAAATCAAAGGTGGTGTAGCTATATCCATGCGTGATTCCAGAAAGAAATGTGGTAAAATCGGTGTATTTACTGCATATACGGAATTGAATAACATCTTGAAGAAAGTATCTACCGCAGAAGAAGGAAAAGCAAAATTGGATTCAATTATTTCTTCTCAAGGCATATACAGATTTTCCGATAAGTTATTCGCAGAACATCCCGAGGTTGAAACACTTTCGGGTAATGGAACTGGTGCTAAAATTATATCTAAAATTGTTGAATTGCTACCTGGCGTTTTCACGGAGGCTCCCGAAGCTTCTACTGAATGCGTGAAATTCCTTGCAAAAACAAAATCAGGCCGGCAATTTAGATATATTCGCAGAGAGTATTTGCAGGACAATCCATACCTTGATACATTCAATGTTATGATCCCCGAGTCGAATGGAAGTGGAGCGTTTGAAACCTTAGTTGCGCCGCTTATTGCACCCCCGGGAGAAGGATCTGCTGATACATTTATCAGCATGGGTATGTTTGCGACAGAATCAGAAGCGGAACGCTTGAGAAAATATATAAAAACGAAGTTTGCACGTGCATTATTGGGTGTAAAGAAGGTAACACAGCATAATCCCAAAGCAACCTGGGAATATGTGCCCATGCAAGATTTTTCCGGAGTTTCCAATATTGATTGGAACAAAACTATAAGCGAAATTGATGTTCAATTGTATGCCAAGTATAACTTGACCGAGAATGAAATTGCATTCATCGAAACTAAGGTTAAGGAAATGGAGTAAAAGATTTATATAGCGGAGGTTCATATGACTTTATTAGAAAAAATCGAATCATTATTGCAACTTCACAATAACTCAAAATATAATGAGCTTTGGGCTGTTTGCAAAAGAATAGTCGCAGACACTACTCAACATAACAAGCTTATTACGGCACAAATGAGCAATTATGACCTTCATGATGAAATGCATAGTGAGCAAGTAGTTTATATCATTGAAAATTTATTGGGTGATAAAACAAATGAACTCACGTGTTATGAGGCTATGTTGCTATATCTTTCCGCCTATTTGCATGATTCTGCGATGGCACTCCCTTCATGGGAGTACGACCTACTCCAAGCGGTTGAGGGAACAGATGAAATTTATGATAACACCCTTGAATTCAGGATTGGGAATGATTTTAAGCCAGAGCATTCATACTCCGAGGCAGTAAAACTCATTACTGAAAACAAAGCGAAGTTGTTCGAGTTTGATAAAGCAAAAGCGTTTGTATTTGCCAAAGAAAGTGAAACGAAATTGATAGCCTCAATGGCTCGAATTATGCGAGAATATGAATTGTTTAGAAATGGTTATCATGCGGAATTAACTGCAAATAAAAAATCTATAACTAAGTATTTTAATATCAGCAAATTGATAAGAAGCGAATTTATTCGCACCACACATCACACAAGGGTTGTAGATAATATACAATCATTAAAAGGTAGAATTGAAAGTGTCTTGAATGGCTTTGCTACAGATAATTTTATTCAGGATTTGGCAGCAATTTGCAAATGTCATGGTGAACCCATTTCTGCTGTATTTGACCTTCCTACTGAACGTGAAGATTTGCTCGGAGAAAAATCCAACATTCAGTTTGTTGCAATGATGTTACGTCTTGGAGATGTGATTCATTTTAGCTCTGATAGAGCTCCGCTTTCATTGTTTGCAGAAAAGAAAATTACTGATGAAACCAGTTTCTTGCATTGGAATGCTAAATTTCAAGATTTACAATTCAAATTTGACCAACTAAATGGTGTTGTCACCGTAAGGTATACTGCGTATTGCTCGAATCCTGAGGTTTATTATTTTATTCAAGATTATATGGATTGGGTAGATAATGAGCTGAGCAATTATTTTTCATTAAAGCAGCGATGGGAACAATCCAAATTAAAAAAATTAGGAAATTACAGTTTACTTATATCAAATCGTGTAGATCGCTCACAGTTGAATTACAATCAGGAAGTATTTATTCCCCAGCCAGATATGCATTTTACACTTAACCAATCAAAAATATTGGAGTTGCTAATGGGGGTACAACTTTATAAAGACGAATATCTTTGTATTAGAGAATTGTATCAAAATTCTTTGGATGCAACAAAATGCATTATCGCTGTTAATAAGAAAAATGGGGTTCAAGAGAACTTATCTATTGAATTTGGCATAGGAGAAGAGGTAGTAGAAGGAGTTAACAGAAAATATTTATATTGCTTAGACCATGCAACGGGTATGAATGAGTATATTATAAAAAACTTTTTATTACACATAGGCAATTCATACTACAAGTCAAAAGACTTTCATAGGAGAAATACAAGTTGGGGCTTTGATGTCAATCCAACCTCGCAATTTGGCATAGGTATTCTGTCAGGCTATATGATGGCAGATAAAATTGGAATTACTACAATTCATTATGAGCACAATGAAATTATCAGTTTCATTTTGGAAGGTGTAAACGAGCACTTTTACTATATAAATGCTCCTGAATTAGATCTTGAGCGAATAGGAAAGCACGGAACAATCGTGAAGCTTTATTTGAAGGACAAGTTTTCAAGTCTTAATAGCAAATATATTGAAAAACTTCCTTTGATTCTCGGAAAGTCTCAATCCTTCGACATAAAAGCCTATACCGATAAGCATGTTTTAACTCACAATTTGAGCTATATTATAAGTAATTACATATGCGCTTCACATAATGACATTCCCGTCAATATTATGTGTGATGACAACGTGTTGCGCCCTATAATACAAAGCAATTGTATTATGGATTTAAAACACTATCCCTCTATTACAAAAGAAGATCTTGAGCATTTTTTGTCAGATATTCATTTCTTTAGCGGCGAGCCTAATCCTTATTTAGAGGTAATAGAACGATTAGAATTAATTGAAAATTACAACATAGTTATTAAAACAGATAATCTTGAACTTTATAGCCATATATCCTTGCCTAAAAAAGGTATGGATAAAGATAATAAGTATTATTATCATCTTTTCCATTTTGTTGGACAAAAAGAAGGGTCGATACTTGTTGATGGAATAAAAGTTGAAGCGACGAGTAGTTTAGACGATGGTGTTGGCTCCTCGATCGAATATGATTTTTCCCGATCGGTAATTATAAATTTTGTTGGTAAAGAAAGACCAGTTTTATCGGTGGATAGAAAAAGCTGCGTTTCAATGCCTTCAATTAATGAAGAAATGGAACAACTTAAAGATAGGTTTGTACAACAATTGGTAGATATTGTTTGTTCTCACATTGCAAAAGAAGGTATTAACATTACTGATGGATTATTTTCTTTGACTTTGAATATAGTGATTGAAAAATTCCCTTCATTAGCCAACAAGATTCTTCTGCTGTTATGTGATACATCATTAGGAAACGCCCCTATCCCCGTACGTTTTAATACTGGTGAATCAATAACAATTAAAGAACTAATGCATAAAGTGAATTTTTCGCTTAATGAAATTGATTTTAGAAAGTACGAAGAAGTATACAGAAGAGTTTTACTTGGTAAACTTATTGATGTAGCTGATATTACAATAACTGACAATGCTATGCATGTAAATAATTCGAATTATCATGAATTTCCGGTTGATAGGTACAGAACACACGATAGGGAGTTCTCATTATTATCTGTAGCCATAAAAGCAGACAAGTGGGAAGGTTTATTCAAAGAATACGACATTGCGAGCAATTTGTGGCCTGTTATAAATCCTCAGTGTTTTGATGCTTTAACCGATGAAATTAGTGTTATAGACGTTTCATCGCATTGTAAAATGTTACGTGAAGCTGGTAATGGTATACAAGGGATTGCAACATTAAATCCAACCTTGATTAACCCCGCTTATGGGATAGGATTGGAACATAGGAGCCCCCTAAAAAAAAGAACTTGCCTGTTGAACAATCCAGATTCAATCGCTAAAAATTATTGGCTGTTTGAATTGACAAATCACAAAGGAGATACGTTTAAACATAACAAAGGAGCGGGCTTATTTGCTTTCATTGCACCGAGAGATCTTACTGCAGAGGAAACTTTACGGCTAAAGGAATTAGCAGTTAGCGATCCAATTTTTGCAAAAGGAGTAAGAGAGGGATGGAGTATTTTATTCCTTAGTAATGAAGAATATGTGATTGAACCGGGTATCGTTTGTAAATCGGACATCATCAGTAAAATTCCTGAAAGCGTAAAGAGCAAAGAACCAGGAATCACATATTATAGCACGGACGGATCTGTTTTGTTTTAAGGTTATTAGTTAATTTATAAAAACAATGCTGGACTTCCCAAAACTTCTGTAGTATTGAGTTGTGCTAACAGGAAGTGCAACCTATGAAAAGTATTATAAAAGAACTGTGGCACGGAAACACTTCCCAGTTAGAACAATGCACACGTGATGACAAACGACCAAGGAACTGCATTCGCTTGGGAGTAACGTTGATAACTGAACTCTTCCTTCAGCCTATAGGAGATGACGATAATTAATAGGGAGAAAATATGGGGGATCAAATACCTGTCCTATCTTTCGCTTTCATCCCTCAAAAAGCGCATCGTTGTATTCAAAGAAAAGGCATCCGCCATGGAAGTGGATTTATTTATTCATGAAAAGCTTTTGAAAAAGCCTTGAAAACAACGTCTTTTGTATCTATTCATGCAAGACAGTGATTTCGGATAAATGGCAGAGATGCTACTTTTACGCGTCCGTTTCCCTGAAGTGTATTACGTTCAGAAGATTAGCAAAGGTAAAGTTGCAACAATTTTCAAGGCAATGGAAATATCCCTGCTTGGAAAATCAATATGCGATTTCTGTGCCAATACTTGTTGGAATAATGAATTTTGGGGTTTAAGTTGGTGTAGCAGTTACAGTTGGGCGGATGCAAACAAAATTTCAAGGGTTAGTCGATTGATAATCAATAAAAAGCAGTAAGATATGTTGTGCTGAAGATGAGAAATGAGGTGATATTATTAAAATCGGGAGAAATGTCCCTTGCCCTTGTGGCAGTGGAAAAAAATACAAGAAGTGTTGCTTAGGCAAAATGGATAACCCGGAATATTCCGACCCTGCAAACATTCCGAAATTATATAAGTACTTAAGAAAAGAAGCTCGCTTTAAAGAATGTATTCACCCAAATCATTCTGAATGCTCTGAGAAAATAATCTTAGCACACTCTATTCAAAACAATAAAATACTTTCCAAGATTTCTGATAACGGAAAAGTATTTATGCCATGCCCAAAACCGGATTTAACATACTCAATTCAAAATGAATATGGAAGAAAAGAAGCATCGGCATTTACCGGATTTTGTGGATATCATGACAAGACGCTTTTTCAACCAATAGAGGACTGTGAGTTTAGCGGAACAAAAGACCAAATATTTCTTTATATTTATCGTGCGTTTGCACTTGAGTATCATAAAAAGCAAGAAGCGGTGCGTATGACACAAGCAATGTTTGCACAGAAACCGTCGATTGCTTCTATTCCTGATTGGGCAATAGACGGCAAGACAGGGTTTGATATGGCTGTGGTTGATTATGAAGAAGAAAAGATTTTATTTGATTCTGCTATTATGAGCGGTAATTATGACATACTAACCAGTATTGTTTGGCAATTTGATGGCTATTCGAATTTTGCTGCATCCGGAGGAGAAGCTCCCGGATTGGATTTTGATAGTCATAAAATTCAAAATCTTTTAAATCCAAATATTCCAGTGCGGCATATATACATGAGTGTATTTCCAGAGAACAATAAAACTAATGTAATTATTGCTTGGTTAAAAACATACGATAATATATTTTCGTCAATCAAAAAGCGATTAGATTTGTTGACGTTACAGGAGAAAAAGAATTATGTTAACAACACGCTGCCGTTTATTGCCGAAAATATAGCAATTAAGCCAAGTTCGTGGGACGCATTATCAGTGCAAGCAAAAGAGGAGTTTTCAATGATTTTTTGCGGTTGTGCAGAACCAATGGAGGCCGATGGGCAGAAATTCGATCGTTTCCAAAAACCGTCATTTGATTTATTTTCGCTTTAAACTTGATTCTTTGCCTCTTCCTGTACAATACGATAAACTAAGATTTGCATTAAACGCAAAATGCTTATGAAATTTGCATTCAATTCTTGAACGTTTTAAAACAAGAAGATATAGGTACGGAATAAATATTATATGCAAAATAATCGGTATTTTATTCGATTTGTAATTAGTCAATAATTTTCATCCCCCAACATCTCCCTCGCTGTAGTCAAAGAAAAGGCGTCCGCCAAGGAAGCGGATTTGTTTGCGAAAAGCAAAGGTCAAACACAAAACCGCATTTTCGATGCTCAAATTTACAGTTTTCTCTTTCGGCATTTCGTGAATAGCTTTAGAAAAAGCCGGAAAAGCCCTGAAAACAGCGCCTTTTGTGTCGTTTCGTGCAAAACCGTGATTTCGGATAAATGGTAGAGATACAGTCTGATCGGAAAAATCCTCTCTTTTGTCAAAGCGACTTTTTGTCGCTTTGACTTCGGCATTTATGCCCTCAGAATGAAGGCGTGAAGTCCGGTGCCGACGTTGTTTTCAAAGCAAGACCTCAAAATGAGGCCTTGAAACCGCATATCTCGCGGCATTAAAGACAAAGAAAAGACCTCGGAGCGCATTTCTCCCCTTTGTCCGAAATTCAATCGCAAAGAGTTCCTTGAAAAAGTCGCAAAATATGATAAAGTCAAAACATCAGAACAGAAGGAGGTGTTACAATGGCGACGAAAAAATATGAAAGCATGCGCATTATGTCCCTTGAAGGCAGTGTAGTGTTCAAAAATGAAGGGTTTACCGCCACAAAAGACGGCAAGCCCGATCCCAAGGCGTTCAGAGGCGTTCTCGATGAGAGTCTTGACACCTTGAAGCTCGCTGAGGTGTACGATCGGCACAAAAGCGCGCTTGCTTACTCTTATCTCGACGGCAAGAAGCGATTCTGCCGCGCCGTTGTGAGCCTTTCCTTTAACCGCGCGATCAAGTTGTACGAGTCATACGGCAACCGCTACGTTCTGAACGGTCACAGCGTTACCGACGCGGATATGCAGGATCATGTCTGTATCGGCACCGTAGGCGGCGAGCCGACGCTGATCGCCATAGACGTATCCTTTCGGGAGAACAGCGGCTATACACCCGTGGAGAAACCGATTTCCGATGCCATCCTCGGCAAGTATTTCAAATATGATGCCGATACGCGCTCATATAAGCGAAGCGACAAGCCCATTCCCACGGATATCAGTTGCCGGGAGATCCGTGAGCATCTTTATACCCACGGCTTCGACATCGACGGCGTGCATTATGTCCGCTACAAGCGAAGCGCGGGAGCAAGCCGCGACGGTCGTTGCCTCTTTATCGCAGAACCGCTGTATGCGGATATGATGGCGTGGAGCTCCTGCGACCTTTCTGCCGACACTGCCTCCGACCAGGCTTCCTGGCAGGCGTATATCGCGCTCACGCTCAGCAGCATCGAGAGCACGATCAGGCTTCCCAAGAAATCTATCCTCATCATTCGCGACAGAGTCAGCCGCTTTACCGAAAATGTGATATGCGTCAAGGAAACCGACACGCACGACCTTCGGGCAGAGGAAGAAGAAGCCGAGATCGAAAACGTCATCTGGGACGGCGAAGCTATGCTGGATGCCGAGATATTCAATGTGAACGGATACGGTGCGCACGGTATGATGCTTCTGCGCAACCGTTTCTTCAAGACCTGCGCTTTCAACACCAATCTGCAGGATTGGTTCTTTGATAACGACATCACACAAGTAAGCCGGCTTGCTGGCTATACCACGGCGCGCGATATCAAGGACATCAAATTGGTCATCACCGAGAGCAGCGTGAAGTACTTCAAATTCATGCCAAAGGATATGCCCTTCGAGCAGAAGTGCAAGCGCTTTCTCGATGCGCTCTACGAAGGCAAGAACAGCTCTGTCTTCGGTGTTGTCAAGGCTGACCACGATGCCCCGCTGATGGACGGCATGATGGCGTACACCAACTATCAGCTTTTCAATACCATCGGGCTCACCCGTGAGGGTGTCGGCAAGCTTCTTGAGCCGTCCTTTGAGTATCTGCAGGATATGCTGAACCGTTCTCCCTTTCTGCGCTATCAGATCAATATGACCACCGACCACGCCACCATTGCGGAAAATGAAGTCCCTGACCTTGCCAAATACCGCCGGGATACCGTTATCGATATGAGCTGTCGCACGCCGCTGTTTGAGCAGACCGAGTTCTACAAATCCTTCCGCAGCGACACCGTCAAATTTTTTAAGGAACGGCTGAGAAAAGGACGGATTGCGGTCAGCGGTAACTATCAGGTGCTGTTCGGTAACGCCTACGAATTTCTCTGGGCGCTCACCGATGAGAGCTACGAGCCGACCTTTTCCTTCTCATTGGATGACGGACAGGTCTGCACCACGGGCTTTGCTCACGGTGAAATGGTGCTCTGCGCGCGCAGTCCTCACATCACCATGGGCAACCTCTACCTCGCGCAGAACGCGCATTGCTATGACCTTCTGCGTTATTTTAATCTCACGCCCAATATTATTTGTGTGAATGCGATTGAAAGCAATATTCAGCAAAGGCTTAACGGATGCGATTACGACTCCGACTCCATGCTCGTCACGGATGACAAGTTGATTATCGCAGGCGTGACCGGCTGCTACGATATCCTTAAAGTTCCTGTCTGCAAGGCAGAGCCTGTCGGCAAGACCGACTACGAGAACACACCGAAAAGCCTTGCGGCGCTTGATCAGACAATTGCGAAAAATAAGATTGGGGAGATCGTCAATCTCTCGCAGTTTCTTAACTGCCTGCTGTGGGACGGGCTCTTTACCGAGGAGCAGGGCGAGCATCATCCGATGGATATTTATCACGACATCTGCATTCTCGCGGTGCTGTCGGGAATGGAGATCGACAAGGCAAAGCGCTTGTACTCCGTCGATTCGGGCAAGGTGCTCTCCCGCCTGCGCCATTACCGCAAGGATTACAAGAAAAATCACGGTGGGAATCTGCCTGCCTTCTACAAATATATCGTTGGCGATGAAAGCCCCGATGCGGGCGAGAACAACGCTCACCTTGAAGCGCCTATGGCTTTTGTTCACGATGCGGCGGATGCCTTTGCCGGCAGAGCAGCCTACACAAGGACACTTCCCGTGTCCGAGCTGTTTGAGCTTGATCCCACGGACGCAGGTCAGAACGATACGCACAAAAAGCAAAATATCATAAAAGCGGTCAAGGACGCGCACACAAAGATCACGGCGATGCAGACGGCTATGAAAAATGCCTCGGATGACGAGAAGATGATCCTCTGTGAGGAGGCAAACGATGTCTACCAAGCCTGCCTCAAAACGGTCTCGAAAAATGTTGCAAACGACCATATTCTCTGCATGCTCATTGACGAGATCGACCATCCCGACAAATCGAAATACGATATCAAGTCGGCGCGGCATCTGCTTTTCGCAAGTCTGCTATACGAGGACAGTCGCAGGCTCCTGTCAAAGCTCAAAACGGTTGAGGACTTCGCCCCTTACGACCTGATCAGAGTTGAACCCGAACTCGTTCCCGAAGGTTACCGCACGGAATGGATTTACGGTTTCCCGCATGCGCACCTGCTGATCAAATAACAAAACAGTACACAAGAGTGTCGGACATCCGGCGCTCTTATTTTTTTGCAAGGAGGAATTTTTATTGAGAAAACAGTACGGAACATTTTACAGTCACAACACCCGCGACATTCCCGGCGAATATTTTCCGATGCCGAAAAGCATCTTTCGTCTGGGGCTGACCGCGGGTGAAATTCTCGTGTACACCTATCTGATGTACTGCGAGGACAGGAAAACCTTTCAGTGCTATCCGAGCTATGCCACCATCGGCGAGGCGGTGAACATGAGCAACAACACGGTGGCAAAGCATGTGGAGGGGCTTGTGCGCAAGGGACTGATCACCACCGAGCACACGACGGTGAAAACACGGGACGGGCGCACGCACAACGGAAGCCTGCTCTATACGCTCTGCCCGCTTGCACCGGTGGAGCAGGCGTATTTTGAAAAGCAGATACGGGAGGCATCAGCGCGGTTGAACTTCAAAGCCGCGCTTGAAAAATACGAAAAAAGGAAAGGAGGCGCGTAAGATGAAGCACTCAATATACAAAACGCGGGAGGAACTGCCGATGTACCTGACCGTGATGGATATGGCAGACCTGCTCGGCATTTCCCGTGCCAGTGCCTACGAGCTGGTGCGGGAGCAGAACTTCCCGAAACTGAAAATCGTGACGGGACGCATCATCATTCCGCGGGACAGGCTGCTTGAATGGCTCGACGAACAGACCCGCTATGACAGGATCTGACGGTCGATTATTTGGTAGCAGGATAAAGCCGTGTCTCGGACGCGGCAATTTACACCGCACGGCAACGCCGAGCGGGGATTTTACGGCGAAATACGGGGATTTTGGCGGGCTTGCAAAACGCCACCTGTGTCTCGCGTATGCCGAAAAAGACTGCCTGCGGGTCTCAAACGCGAAAATCCCTTGGAAAATCGGGCTTTTTCCGTGTCTCGAACCGTAGGACAACGAAAACAGAAAGGTTGAAATTATGACAAATGAAAAGCAAAATGACGCGATGCCGTCGAAAGGCGTCAGGCTTCGCGTCGATCAATGGGAGGACTGCGACAGGTTCTCCGAAACACTCAAAATGGCATCACGGAACGATTTTATCCGCGATGCCATTGATTTTTATCTGGAATATCTGCGGCGGAACAACTCGGTGAAGTTTCTAACGCCCGCGCTCGAATCGGTCATTTCAGCCAAGGTGCGGGACAGTGAAGAACGACTTGCCAGACTGCTTTTCAAGCTGGCGGTCGATCAGAATCTGCTCGCGCACGCAGTCGCGGACTGCTTTGAGTTCAGTCCCGTGGAGATTGATAATATGCGTAATGACTCGGTGCGCGAGGTCAAAGAAACAAACGGAACCATCCGCACGGATGAAATACTGAACACAAAGAGGTGATTTTTATGGCAAAACTGATTTTGAAAGCGCCGTATTACAAGCGCGGCCACAAAACCGAGGACGGGAGAGGTCGCGGCGGTTACGCGGAATATATCGCAACACGCGAAGGCGTGGAGCTTTTGCGCGGCGGCATGGTGAACTATATCGGTCAGCGCAAAGGCTCCTGCGGGCTGTTCTCGGACGAAGGCGTAAGCGTTGACCTTGCGAAAGTCAGCCAAGAGATTGACAATCATTCGGGCAATGTGTGGGCACTTATCTTTTCCTTGAAGCGGGAGGATGCAGAACGGCTCGGCTATAACACCGCCACACAGTGGATGCATCTGCTCCGTTCCCGCCGCAATGATATTGCAAAGGCAATGCACATCTCGCCCGAAAATCTTCGTTGGTATGCCGCGTACCACAACAAGGAAACCAACCCGCACGCGCATATGATGGTGTGGTCGAAGAATCCGCGCGAGCCGTATCTCTCGCAGGCGGGGATTTACGACATCAAAAAGGTGATGGCATCGGACATTTTCCGTCAGGAACTGCTCTCGGTTTATCGCGGGCAAACGCAGGCGCGGGACGATCTGAAAGAGACATTTCGCGCGAAAATGCGGGAGCTGACCGCACAGATTCGTGCGGGCGGGAATGAAATTTCTCACGAACTCTATCAGAAGTTTGCGCTCCTCTGCGGAAAAATTTCTTCGCACAAGGGCAAAAAAGTCTATGGCTACCTGGATAAATCCGCAAAGCAACTCACGAATGAAGTTGTGAAACTGCTCTCGGCGGACGGGAAAATCGCGGAGCTGTATGACCTGTGGTATCGCTGTCAGTGCGAGGTGTACCGCACCTATACCGATGTCATGCCGGAGAAAATTCCGCTTGAGGAGAACAAGGAATTCAAATCTGTCCGCAATGAAGTGGTGCGCGCGGCGGCGGAAATAATGTCTTTACCGAGGCAACCTTTGCGTGAAATGCCCGAAGAAAAAATGCCGGAGGAAGACCTGAAATTTCTTGAAATCCGCGCCGACTTCGGTGATGTCGATGCCCTGATCGCGCTCGGACGGCATTATTACGAAAAGGCAGATGACGCGGACGAGGCGGAATATTTATGGAAAGTTGCCGCCGACAAAGGGAGTGCCGCGGCGATGTATCTGATTTATAAAGGCTACCGCGACGGAAGATTTACCGACAAGCCGAGCGACAAAATGAAATATCTGCGCATGGCTGCGGATAAAAATCATGCCTACGCAGAGTATGAACTCGCCATGCAGACCGACAAACGGATGCCGAATGTGAAGCTGTCGTACCTCATGCAGGCGGCGGAACACGGCTGCATTGCGGCGGAGTATGAGATCGGCAAGCTTTATTATGAGAACGGGCAGACCGAACAGGGGCTTGCTCATCTTGAAAAAGCCGCCGCATCCGACCTCTGGGCGCGCACGCAGGTCGGGCTGTTTTACTGCTACACGCGCGATGATTGGGAGCACGGCATGGAACTTCTGACCTCCGCCGCGGAGGAAAACTATGCGCCCGCGCAGGAGGCAATCCGAAATATTCAAGGCGGACTGAACGCACAGATCTTCACGGGTCTGTGCGATCTTTTTTATTACGCCGCAAATATCATTGACGAGCGCGCGGAAGAAATTCATGCGCCGTCCGGCGAACCCGTCATCAGCCGCAGACAACGCCGCGAGGAACAGGCAAAGCGGGACGGCGTGGTGATGCAGATGTGATTGATAACAAATTGATAACTCTTCGCCCGACCGCTGGATATTCACTCGAACCTGTGGTATCTTTGCAGTGGGCGAAAAAACTTACGAAAGGACGAAAAACAATGGCAAAACGAAGACCGCAAGGTGACGGCATGGTGCGCAAGCGTTCGGACGGACGCTGGGAAGCGCGCATTGTGATCGGTCACAAAAACGACGGAACGCCGATGCACAAATCGGTGTTCGGCAAAACGCAGAAGGAAACGCTCGACAAATTGCACCGCGCGATTGAAACCTACCGCGATGTCGATCTCTGCGAAGACAGCCGCATGACGCTCGGCGAATGGCTTGACAAGTGGCTGGACGAATATATGATCTTTACCCTGCGGGAAAGCACCATGCAGAGCTACCGCATGATTGTGAACCACTATATCAAGCCCTATCTCGGCGGCAAACCGCTGGCATCGTTGACGACGGCGGACATTCAGAAACTGTACAACAAACTCAAAAAAGAGGGGCGCGTTCGCGAAGATCCCATCAAAGGCAAAACGCTTGCCGACAGCATGGTTCGAGGCATCCACATGATGCTCCATGAGGCACTTGACGCGGCGGCGAAGGAACGGCTCATCGTGCGCAATCCCACAAACGGCACAACGGTGCCAAAGCCAAATTATCCCGACAAACAGGTGCTGGACGACGGTCAGCTTGAGAAATTTCTCGGCATGATCGAAGCCTACCCCGATTG
>ERZ1026854.810-NODE-810-length-21247-cov-5.425632_pt1 | contig 21247 bp, 14 predicted proteins | sample MGYA00380157_ERZ1026854 | MGnify/ENA primary metagenome ERZ1026854 (study PRJEB33269, sample SAMEA4719793) | human gut metagenome | biome: human-associated habitat; feature: organic feature; material: feces | place: Cameroon | collected 2013-10 ... | reverse complement strand
CGGTTGGAATCACTCTCCCGATAATATCTGTACATTTTTCAAAATTGCTGATATAATAAGATTGCAGTTGACTGAAAAATGAAGTAGCAAAGTAGGGGGAGCGATAAAATATGAAAACATTTGGAGAAAAAATAGCCGAGCTTCGCAGAGAAAGAGGTCTTACGCAGGAAAATCTTGCGGGAATCATCGGTATATCGTCGCAGGCAATTTCAAAATGGGAAAACAATGCGACTATGCCCGATATTATGTTCCTTCCGATCATAGCGGATACGCTTGGAGTGACGATTGACGAGCTTTTCGGAATCAGGCATAAAGTGCAGAAAAAGCCGATCGGTTGCGAAGAAACCCCTATGGCGGTTTACGAACAGATACTGAATACTATGTGGAAATCGGAGGACAATGACGATTTTGCGGAAAGGGCGGAAGCCCAATTTGCGAAAAACCCGTATATGCACAGCGGACTCGTTTCTTCCGTTTCCGGCGCGGTATATGCAAACAAGGACATTGCTCTTGCGTATCTTCCGGGCGATGAAGAATCTTTGAAACTACTTGAAAGCGAAAAGGCGGCAGAGCTTCTGAAGGTCATTTCGGATAAAAATGTGCGTCTTGTGCTTGCGTATCAATTTATGAATCGGTACAATGCGTTTACGGCGGCGTCCGTCGCCGCGAAGGTCGGAATATCCGAAGAAGAAGCAAAAATCGCCTTTGAAAAGCTGGTTCGCTTTAATCTGACTATGGTAAAGAATGTCGACGCGGGCTTTGAAGAAATGTTGAAGATATATCAGGCATTCGGAACGTATAAGCTGCCCTTGCTTTTGTTCCCGCTTTTTTCGCTTGCAGATCGTCTGGCACATTACAGAGACAGCTGGTGCGGTTTCAAAGTATAACAGGTGTAAACAGGCGTATTCCGAAAGGGAAGACGGAAAAATACAGAAGAGCATCGGGATAATACCGATGTTTTTTTCTATGAAAAAGCCCTGCCGGAGCGGGGCATAGCCAAACAAATTCTCATGCTCCGATTGCAGTCGGATGTTTTACTTGCTACCTTCTTTGTATAACAAAAAAACAGCGCGGCGTCATCAGAAAGGACAGGAGTGACGTCGCGCTGTGTTGCGGACGGAAGGGGTTTCCGCCCGACATTTTCCCCCGGACGCGACATGAGAAAGGAGCGTGTGCCGCGCAGGGGAAAGGGAATATATCATCGATCTGCACCGAGCTGAATTTATCGCCGGGGGAATGGCAATCCGGCACAGTACAATACCGAAGATAAGCAAAATATGTATGAAGCCGTTATTCCGACCCGAAATCAGACCGGATTTTTTGTGCTCCATATATATAGTGTAATGAAAACCGCAAAAAGGTGCACATTTCGAAAAATTTTTTGAAAAAATCGAAAAAATTTTTGAAAAAGTGATAAAAATGCGGGAAATGGCGATTTGTACAGTATTGAAGACATTGACAGTGACATAAAATTCTGCTATAATTATGACAGTCTCGACAGATTGATATCAAGCTATCAGCTGATAGGTTCCAACATAACTCTTCTTACTCAATATGATTATGACAACGAAAACCGTGTGTCCGTTTATCATTGCGGTATCGAGGGAGCTACAGGCGGAACTCTCGGGCATACCTATAGCTATACATATAATTCAAATGACGGAAATCTGTCAAAAATCAGCGTAACAGGCAACAATATTTACGGCGACAATCTTGTCTATACTTATGATAATCTGAAGCGGCTTTCCAAGAAGAGCATAACCGGTCAGTATCGTACGCTCGCTCAGGAATATGGGTATCGTAACATTTCTTCCACGAGAACAACCCTTCAGATTCAGGATTTGACATGGACTTTGCAAGGCACGACGACACTTGCATATTCATACACTTACGATGCGATCGGTAACATCACAGAAATAAGAAAAGACGGCTCGCTTGTTGCTTCATACACATATGATAGCCAAAGTCAACTTAAAAGCGAAACTCTGTACGATCAGGATCTGTTCTACACTTACAATTATGACAGCTACGGAAATATTCGCAGTGTATACAAGCGTCAGTACAGCACGAATGCCCTGATCAACTATGAATCCTACGACTATAACGATTCATCGTGGCTTGACAAGCTGACATCATATAACGGAACCGGCATAACATATGACAGCATCGGAAACCCATTGTCATATTACAATGGCGGAAGTTATAGCTTTACATGGACTTCGGGAAGAAAACTTCAGACCTCATCTCACAACGGTGTAAACTCATTTTACGCATACAATTCTGACGGACAACGAATAAAGAAAATCTGCAGCGGAACAATATATAACTATTATTATTCGGACGGAGCGCTCGTGCGCCAGACCGGAGGAGGAAACACAATCGACTTCCTATATGACGAAAACGGAAGTGTTTACTCCATAGTGTATAATGGCACGCAGTATTATCTCGTAAAGAATCTGCAAGGCGATGTAACGCAGATACGCAGCGTCTATGGAACCGTTCTGGTAGAATACGCATATGACGCGTGGGGCAATGTGCTTGATATAAGCGGCACGTACGCATCGACGCTGGGTCAGAATAACCCCATACGCTATCGCGGATATTATTACGATTCAGAGACGAGCCTCTATTATCTCAACAGCCGTTATTATGACCCTGCTATGAGAAGGTTTATAAATGCGGATGATACAGAGTACCTTGGCGCAGACGGCGATTTCGCTAGCTTTAATCTTTTCGTATACTGTGGCAATAATCCTATCTCACGTGCGGATAGCAATGGCTGTTTCTGGCATATAGTTGCAGGTGCTGTTGTTGGAGGCATAATTGGCGCTGTATCAAGTATTGTTGGACAAGTTGCTAGCGGGAAGAGCGTCAATTGGGGAGAAGTTGGTGTTTCGGCCGCAGCGGGAGTGCTAACAGGGGCAATTACAGCAGCGTGTCCTGGCATGGGAGCAGTTGCGACTGGTGTTGTTCATGGAGTTATCGGGGCAGGCACATATGCAGCTACTGAACTTGTTAACGGAAGAACGCCGACTGTGGCTGGCACGCTGGCTGCTGGCATTACAAGTGGGCTCCTTGCAGGCGGTGCAAAAGCAATAAGTAACAAATTGACCACAACAAAACTATACCGTTCTGTAAGCCCTGCGGAAGCAAACAGCTTCTCAAGTACAGGAAAGCTGAGTGCTGCCCAGGGGCAAATGGAAGGCAAGTTTTTTGCGACAACCAAAGCTAATGCAAAAATTTGGGGGACCAAAATGGGCTCCAGTAACATAATCAGCATTAGGGTACCTAACTCAGCATTGTCACACAGTAGTGTTACTTATTTCCCACGACTTGATGCAATTGGCGCTGCATATTATTTTTCTGACTTGGCATATTTAAACTCGGTACTTCGATAATTGGCATATATGAGGTGAAGAAAATGAGTAGAAAATTTGAAGCCAAGATTTGCTGGCTATCTGAAACACAGGGTGGACGCAAAGACATTCCGCTTGGCGATAAATATGCACCTATAATAAAATTAACTAAAACGCAGCATAAATCGAATGATTTTTGGAGTGTGTTTGTTTTCAATAAAAAGAAAATTAGCAGAAATGAAACACTCTCCAATATAGAATATTTATCTGATAATGCACCAGATAACCTTTCTGTAGGTGTGGAATTTGTGCTATATGAGGGGTCTAAAATGGTTGCTAATGGAATTGTTTTGCGTGAAATTATGTGTTGAGGATAGGCAAACGCTTATAGCGTAAACACTATTTCTGTTTCAGCAAGCATCGCCTTTTGGGGACAAAAGGCAGACTGCTGGGATAATCCCAAGTCCTTAAAGGTTTCAGGAGTGTTCCTGATAAGTTTTGCCTTTGTGGTATCACAAAGGCGATTGCTTGCTGGCGAATACCACTAGGAAAATTCCCGAAATCTTTCGGTTGTCGAGTGTTTGCAAGCCATAAAAGGTTTCGGGAATTTCCAATTGCAATAGGTATAATCTTTATTCTAATGGCACGCAGTATTATCTTGTAAAGAATCTGCAAGGCGATGTAACGCAGATACGCAGCATCTACGGAACCGTTTTGGTAGAATACGCATATGACGCGTGGGGCAATGTGCTTGATATAAGCGGTACATATGCATCGACACTGGGTCAGAATAACCCCATACGCTATCGCGGATATTATTACGATTCAGAGACAGGATTCTATTATCTCAACAGCAGATATTATGACCCTGCGAATCGTCGATGGATTAATGCGGATAACAGAATATCCGGTATTGGTGGTTCAATACAAGGCTACAATATGTTTGCATATTGTTTCAACAACCCTGTGAATACGAGCGATCCAACGGGCAATTGGCCTAAATGGGCGACTAAACTTGTCGCAGCCGTAGCAGTTGTTGCCGTTGTAGCAGTTGTAGCTGCGGTCACAGTAGCAACTGCTGGAGCAGGAACCGCTATAGCGGCGGTCGCCGTCGGCGCCGCAAAAGGTGCTGCAATAGGATTTGCTGTAGGTGCAGCTACCGGTGCGGCAGGTGGTGTAGTTAGTCACCGAATATCAACAGGTAGTTGGGAGGGTGCTGGCGAGGCTGCCTTGAATGGTATGGCTAACGGTGCATTATCCGGAGCAGTTAGTGGTGCCATAACAGGTGGAATTACAGGTGGTCTAAGTTATAATTCAGGAGCAACTTCGGCAGGAAAAGGTTTTGACACCTACAGACAATTAAAAAATGAAATAGGTTCACCAGGAGCAGGAAATGAATGGCATCATATTGTAGAACAAAGTCAAATTGCAAAGTCTGGTTTTAGTCCACAGATGATTCAAAATACAAATAATATTATGTCTATTAGCAAAACAACACACCGGGCAATAAGCGGCTATTATTCCAGTGTACAGCGTTTTACGAACGGAATGACTGTGCGTAATTGGCTTGCTGGACAAAGTTTTAGCGCGCAGTATGAATTTGGAATTAACGTTATCAAGATGTTTATGTGAGGTGTGCATGAAAGATTATTATAATTTGTTTGTGGAGTTATCGTTACAACAGTGTACTAAAAACGACTACGCAAATGAACAAAAAGTAAAAAAACATAATGCAGCTGCTAAAAAACTTAACAAGTTGCAAGATGAAATTATGAAAAATATTAGTAACGATACATTGTGCGCGTTACTTAATCACGAAGATGATAGAGTAAAAGTGAATGCTGCTTCTTTCTGTTTGGATTCAAAGGTTTTAGTTGAGCAATCCATTCTTACATTGGAAAAAATAATTGCTGATTCGGACGATTCGACAATATGTTTCTCCGCAAAAATGTTATTACAAAAATACAGATGAATTATACCTGCAAGCAACGCCTTTTGTATTCAAAACATCGAGATAATTTCAAGCTATAAAATGGTTATGTAAGTACTCTTGTAAAGAATCTGCAAGGCGATGTAACGCAGATACGCAGATTACACAATTCAAATGTTTAGAGCGCAAATATATATTTACAAAATAAAATTTGTGAATACAATCAGCAAAGCCGCTGTCATTAGGCAGCGGCTTTGCTGATTGTATTCAATAATACATCTATTTAGAGTGCTCTTTCCACAACTCTTCCCCAGCAGAACACACTGTCGTGCCCAGAGAGGCGTATGGGCTTATACTTTTCATTATGCGAGAGCAGACAACCGTCCCCGCGTTCCTTGATAAAAACATCACCGTTTACAATGAAGACAGCGCTCTCGCGGCTCGACGCCGTCAGGTCAGGCTCGGCTCTGACGTGCCAAAGGGCACGTCATTCACCACCGAGCCTGTTTGAATCCATTTTGCCAAAGCCAAAAGAGCGGGATTCGAATTCTCGCGGCTCGACGCCGCTCGGTCATGCTCGGCTCTGACGTGCCAAAGGGCACGTCATTCACTACCGAGCCCGTTCGAATCCCTATCGCAAAACAAAAGAGCACCCATTGGGTGCTCTTTTGTTTTGGCGGAAAGATAGGGATTCGAACCCTAGTTGGGGTATTAGCCCAAACACGATTTCCAGTCGTGCGCCTTAGACCAACTCAGCCATCTTTCCATCGGGTAGTATTCTATCACAAAATTTTAATTAAGTCAAGAGGATTTTTTGCGTTTCGGCGAAAAAATAAATAATAATTGTAAACGAAATATGTCAAAATCGGCAAATTTATTGAAAGCGCCGTTTCTGCCTTGACAAAAACTCAAAAAAGTATATAATTAAATAGTACAATCTGAAATTGTCCCCAAAAACAGCCGCTTGCTTTGGTCGAAGGAAAGCAGGCAATTATTCATTCGGAAAAAATCACTGAAAACCAAGGCTTATGCCTTATGGGAGGTAAAAAATGAAAAGAAAAATCATTGCTCTTATGTTTGCGATAGTCTTTTGCCTGACAAGCGCCGTTGTGCCTTGTCTTGCGACTGTGGCAGACGCTTTGGGCGAGACCGAACACGTCCATGTCCACTCGGACTGCGGAATCGAGGGTTGCACAATCACAGGCGACCACGACCACGCGGGAGAGGCTGAGGCGGTCGATAAAAAGACGATTCTTGTTGTCGGGGATGTTGAATTCTCATCAGACAAGAAAACGGCAACCGTCACTTTTAACTTCATAGACTCTTCATCGCTCGCAAGCGACGTTAAGGTTCAGATATTCTATGACAGCAACAGACTCGTTTATAAAAGCATAGACGGTGAGCTTTTCGGCAAGACAGGCACCGCAATTGCCACAGGCTTTACAAGCAACAGCGTTACGATGAATCATACAAGCGACAAAACGAATATTCCTCTCGGCGGTCGCGTGACAATCACGTTTGAAATCAAGAGCACGGACGCGCACAGCTATATCTATGTTTCCGGCGAAGCCTCCGGCTATATGACAGGCGAAGAGGGCGGCAAGCCCACAACTTACACGATGAGCGCAGAGGCTGACGCATGGTATTGCGATCACTCGTTTACATATACAGAGGAAGTTCCCGCAACGTGTAAAAAGACAGGCGTAAGATATACAAAGTGCCGTTCCTGCGGAGCGATTATAAAAACGGAAGAGCTTCCGATAGACGAGACGAAACACGATTACCCCGCAACGCCCACTCTCGAATATCCCAAGGCAACATGTGTGACTTCGGGAAAGGCGCAGTACACCTGCAAGAACTGCGGTAAGATAAAGATAGAGGATGTTCCGGCCCTTGGTCACGAGCTGGTTAAGGAAAGCACGATGCGTGATGACGGTTTTTGGTACGATGTTTGTAAGCGGTGCGGAGGTTCCACAAAGTCTGAAATTCAATGCCCGCACGAGGCGTCCGATTATGTGCTCCTTACAGTAACAAAACCCGCCACATGCACGACAGACGGATACGGCTCATATAAATGCTCAAAATGCGGAAACACCGAAAGGCTCACAATAAAGGGCGGTCACAAATATGAGTTTGAGAGAAGAGTGAAGGAGCCGACAAAGACCGAAGAGGGCGTTGACCTTTACAGATGCTCCGTTTGCGGAAAAGAAGAAATAAGAGTTGTTGCGAAGCTCGCAAATCATGAGCACAAGTGGGACGCCGGCACGATAACAAAGGCGCCCACATGCAAGGACACGGGCATCATGACATACAAGTGCACGGTTGCAGGCTGTACGGAAACAAAGGAAGCCAGCCTCGCGGTAGACTCGACAAAACATTCATACGGTGAATGGAAAGTCACGGACGCGACCTGTACGACAGCGGGCAGCAGAACACACACCTGCGCTCTCTGCGGAAAGGTTGAAACTCAGCCAATTGACGCGAAGGGTCACAGCTTCGGCGCATGGACAACAATAACCAAGGCAACATGCGCAAACGACGGCGAAGACAGACGCACATGCTCCGTTTGTAACTTCACGGAGACAAGAACGATATCAAAATCCACAGTTGCACATGTATATCCCGAAAGCGAATACAAGGTTGTGAAAGCGCCGACGTGCTCCGAGGCGGGTGTTGAAACCTGCATATGCTCCGTTTGCCAGAAGGCGACAGACAGCAAAGAACTTCCCATAAATCCGGAGGCACATTCCTTCGGCGCATGGACAGTCACCAAGGAAGCGACATGTATCACGGAAGGCGAAAGCAAGAGAGCCTGCGCTCTCTGCGGCAAGGTTGAGTCGAAAACAATTACGGCTCAGGGTCATGACTTTGTCGTTGTTGAATCCAAAAAGGGAACAACGGTTAAGGAATGTAACCACTGCCACATGACGCACACCGTCACCGAAACAAAGAACGGAAGCATTGTTTCCGTCAAGAGCAACGGCTACACCCTCACATTCCCGGCAAACACCGCAACGGATAAGGACATCTTCTTCAACGTCAGACTTATGACAAGCGAAGAATTCAACGAAAAGGTCAAACCCTTCGTTGACCAGATAACCGCAAATCCCACGCTTGCCCAGCAGTACGGCACGGTTGAAAACGCTTATATTTACACGCTCGTTATCGACGGCGTCGACGCAACTCTCACAACAGGCACAGAGCTTGTAATCGACCTCGGCGATGAATACAAAAAGACCGCCTTCAACGTCTGCTATATGGACGAGAGCGGCGCGCTCAAAACGGTTTCTGCCGATTATATCAATCGCAAGGGCACAACAATGACAATCACTATCGGCTCGGGCACATTCAAATATCCCGCAAATTCGATAGTTCTCTTCAACACCGGCGTAAAGAAAGCAAATTACGCAGTGCCGATAGTCATCGTTGTTCTGGCGTTTATCATCGCGGGCGGCGCGGTTGCATATATCGTCATGAAAAACAAAAAGAATGACGAGCACATGCAGGATACAAATATCTGATAAAGCTAAACAGATAAAGCCGAAGGCATAAAAACCTTCGGCTTTTTATTTTCACCGAAAAGTCAATTTGATGTTGAATTAACCCGCCCGATGATGTATAATAGAAGAGTAAACAAAGCGATTTGACCGAAAGAGGATGTCAGAATGAGCGGAATTGATGTAAAAACCGAATATCTGAAAGCGAAGCGTGCGCTTTTTGACAAAAAATATTCTTTTTTGAACGGAAAACAAAGGGAAGCGGTGTTCACAGTTGATGGACCGCTCCTTGTTCTCGCGGGAGCCGGAACCGGAAAAACGACTGTCTTGACAGAACGTATAGGCTTCATTCTCAAATACGGGAACGCATATTATTCCGATGCAGTCCCCGCGCGTGCGGACGAAGAGTCTGTAAAGGAGCTGCGCGACGCGCTCGATTATTCCGGTGAGCAGCTTGACGCGGTGCTCGATTCGCTCCGTGCCCGCGCGCCGCAGCCATGGAACGTTATAGCCATAACGTTTACAAACAAAGCAGCAGGCGAGATGAAAACGAGGCTCGAAAAGATAGTCGGCGATAAGGTCGGCGATCTCTGGTGCGGAACGTTCCATTCGATGTGTCTGCGCATGCTCCGCGCAAATGCGGAGGCGGCGGGCTATCGCCCGGGATTTACGATATATGACGAGGACGATTCTAAAAAGGTCATCGCCGAGGCATATCAGAAATTTGCGATAAATGACAAAATATTGCCGATAAAATCGGTCAAAAACACGATAAGCAGTGCAAAGGACAAGCTGATAACCGCAGAGGAATTCGACAGGGAAGCGGCAAATGACTTCCGTCTCCAGCAGATTTCAACGATATATACATATTATCAGAACCGTCTCAAAGAGACGAACGCCATGGATTTTGACGATATAATTATGCAGACGGTATTCCTTTTGCAGAACAACAGTCAGGTGCGCGAAAAATATCAGCGCCAGTTTGATTATGTCCTGATTGACGAATTTCAGGACACAAACCATGCTCAGCTTGCGCTTGCACTTCTGCTCTCGGGCGGTAGCGGGAACATAATGGTTGTCGGCGATGACGACCAGAGTATTTATAAATTCCGCGGCGCAACGATTGAAAATATCCTGCATTTTGACGAGAAGGTGCAGGGCGTAAAGGAGATAAAGCTGGAGCAGAACTATCGCTCGACGGAGTATATCCTCGACGCGGCGAATGCCGTCATAAGAAACAACTTCGGCAGACGCGGAAAAGACCTCTGGTGCGACCGCGGAGACGGAGACAAAATTTTTGTAAAACAGCTGGACAGCCAGATAGACGAAGGCAAGTTTATCGTCAACAAGACGACGGAGCTCGTCGTCAGAGAGAAACGGAAATACGGCGATTTTGCCGTGCTTTACAGAACGAATGCGCAGTCAAACAGCATAGAAAATGCGTTCGTCAGGAGCGGAATTCCTTATAGAATTCTCGGCGGAAGGCGCTTCTATGAGAGAAAGGAAGTCAAGGACATTCTTGCGTATCTCTGCGTCGTTTCAAATCACGATGACGATCTCCGCCTGCGCAGGATTATAAACGAGCCGAAAAGAAAAATCGGCGAAGCAACTCTGAACTCTGTTGAGCTGATTGCGGAAAACGAGGAGATGAGTATGTTTTCCGTTATGCAGAATTGCACGGACTTTACCCAGACGGCGTCGTCCCAGAGCAAATTTATGCCGTTTGTCAGACTTATCGAGACTCTTTCGGACTTTGCGGAGAAAAATCCAGATAAAGTTTCGGAGCTTGTCCGTATGACAATCGAGCTTTCCGGTTACGAAACGATGCTCATTGCGGCGGAAGAAAACGGGGAAACGGCAGACAGAAGAGAGAACATCGAAGAGCTTGTTTCAAATGCCGTTGAATATGAAACGTCCGCCGAAGAGCCGTCGCTTTCCGACTTCCTCGAAAATGTCGCGCTTGTTGCGGATATAGACAACTATGACAAAGCCGCGGACGCTGTCGTTATGATGACGATTCACAGCGCAAAGGGACTTGAATTTCCGGTTGTGTTCCTGCCCGGTATGGAGGAGGGACTTTTCCCGGGACAGCAGTCGGTGCTCAGCCCGAGCGAGCTTGAAGAGGAGCGCAGACTTGCTTACGTTGCGATAACGCGTGCAAGAGACCGCCTTTATATTCTCAGCGCAAAGGAGCGACTGATGTACGGCAGAACGCAATACAATATGCCGTCGCGCTTTATTGCGGAAATTCCGGAAAAGGACAAGGACGAGGAAAAGCCCGTGCCGAAGACAAGATTCCGCACGGAATTCGGCGAAAAAACGCGCAGGATCACAATTTCAAACCAGCTGACAAAGCCCTCGGCTGTTTCCTCCGGAGTAGGTAAGACTCAATCGGGCGACGTTTTTGCGGCTGGCGACAGAGTACGTCATCTTTCGTTCGGCACGGGAACGGTGCTTTCCGTCCGCGAAATGGGGGCAGACCTGCTGTATGAAATAGCATTTGACAGCGTAGGTACGAAAAAGCTGATGGCGACCTACGCAAAGCTGAAGAAGGAATAAATGCCCTCTTGCCCGACTTTATACAGACGTATAAAACCCGCGCCGCTTGGCGGCGCGGGTTTTTGCATATTTTAATTTGCGTTTTTCCGAAAGTATATTGCAAAACCGGGAGGAATATGTTAAAATTGATTTGCGGAGGGGGGAAGAAACCCATAGGAAAAAACGAAATCCGAAAAAGCAAATCAAAACCATAAGGGGGTGGCACCCATAGAAAAAAACGTGCGTGTTTTTGATGAGCAGGGAAACGAATATGAAGCGACCTACCCGAAACGGGCAAAGGGTCTTGTGAAAAACGGCAGGGCACGCTTTGTAGGAGAAAACACAATATGCCTTGCGTGTCCTCCGGATAAAATTATGGAGGAAGAAACAATGGAAAACACAAATAAAAACATAGCAAACGGAGTCGTAAACGGAAAGCCGACAATGGCTTATATTCTTGAGCAGCTTGAAATGCTCAAAGAAAACGACGACTTTCTTGACAAAGCGCTTGAGAAGCTCGGAAACGTAAAATCTGGAGGCCCCGGAGACGCCGGCGCACAAGCGCAGGCAATGGCGCTGAAGGATGCCATTATGGCTCACGAAACCACAAGACAGCAGCTGATAGCGCTTTACGGGAAAATGTATGACGATATAATGCATAACGCGTAAAAGCCATAATGCAAAAATCGGTTCAATCAACCGTACATTTGATTAAAAAAGAAAAAATGCGTCCCCGAAAAGGGGACGCATTTTTATTTTTATATTGAAATTGGATTCATCAATACATTCCGCCCATACCGCCGTCAGCGGGCATAGCGGGAGCGGGGTGCTCTTCTTTCTTTTCAAAAACGAGCGATTCCGTTGTGAGAACCGTTGAAGCGACGGAAGCCGCGTTCTGGAGTGCACTTCTCGAAACCTTTGTCGGGTCGATAATGCCCGCTTCAAACATATCAACGTATTTTTCCGTTGCCGCGTCGAAGCCGAAGCCGACCTTGTGCTCGTTTTTGATCTTGTCGATGACAACTGCGCCTTCAAGTCCTGCGTTTGCGGCAATCTGGCGGGCCGGCTCTTCAAGAGCCTTTGCAACTATCTTTGCACCCGTGAGCTCGTCGCCTTCAAGCGTTGCGCAGAGCTCTTCCACGCTCTTTATGCAGTTGAGGAATGCGACGCCGCCGCCGGAAACGATGCCCTCTTCAACAGCAGCCTTCGTTGCGTTGAGAGCGTCCTCGATGCGGAGCTTCTTTTCCTTCATTTCAACCTCGGTTGCCGCGCCGACCTTGATAACGGCTACGCCGCCGGCGAGCTTTGCAAGTCTTTCCTGGAGCTTCTCGCGATCGAATTCGCTTGTTGTCGTCTCGATTGCCGTGCGGATCTGCGAAACACGGTTCTTGATTTCCGTGGGGTCGCCTGCGCCGTCAACGATTGTTGTGTTGTCCTTGTTTATCTTTATCTGACGTGCTCTGCCGAGCTGGGCGATTGTCGTATCCTTGAGTTCGAGTCCGAGCTCGCTTGTGATGACCTCGCCGCCTGTAAGGATTGCGATGTCGCGGAGCATATCTTTTCTTCTGTCACCGAAGCCCGGAGCCTTGACAGCAACGCAGGTGAATGTGCCGCGGAGCTTGTTTATGATGAGAGTTGAGAGAGCCTCGCCCTCGACGTCCTCCGCGATGATAACGAGCTTCTTGCCTGCCTGAACAATCTGCTCGAGAAGGGGAAGAACTTCCTGAATGTTTGAGATTTTCTTATCTGTGATGAGGACGTATGCGTCGTCGATAACGGCTTCCATTTTGTCCGTATCGGTTACCATATAAGGAGAAATGTAACCGCGGTCAAACTGCATACCTTCAACGACCTCGCTGCCCGTTTCTGCGGACTTCGATTCCTCAACCGTGATAACGCCGTCCGCCGTAACCTTTTCCATAGCATCTGCGATGAGTCTGCCGATAACCTCGTCTCCTGCGGAGATTGTGCCGACTCTGGCGATGTCTTCTGTGCCGTTTACCTTCTTTGAATTTGCTTTGAGAGTTTCAACGGCGCGATCAACAGCCTTTGCAATACCGCGACGGAGAACCATCGGGTTTGCGCCTGCCGCAACGTTCTTCATACCCTCGCGGATGAATGCCTGCGCAAGGAGGGAAGCGGTTGTTGTGCCGTCGCCTGCGGCGTCGTTTGTCTTTGTTGCAACTTCCTTTACAAGCTGTGCGCCCATATTTTCCGCGGGGTCTTCAAGCTCGATTTCTTTTGCGATCGTAACACCGTCGTTTGTGATGAGCGGAGCGCCGTATTTTTTGTCAAGAACAACGTTTCTGCCCTTCGGTCCGAGCGTTATCTTGACTGTGTCCGCGAGCTTGTTTACGCCTGCAAGAAGCGCGTTTCTTGCGTCTGTCCCGTATAAAATCTGTTTAGCCATAATAAAATCCTCCTGCTGAAATTACTCAACTATTGCAAGAATGTCGCCCATGTTTACGATGATATATTCTTCACCGTCGAGCTTGACTTCCGTTCCCGCATATTTTGAAACGATGACCTTGTCACCGACCTTGACTTTTACTGCGACGGCTTCCTTTGCGCCGTCGTGCGGCTCGCCGCTGCCGACAGCAACAACAACCGCAACCTGCGGTTTTTCTTTTGAAGCGGCGGCAAGAACTATGCCGCTCTTCGTTGTTTCCTCGGCTTCTTCCATCCTGACCACAACGCGGTCATAAAGGGGTTTGAGTTTCATAATAAAGACCTCCGTTTTATTGAATTTGAATTGAATTTTTGTTTTTAATGTTTGGCACTCATTTTGTGTGAGTGCTAATTTCGTATCATATTCTACTATCATTTGCTCAAAAAATCAAGGGGTTTTTCAATATTTAACATAAAATTCATAAAATATTTTTGCCGAGTGCCAAAAATCGACCGGAACTGCCCTTTTCCACGGAATAAAGTACCGCCTTGCAGAGTATTATTTAAGAAAAACCGTGAAGGGACAAGTGCAAAATGAAAGAATTCATCCATTCCGCTCTGCTGACGGCGCTTCCGCCCGTCATCCTTTTCTGCGGAGCGTACTTTTTTATATATCTGCGCGGATTTTTCGTCCTTCACCCGATAAAAACCGCGAGGCTGATGTTTTCGGGAAAGTCAAAGCTGCGCGAGCTTTCCGTTTCGCTTGCGGGGGCGCTGGGCGTCGGCAATATTGTCGGCGTTGCGGTTGCGATAAGCCTCGGCGGAGCGGGGGCGGTGTTCTGGATGTGCGCCGCCGCTTTTGTGACAATGTCTCTCAAATACTGCGAAATTCTCCTCGCCGTCAGATACAGGCGCGGGCGAAACGGCGATTTTTTCGGCGGACCTATGTATTATATGCGCGAAGGCGTCGGCGGGAGAACGGGGAAAACTCTTGCGGCGATATTTTCCGCTTTCGGACTTTTCGGCTCTGTCGTTATGGGGAACATAGTTCAGACGGGGGCGGCTGTTTCGTCCGTCAAAGAGGCGATAGGAATTCCGAAGGCGGTGACGGGCGCAATATTCTGCGCCGTCTGTCTGCTTGTCGTCATGGGAGGTTTTACGGGAATATCGAAATTCACCTCGGTTGCCGTGCCGGTTATGAGTGCGCTCTATATCGGCTTTTCCGTCTACGCATTGATATATCGCAGGGAATTCATACCCGCCGCGCTGAATAACATTTTCTCATCGGCTTTCGGCACGGACGCAATGGCGGGCGGAATTCTGGGCTTTCTTTTTTCGCCTGCGGTAAAGCAGGGCGTCGGTAAGGGGGCATATTCAAACGAGGCGGGCGGGGGCACGGCACCAATGGCTCACGCCGGCGCGGACGCAATTTCTCCTGCGGCGCAGGGCACGCTCGGACTTTTTGAGGTGTTTTTTGATACAGTCCTTATGTGTACGCTGACTGCGCTTGTCATTCTGACCTCCGGCGTGCCGACGGGCGGAGGGGGGACAGAGCTTGTGATAACGGCGTTTTCCGTCTCCTGCGGGCCTGTCGCAAAATATGTAATTGCCATATCGGTTATGATATTCGCCCTCTCGACGGTTATCTGCTGGGCGCATTACGGCACGACGTGCCTTGAATATTTCACGTCGGACAAAAAAACGCGGAAGATATATCTGCTCGGATATTGCTTTTCGGTCATGATAGGCGCATTTATGGCGGAGGACGTCGCCTGGGAGCTTTCGGACATATGCGTTGCCGCAATGACACTTGTGAACGTTTTTTCCGTCGTGTTGCTCCGCCGGAAGGTGAAGGCGGAGACGGATGTCACATTCGGACAAAAGCCGGGCGAAAATCGTGCCGCCGGACTTGCGCCGCTCCGGGCGGAATATAAAAAGTCCCGATGACGCGTGTGCGTCACCGGAACTGCTTTGCCGGGGGGATGGTTTTTCTGGCGGTTATCTTTTGAGTCTGCCGATTACTCTGCCGAAGCATTTTATATCGTCTCCGCCGCCGAAAACGATATCCGAATATTCCGGATTGAGAGAGATGAGCCTGTCTCCGCCGAACTTTTTGAAATAGCTCTCGCCGTTGAGCATGAAAATTCCGAGCTCGCCGCGCTCTATTTCGTCCGCGCGGGAAACGAGAAGTACGTCGCCGTCCTGATATTTAGGATTCATGCTGTTTCCGCGGACTCTTATCGCAAAGTCGGCGAGCTCCGTTGTCGGGTTGCCGTAAACATTGATTTTTGAATAGCCGACGTCTGTATCGAGAGCAGTGCCGGTTCCGGCGGAAGCGGCGATGTCATAAAGGCGGAGAGACAGAATCTTCTGCGGCTCCGCAGAGAACGCTTTCGGCGATTTTTCCGCGAGTGCGCGCGTGTATTCCTTATTTATTATATAAAGGGCAGTTTCTCTGCCGCTTTCGTCCATGAGGCGGAGTTTTGTCAGCGCGTCGCGCTCATCGGGGGAAAGCGTCTCCTGCGGGGCAACTCCCGTCAGCATTTCGTCGACGGAGCAGTCAAGCCCCTTGGCAAGGGCAAGGAGAGTTGAGAGCTTGGGGTCTGCCGTCGCGCCCGAAAGGAGCTTGTTCAGCGTACCGAGCGAAATTTCGGACTGTGCCGAAAGGGATTCGTTCGTGAGCCCTCTTTTCTTTTTTATGTTTTTGACGTTTTCGAGCCAGTTCATCGGTCGAGCCTCCGCAGGATGTATTTTTACAATTGAAATTATATCACACGGTAAAGCATTTGTAAACCCCTTTTGATAAAAAAATTATATTTTAGGGTAAATTTTTTTCAAAAACTATTGACAATTACCGCCGAAGGTAGTATAATGAGTTCACAAGATTACCGCGTGCGGTAAAATTCACGGAGGATTACGCAATGAACACACCCTTTTACCCCGAAAATTATGATATCATAGAAGGCTGCAAGGTTTATACCTTTTATGTCGAGCCGATGTACAAGGCGAATGTTTACCCAAAGAAACCGCGTGTGACGCTTTCCTCCGTCTTGAAAAGGGCGGGCAACGCAATTTGCGGCGCAATAACAAAAGCGGCAATGCCTTCCCGCAAGCACAGCGGCAGAGCTCGTTTGTCGGGAGAAATCTCCTTTTAATAAATTTCTTTTTCTTCATCGGAAAGCAGTGCGGAGGTGCGCCCGCACTGTTTTTTGTTTGAGAGGCAGTGTGCGGCTGTCGCATAGCTTTTGGAAAATTGCCGGGCGACGGACCGAAAATATGCGCCCGGGCAATGTCGGCGCACCTACAAAGACACCGTGTAATTGCGTTTTAGGCTCCGAATCAGAGCTCCCGCAATTGCTTTGGCAATCAGAAAAAATAAGTTGATGTACGGTGGCTGGGACTTGCGAACCGCGTCTGGCGGGGGATGTTTCCGCGGAAAAGAGTCAACGGCGCCCTTACCGCAAAAGCGACACCAAAACACCGTTGATTTTCCCTGCGCGCGGAGTTATAATTGAAATACGGGCAGAAAAACGGCAGAAAATGCGCAAACGCAACACAGAGTTTACATTTCGAACGTCCGGATTTATGGATTTTTCGGTCTGATACCGATATAATTTTGACAGAATCAAACGCCGTACACGGAGGTAAATATGAATACGGGCGATAAACTTGCAAAACTCAGAAAAGAAAACAATTATACGCAGGAGCAGCTTGCGGAGATACTCGGCGTATCGAGACAGTCGATAAGTAAATGGGAAAGCGGAATAATGTATCCCGAAACGGACAAGCTCATTCGCATGAGCGAGCTTTTCGGCTGTTCGCTTGACTATCTTTTAAGGGACTCCGAGGAGGAGAAGACGAAGGAAGGGGCGACGCCCGAAGAAAAAGAAGAGGCGCAGAGTCTTTCGCTTCTTTCCGGACTTTTCCGCGAGAGAAAGAGCAAGACCATGGTGCTCGGAATGCCGCTCTGGCATATCGGCAAAAACGCAAGAGGATTTTTTGCCGTCGGAATGAAGGCAAGAGGCGTGTTTGCCTTGGGGCTCAGGGCGACCGGCATTTTTTCGATGGGGCTTCTTTCAATCGGCGTTATATCGGTCGGACTTGTCTCGCTCGGGCTTCTTGCCTCCGGCGTGCTTGCAATCGGAGCGTTCGCCGCGGGGGCGATTTCGGCGGGAATAATCGCGATAGGAGCGATAGCCTTCGGCATGGTTTCCATGGGCGCGATATCGACGGGAGGGTTTGCAATCGGCGCTCTGGCGACGGGAAAGTATTTCGCCATCGGCGATAAAGCCCGCGCAATGATAGCCATAGGCGATACAAGCGCGTCCGGAACGGTTTACGAAACGATTCGTTATATCCACGGGCTTGACGCGGAGAAGGTCAGGGCGTTGCTTGACGAGATTGTCCCAAAGTGGCTTTCATGGGCAAAGGAGATTGCAAAGCTGTTTTTGTAAAAATGACGTTGTCATAATACACAAAATAACTGCCCCCTGTTTGTGCAAACGGCGCGAAAAGGGGGCAAAGCTCTATATACTGTTGATTTTTCGATGGTTTTTCGTTATAATATAACTGTCTTTAAGACAGGGGGAAATGTTTATGAAAAACAGAAAAACCATTCGCGGTCTGATGGCGGCTTTGCTTGCTTTTGCAATGCTTTTCGCTTTCATGCCATTGGCATTTGCGGCGGAGGATGAAGGCTTCATCCTGACCGAGCTTCCGGACAATTCATGGTCGCTCGAGCCGATACCATTGCTTGTGATAAAAATATCGTTTGACGCAAACAAAAACGGCATAGACGATTATGACATGTCAAACGGGAGCAAGCTCTATTCGGATAAGACCTCTCCGTATTATGGGGAGCAATGGAGCTATTCAACGGACAAATACTGGTATAATGCGTTCTTCTCGAATGACAAGTCATCCATGAAAACATACTATAAAGAAGTGTCAAACGGCAGCTTCTATTTCTGTCCCGCAGAGGAGACATACGAATCGAAGGAGAAGCAGGGCGTTGTAAATGACGGCGTTGTCAACGTTGTCATTCCGTATAAGCACCCGATGGCAACGACCGGTGGGGATTCAAAGGAGGACTCAAACTCCAGAAACGCCGCGCTCAGAGCGGCAGCGGAATACGTCGACTTTTCAAAATTCGATAAAAACGGTGACGGCAAGATTTCATATAATGAGCTTGCGATAGTTTATGTCTGCGGCGGTTACGAAGCCTCCGCAAATTCCAGCAGACCGAGCGACAAGCTCGCCTTCGGCGTTCACGCGCATTACACGTCAAACACGCCGCAGAAGATTGACGGCGTTGAGGTCGGCGCGTCATTTTTGCGCGTCGGCGAATATCTGGACGTGACTCAGCCGCTTACGGTCGGCACAATCGCGCATGAGCTTGGGCATTTCATCGGCTCTCCCGACCTTTACGACACGAGCTCGACCGGAACCAAATGGAGCTATGCAGGCGATATGACGCTTATGGCGTCAGGCTCATGGAATAATTACAGCGGCACTCCGCGCGGTGCTTCGCCGGCATATCTTGACCCCTACAACGCGATAAGCTGCGGACTTATGACGGCAACTGACGTAAACTTCGACGGCGAATATACTCTTTATTCGCGTAACAGCAAAAAGGGCGAATACAATATTCTGAAGGTATACACACCCAATCCGAAGGAATATTATCTCATAGAAAACAGATATCACGAGACAGGCTCGACCAAGTTTGACGCGATAAACTCATCCAATATGGCGATAGTCATCTGGCATATAGATGAGAGCATTGCCGAGTCATGGAGGGGGGTAAACGCCGCTGCAAGCGGTCATGACCCCGGCGTTGTGCCGATGGGAATTTCATCGATAGGCGCGACGCTTTGCGGTTTCAAATACATAAACGGCTCATCCGACGGCAGAAGCTATACGTTTGAGGCGGGTTCGGGTAAATACCGTTTTCCCGTCAGCGGAACGAGTTACACAACGCTCACGCCCGAACAGGCGGAGAACTTCAATCTCAAAATAACGGTAAAAGAGGGCTCGTTTGCAGGAGACGAAATGACGATTACGGTTTCCGGCGTACACAAGATGGCTCCGGGCTTCGGCTTCAGCGCAAGAGAAGCTGACACTTCGTCGATAACGTTCAAGGGGACGATAACAAATCTTTACGGAGGCGACGTCAGAGGCATAAAGATGATGCTTTCGACCAAATCCGACGTTGCAGAGGGTGACAGCATCGTGAAAACTGTTGTTCCCAATGCGGACGGCACCTTCTCCGTGGTTTTTGACGGTCTTGAACAGAACACAAAATATTTCTGCAAGACAATCGTTTCCGGTAAAAACGGCGACAGCGAAAGAACTATCGCCGCATATACAAAGGTTGAGAAAAAGCCGCGCACGGATTATTACTATGTATATTTCTTCAAGGGTCTCACAGCCGTTGACAGAAGATACGGAGTGAAGGTCAAGCCGGGCGAAACGCTCAGCTATAAATTCCCGATGGAAAAGAGCGGTTATGATTTCTGCGGCTGGTATCTCGATCCCGAACTCACAACACGCTATGACATGGGCTTTACTCAGACGGTATGCGAGGATTTCCCGCTTTACGCAAAATGGGTCGAAACGGGAAGAACGGCAACTCTGAAGCTCTCCGGAGCGGAGTCCAAATATCTGCTCTTTGCCTGCGAGATAGGCGACAGCTTTGACGAGCCTGTCCCTGCCGAGCGGGAAGGCTATAAATTCGTCGGTTGGTATGAGGACGAAGAGCTGACATTGCCTTATGACTTCGGGCAGACCGTCGATGAGGCGGGCGAGATAACGATCTATGCGAAATGGGAAAAGGAAGGCGGAGAAGATCCGGGGACAACAACGACTCAGCCTCCCGCAACGGAAACAACAACTTCTGCCGTCACCACCGAACCGGATGTGACGACAACCCCTTCGGTAACGACGGACGGCGGCAAGAGCGGTTGCGGCTCCGTTATGGGCGCAGGCGCGTCAATCGCCGTAATCGGCATTATCGGCGCAACGCTCATCATCGGACGAAAGAAAAAGGAAGAATGAAAGTCATGATAACCCCTCCGCAAAGGAGGGGTTGTCATAATACACAAAAACAAAGCAGAGATATTGTCAAAACGGCGAAAAATATTCCTTGCGTTGATTTTGGAAAAATAATGATATATAATGTGATTATCCCTGAAACCGGAGGAACCCAATGAAAAAATCTGCTGTAAAATGTGCGGCGCTGATCGCTTTGACGCTGGCAATCATATTTGCTTTTATACCTTCCGCCTTCGCGGCGGAAACACCGGAGGCTCCGAATGCCGAAGGCCTTTCGCCGATACCGCTGCTTGTTATAAAAATCTCCTTTGACGCAAACGGCAACGGCAAAAACGATTTTGACCAGAGCGACAGCAAACGTCTTTTCAATGATAAAACCTCGCCGTATTACGGCGAACAATGGTGCGACTCGTCCGATAAATACTGGGCGGATATCCTCTTTGCGGACAGCAACACCTGTCTCTTATACACATCTCCGAGCCCAC
>ERZ1026854.808-NODE-808-length-21268-cov-5.154528_pt1 | contig 21268 bp, 20 predicted proteins | sample MGYA00380157_ERZ1026854 | MGnify/ENA primary metagenome ERZ1026854 (study PRJEB33269, sample SAMEA4719793) | human gut metagenome | biome: human-associated habitat; feature: organic feature; material: feces | place: Cameroon | collected 2013-10 ... | reverse complement strand
TCGCTCTATAATTTGGTATATATAGATTATAAAAATTATAAAACGCCTAAAAGGTACAAAACAAATAGGAGATACGAATATGACTACAGCAATAGAAAACTATATTAATTCATCCTGTGAGCGCAATGTCTATGATTGCTATACGGATGGTAGTTGCAATAACTTATCAGCCAACAAAGAAGGCGGTGCGGCATATCTTATACTTCTAAACGGAGAAGAAATCGCGCGCAAAAGTAAAGTTCTTCTTCATACAACGAACAATAGAGCTGAAATGTTGGCTATCATTAGTGCCGTTAAACGTTGCCCTATTGGTGCTGATATTATCATACATACCGATTCTAAGTATGCCATCTTTTCTTTCATAAAAAGAAAAAAGATTACCGAAAAGGTAAAGAATAGCGACCTTATTCATCTTTACAGAAGAGAAGGCGCACAGAAGAAAGTAACTTTTGAATGGGTAAAAGGACATAACGGAGATAAGTATAATGAAATTGTTGACGCTATGGCTAACGGAGAATACAACAAAATGAAGGAAAATTTTAAAATATAAGGGTATGAAAAATGAAACGAAATTAAAGAAGCTGATGGGTTGGCTGGATAAGAATAATATCGAGTATAGATGCCCATCAGGAGAAATGAGCAAATACAAGAGAAGGAAACGTAGTGACCTCTTTATTCCTCGATTTACGGTATCTGTACGAATAGACGATGATTATACGCAGAAATGGTACAGAACGCATTATAACAGGAATCCAGTTATAATTCGTGATACTGATACACCGAAATTCCTGATAGAGAAAATACAAAACACTATCACAAGGGTCATGGTCAATCAGCAAAAGCATTACATGAGAGAGCATGATAGAAAGAAAACAAAACTAAAAAGATAGTAATGTATGGAAAGGCTTAATTTTAAGTTAGAGTTTGCTGATAATGGAGTTGTTGTCACTGATAACGATAAGGATTTCGTAAATGTTTACGAAGAGAACGAACATGGGGACTCTTATGAATACACGAAAAGAGCTATTAGTGACTCTATAGCAAACACAATTGCTTATTTATTACTTAATGGTTCTAATAAATTAGAATCAAAGTCGATTTATAAAATCAAAATAGAGATAAGATGAATTTTTTGAAAAAGAAAAAGGAGAAAGCTCCGAATACGGCAGTTAAATATGAGGTACGTGAGTTTATTCACGGCGGTATTGAGTATATTACAGACTGCCCTTTCGGCGAGTGTGGGCGATATACTCACACAATAAATAAAGTCGGGGCACTTGAATGCAATATCTGTTGTTATCAGAAAAAGAACAAAACAGAAGAAGGGATTGTGAGATGTTCGCACCCTATTGAGCAAACCAATGTTAACGAACTTTTTAAAAAATAAAGTTATGATAGAATCAATGAAGATATGTAAGGGATTGGTTTTTACCTTTACTCCACAAGATGCAATAGCTCTTTCTATCGACACAGATAAGTATTTGATAAAATTCAAAGTTATTAGTGTGGAGAAGAAAATGGTAAAATGCCTGATGTATGAGATAGATAATAAAGAATCCGAAGATATAGCAGTATTTGATTTTGGATTCGTAAGCAGCTGTGGTTATATCATAAAAGAACAGAGTTCAAAGAAAGAAGCGGTTAACCACCTAAACCATTACGCTTGGTTAAAAGAACTCTGCGGCATCGAACCGATTGATATTTGCCGCCATCTTGATTTCAACTGCGGCTCGGCTATCAAATATCTTTTACGCAAGGGTAAAAAGGAAATGAACCTCTCGGAGCGTGAACAGAGAGTGCAGGATTTAAGCAAGGCAATCTTCTATCTACAGAATGAGATAAAAATGTTAGAAAATCAAAAATAGTAAAGATATGAAAGAGTTGATAAAAAAAGAAACCATGACCTCGCTTGAAATTGCCGAGGTTACAGGTAAGCGGCATTCTGATGTTCTTGAAGCTATCAGAAACATGGAAGCTGCTTGGAAAAAAGTAGCCCAACGGAAATTTCCGCTCGGCTCATACAAGGACGCAAACAACCAAGACCGCCCTTGCTACATTCTAAACAAAACCGAGTGCTTGTATGTCGCCACTAAGTTCAATGACGAGGCAAGAGCGAAATTGATTCTTCGTTGGGAAGAATTAGAAATCAAACAATGTGAGCAATATCAAGTGCCACAGTCATTTGCCGAGGCTCTGATGTTGGCTGCAAAACAGCAACAAAAAATTGAAGAGCAACAGAAACAACTTGAAGCAAGCTCAAAGGAAATCGTAGAGTTGAACGGCGCTATATCCGAGATGCAACCAAAGGTAACTTATGTAGATAAGATTCTATCAAGCAATGAGACTGTAACGACAACGCAAATTGCACAGGACTACGGTCAGTCAGCAAAGGCGTTCAATGTCTTGCTTCGTAATTTTGGCATTCAACATAAGGTTGGCGGTCAGTGGATATTGTACGCAAAGTACCTTCCTTATGGTTATGTGCAATCTGATACTGTACCTATCGTTCATAGAAACGGAACGAATGGCTCGGTGATGCACACAAAATGGACTCAGAAAGGAAGATTGTTTCTTTACGAGGAGTTGAAGAAGCATGACAACTTACCTCTCATAGAGCAAAATCAGCAATGAAGATAAGCAAGGCTCTTATAAGACAAATTCGCTGCGACCTCCTTTTACATACAACCGATGCGGAGAAGGCTGCGGCGAAAATCTGCACTCGGTTAGGATACAAAGTAATACAACAGCAGCCGATAGTAACGGGCAGGAAGCTATACTTCGCTGATATATATCTGCCAGAGATAAAGACGATAGTTGAGTTAGATGGTGGCTACCATTTTACCAAAGACCAAAAGCGCAAGGATGGTAACCGCTCTTCTGGTATATGGCGACTCGGGTATCATGTGGTGAGACTAAATAACCATGATGCGAGGAATCCGAAAAAAGTAAAAGCAAAGATAAACCTTATATTACGTAAGGCAAAATAGCTAATAATTTTGGTTATTTTGCCTTTTCTTTTTTATTTTAATTATCTATTCATTTATTAAAAGAAATGCGCTTACAACGCAAGAAAATCACCTAAAAACACATTTGTTTACACAGTCATTAATAATTTCTATTCATTATTTATTAAAAATATTAATTTTGCAAGCAGAATCTTTTTTAAGTATAACGTTTTAACAGAAAATTACTATGACAATAAAAGACAGAGTGCTTGCTGCTTCGAAGACATCATTTGCGAAGTATGGCTTGAAGAGCAGAGAACTTTCTACGCTGGTTGACCAGATTGTCGCAAATCGTGGTTTAACAGATGAGTCAAAGGATGAGGACGTGAACAGTGCTATTACGGCTTTCGAGCCTGTCGTTGGGCTTATGCAAACAATGTTCAACCGTGCGCAAATCGAAACCGAAAAGAAGTTTGAAGGTTGGATTGACCCTAACAAGCCAACTCCACCAGTCACTCCACCAACGCCTCCTACACCTCCAGTTGCACCAGAAGGTGCGTTAACAACCGAACAGGTTCAGAAAATGATTGCCGAAGCGAGTGCAAACAATCAGAAAGCCATTTCTGAAGCTGTAGCACAAGCTCTCGCTCCTTATAAGGAAAGAGAAGAAAAGGCACGTTTGACGAGTCTTTTGCAAGGCAATGAGAAACTGAAGGACATCCCCGAAGTATTCCGTACACGTTATCAGCTCGACAAAGAGGAAAATCTCGATGCTACAGTACAGAAGATTACTGACGAGTGGACTACACTCAAGCAGGGACTTGTGTCAAGTGGTCAGTACGTGGAAGCACCGAAGGCAACCTCTAAGACAGATGAGCAGAATGAATTCATCAAGGCAATGCAAGGCTACTCTGAGCGAAATGCTCCGAAACCAGAGTAACCCTTACTGCCTAAGAAACATTTTGTCGAACCTTTTAAAAAAAAGAAAAAATGTCAAACAAAGGCTATTTTATGAAGAAAAGCAAGCCTACTGATATTAAGGAAGCAGTATGGCTTGAAGAACAATGCCTTCGCCGTCAGGGTGGTTATGACCTTGACCAGTCTAATCTTCCTGCATCACTCAAATGGTTACCAAAGGGTACAGTTTTGAAGCTTACCTCCAATGGTGGTGCTATTGCCGTTAAAACAGCAACAGTGACAGAAAAGGCTGAAAAGAGTGCAACAACCTTGAAGATTGCGAGCGGTTCTCTGTTCGCCGTTGGCGACAAGATTGCTGGCGCAACTATCTCTGCGATTACATCGGAAAGTGGTATTGATACTTTGACGGTTTCTACACTCGGAAACGCTGTCGAAGCAAAGACTGTTGTTTCAGATTATGATAAGACCAAGGATGTCCTTCTTGGCTTCTCATATGACACTCTGGACTTGGATAAGGATGCTTCTATTCCAGCAACTCCTACCTTACAGGTAATGGAGGTTGAGGAAGGTTCGCTCCCATATCCTATCAACGAAGAGATAAAGTTAGGTATCAACGCTGTTGGTATCGCTTTGTTTAAGATTCAGTAACCTATAAAGTGGAGATTTAAAGATATGAATAGTATTTTGAAGAGTCTGCAAGACCCAAAGTCTTTCCAGACCTATATCGACGAAAATATGAAAACTTCCACTTACAAGGCTTTGTGGAAGAACGAAATTAAGCAAGTTGATTTCTGCGCTGCGAAATCTTATAACGAGAACCTCGCTGAGTATAACGCTGCGATGGTTGCATCTGTAGTTGCCAAGAACGCCGAACGCCCATTGCACCAGTTGCCTGATTTTGGTCAGCTTACTGGTTCTATCGGTCGTATGGCTGACGAATGGGAGCTTGATAATGATTATCTTGACCAGCTGCACCTTTTGGAGGGTAAGTACAATGATATCAAAGGTCGTGGTAATTATACGCAGTCGCAGCTTAATGCGGCTTACGACCAGTTAGTTTCATTCTCTTTCCGTCCAATGGAGAGAGCTGTCATTGCTCCGCATAAGCGTTTGGATATGCTCTATTTCGAGGGTCTGTACAAGGGTACTCAGACTGTATCACGCACTAACAACAAGAAGGCGAATGTATCTTACACCTTCAACCTTAACACTAAGAAGATTAAAACAAGTGTCAACTGGGGAACAGAAAATGCAACTCCATTCAAGGATATTAAGTCTTTGAAAGACGAGGCAAAGAAGAAAGGTCGTAAGATTCTGAAACTCCGTATGTCAGAGAATACATTCTATGCAATGTGTCAGGCAAAGGAGATTAAGGACACCTTCAAGCTGAACCTTGGTACGGTTGAGATTAACCCTGCTGTTCCTCTTATCACCGTTGAGCACATGAATACGTATCTGCGTTCTATCCTGCTGCCAACCATCGTTATTGATGAAGATCAGTTCGTTACTCTCGCTGATGGTACAAATGTGAACCTCATCCCTGATAATCGTGTTGTTGCTCAGTGTGCTGAGACTGTCGCCGTTATGAAGGAGGCAGAGGGCTTGGAGTCAGTTGACCCATTGCCTAACGTATCTTATGCCAACCATGATGGTAACCTTGTCGGTTATTGGCGTGATAAGACTGGTTATCATATCACTACTGATATGTGGGCGCAGCCAGTTTTCAATGGCATTAAAGACTACTATATCCTCGAGGTTGGCGACTAATCGCCACCTTGACGGAACTATGTAATAAGTAAATATTATCTTCTTCTCATATTGATATAACAAGGAAAGTATGACAATTTCAGAAGCCATAGCAAGCGAGATTCAGCCATATTCTACATCAGACGAGGCACTTGAAAAGATGTTCATCGATGCTGCCGACAAGTTCGGTGTATCGGCATCTGTAGGCGACGAATATTCTGTAGGAATGAAAAAACCTGTCGCATACAGTGCAATGCGCATACTTTACAAGATGAAAACCCTCTCAAATGAGAATATCGGTGGCATATCACAGAGCTACAAGGATAAAAATTCCATTATAGACGATATGATTAAGTCTATTGCGAAGGATGCTGGATTGGACGCTTCCTTTGTTATTGATAATGACTCTGATGGTTTTTGGGTTACGAGTGCTAAGGTTTGGTAAAGGAGGGATGATGTATGAACTTTGAAGATTCGCTTAAAATCGGTGCAAATGTCTATGATATTGGTTACGCAGAAATTGGTGGGAAGTATTATTCTCTTAACGATGATGGTACACTCAACCTTTCTGATAACGCAAATGAGACATTGAAATCAGGGTTTGATGAAGAGGGAAATCCTCTAACACCAGAGGCGTTTATCTTTATCGATTTCGGAAAGTGTGTTATTCTCCCTAATACCAAGGCGAGTGTTATTACTTTGGTAGATGGTCAGAAATACACATATATGTATGAGATATACGCTCCGCTCAGCAAAACAAAATACCCACTCATCCCAAGAGAAGGCGATAAGGTGTATATAACTAAGAAAGATGGCACTATTGATAAGGAAATGGAGGTTAAAGGCTTTGTTACTTACAAGCAACGCTATCTTAAAATATGGCTTTAAAAATGGCAAACGTCAAATTGCAAATAAGAGGTCGTGAGGCTTTACAACAAAAGCTAAACGAAAAGAGAGAACAACTCATCAAATTTCTTAATGTGCGTTTGATGCAACTTGCCGAAGAAGCGGTCGTTTATTCTAAGGATAACAAAGGCTATCAGGATAGAACGGCTAACTTAAAAAACTCAATATCTTTCGCTTTATATTTAGATGGAGAAATCGTTACATCCAAAATAGGCGCAATACCTAAAGCGGAAGAAGCCGTAGGAGGACAGGATGCGGTAGAAGAAGCTTTACAAAACTATGCACAGCAAGAGGGTGTCGTTGCACCTAAAGGTTATTCTCTTATCATTGTGGCTGGCATGAACTACGGCAAGTATGTTGAGGATAAAGGCTATAATGTTTTACACCTTACAAAATATTATCTTAGGAGTGAAATGAAGAAGATTTTTGAAGAAGTTATTGAAATGATTAAAGGCGTATAGTAAGATGAAACTCGGAGACGAAGCGGTAAGCGCATTATATGTATATCTTAACAAGAATATCAAGGCTATTGGTATCAAAGAAGGGCGTATCTTTAAGTATGAAATACCTGATGATTTGCCTGTTGGCGATTACATTGCTATTAATCATCTGCCGTTTGTAAATAGTGAGGTTATCAATGAGGGAGTAGTGAATATGAATATCCATTGCCCAAAAACCTCTAAAAACCTCCCTGATACGAAACGACTGGTTGATATAGAGAAAAAAGTCCTTGCGCTTATTATGGATGGTATCTATCTTGGTGGCTGCTACTTTGCTCTTTACAGTGATTCTCGCCCTACACGAGATAACGATAATACTTATTACATTAATTTAAAATTTACAGTGACGTATAACAATTTAAAAGAATAAAGCTATGAAGAATGGTGTATATGGATTGGAGAGTTTCTCCTTTGCCGACTGCGTAGAGAACGGCGGCTATCCAACCACATGGAGCGATAAGATTAAGGCTGTCGTATCTGGTAGCCTTACCTTTAACGACCAGGCAGCGCAGACAAGCGATGTGGAGATTGAGGATTCCGAAGAGCCTTACGCAACGCTTAAAACCTCTGCGGCAACTAAGGGCTTTACGCTGCAAACCTACGACCTTTCTGAGGATAATTTTACAAAACTTCTCAACTATACAAAGGACGAAGGTACTGGTGGAAAGAATGCTTGGTATAACGAACTTCCGAAGGAAATTGAGGTTTACAAGGCAATTCAGATTGTCACAAAGAAGCTGGATGATATTCCATCTAAGACCTTCCAGTGGTCAAAGATGAAGCTGACTATCACACGCAGTGGCTCTATCGGAAAGGGCGGTTTGCCTAACCTTAACATCGATTTCCGTCAGATGGCGGTATTTGACGCTAAGGGCGACCCAAAGAGCGGTCACCGATGGATTCTTACTGACAATATCAGCGAGGGTTAGACCAACGTGTCATTCAATTATAAATTAATTAAACATCAACTAAGAGCGGTGAGGTAAGGGAACTTTCCCAAGCCGCACCGCTTTTTCTATGTGTTATAAAACATATTAGCAATATGAGAACAACAGAAAAGGAAAAGGTTGCAAAAACGCTTGCCGAAGCATCTGTAAAGATTAAGGTTGGTAAGTTTCATTTTAGAGTGAAGCCACTTACCTTTATGCAGATTTACGAAATGGGTGTCTTTGCTAATGATATTAAAGACCCCACTTGGAAAGAAGGCGATAAGCTCAATATTGTGGCATTACTGCTAAAAAACTCTGATAGCGCAAGGCTTATGAGCGAAATCTTTATTGTTTGTGCTTTCCGCAAGAGCTGGGCACGCAGAATATTCGGGCGATACATTCGCAAGCATCTTGATATCATAGCATTCAATGAGCTTATAAAATTCATTAGCACATCTTTTAATGCAAATTTTTTCTTAACCTCTATCACTTTCCTGACCCAGACGAAGATAATGACGGAGAAGAAAACGACTCTCCGTGGGCAGTCATCGGAGGTGTAATGAAATACTTCCGTATGAGTTACGAAGAGGTCGTATTTAATCGCTCATACATTAACATAATGCTGCTTAATCGCTCTATTCCTACGTTTAATACTAAAAAAGGTAATAAGGATAATAGTGGCGCAAATGATAGCTTAGATAATAGAAAATATACACAGAAAGAATATCATAATGTAGAAAAAGTACAACACGCTAATGATTTCTTTATGGGTATGATGTAGAACTTATAAACCTTTATTATTATGGCAGAAGATATACTTGGTATCAGCGGACAGATGGATATCTCTGATATTCAGGCATCGATAGATAAACTCTGTGATGGTTTAAATCGTGTCGGCGCAGATACAGATGCTTTATCACAAAGAATGACTAAAGCATTGAATGATATAGCTAATTCAAACGGAGACCTTGCTTCTAAGACAACGCAAGCCATGCAGACTTTAAAATCTGCTATGGATGAAGCTACAAAAGAGCTTGATGTTGTACCTTCGATGATTGATAATGCAAACAAACGTGTAGAGACTATCAAGGGAACGATAGACAAGCTTAATGAAAAATTAGCAGAGACAGAAAAAGGTTCTGATGCGTTTAATTCAATAACCAAGCAGATTGATGCACAAAAACAGTCTTTTCAGCTTGCAAAAGAAGATGTCATAGAGCTTACTCGTTCTTATGAAAATGTGAAGAACTCTATATCAGAAGTAAATGGTGCGTATCAAACGCTTAATGCTTTATCTATTGCGAGTACTACAACAAACGGAGCGCAATCTACATCAAATGTCGCTGTCGGCGTTAGTGCAACGACGGCAGCAACCGCAACAACTGCTGAGGCGGCTGCTCATACAGCAAACTCTGTGGCTGCGCTAAAAAATGCCGAGGCTGAAAATCAAAACGCACAGGCGACACAGCAACTTACGGCTGCATTGCAAGAGTATATGTCTGTATCTTCTGGTCGTGCCGAGATTGAAAGAATGCAAGCCGAAAGTACTAAAGAATTGAACGCTGACATAAAGATGTACGAAGAGTCCATCAAGGAGATACAGACAATTCTTGATACTACAGATTTTAGCAAGAAGATAGAAGAAGCTACCGCAAAGATAGAAGAACAGAAAGCTAAACTGGAGCAGTATAAGGAGGCTTTAGCAAACCTTTCTAAAGAGGACAATGAAACAGGAAATGGTGCGAACTATTATAATAAGCTTATAGATGACTCTCAGCAGAAAATAGAGCAATTACAAACAAAGGTTAGCGAATGGAGTAATGAACAGAAACGTTTAAATGCAGATGTACAAGAATACAACACACTCCTTGAAGCTGCCAAGAAAATACAAGCTGGAGAAAAAATTGCTGATGGTTTTAAGAAAGCTACAGAAGAGGCAAAAAAGACTGTAAAAGAGACAGAGAAAGTTGGAAAAGAAGCTGATAAGGCGGCTAAGAAGATAGATAAAATAGCTTCTAATCTCTCTAAGTCTTTTAGTGGCATAATGAAAGGTGATTTTAGTAAAGCTTTCGGTTTGCTTAAAAAATTCGGTGCATGGGGTTTAGCAATAGCAGCAGCTGCTAAAGGTCTTTACGAAGTAAGCGTAAGAACTGAAAAATTCAGAGATTCCTTGCAATCATTATCTCACTATGTCGATAATTTTACGTTAAAGAATGTAAGACAGGATATACTTGCTTTATCTGATGAAACAACTAAGTCTGTATCAGATATGGCGAATGCGGCAACGCAATATGCTAAAGTATGGACAGAGTTAAGAAAATCTCCTGAGGCTCTTATAACAATGATAAAGAGCGCAAACGAGTTTGGTGCATTGGCAGGAAAAACATCCGAAGAGTCAGCAAAATACTTAGCTACACTTGCTTCAGAATATCACATGACGGCATTGGAGGCAACAGAGGCTTCGAGCATCATTGCTACGGCATCACATAACTCGGTTAGTAATTTTAGCGAAATGGCTGATGCCATATCCAATGCAGGTTCTACTGCGGCACTTTACGGCGTTTCGTTTAAAGAAATGGCTTCACTTATCGGTTATTCAACGAATCAGTTTGGTGATGCACAGAAAGCGGCTTCTAAGTTCTCTATGTTGCTGATGAATATGAGTAAGCTGAAAGATGAATACAATCCTTCTGTTGTTGGAATGGTTACTGCTTTACAGAACTTGAAGGAAGCCTATGATAACGGGGAGCACGTTGAAAACAACTTCATGGCACGTCAGCGTAGTATTGCGATGTACTTTATTAAGAATGCTGATAAGATTGCGGAATATAGCAGAAAAATTACTGATAATAAAGCAAAGCAGGAATTACTGAATGATGCAAATTATAGAGCATCTGTTAATGTAAAGAAGTTACAGAATGCTTGGGATGGTTTTCTTACATCTATGAACGCAAACCTGACTCCTACCCTTACAAGAATTTTACAATTCTTTACTAAGATTATTGGAGGTGCGCAAAAAACTACAAGAGAGCTTAATTATATTAAGAACTTTGACAAAATTCATGCGGATAAAGCAAGAAAGATAAATGAAGATAATGACCTTAAAGCACATGCGTACGATGGTAGGGATGAAGTACAGAAAGTATATGATAGAATGTACGATAGAAATAAAGCTATAGAAGAAGGATATAAAGCATATGATAGGCAGGAAAAATTCCTTGCAGCTAAATATCGTAACGCGTTTAAGTATTATAGAAATAAATATAAGCACGCAAGCGGAAATGCAATATTGAATGCGGCAAACAACAGTATGGTTCGATATTATGAAAAGAATAAAACGAGATATACTGAATTTACGACTCAGACATTCAATGAATGGTTGCGAGGTCAAAGAGAATATATGGGTGTATTGAATCAAAAGCCTGGCAACACCGATATTAACCTTGGTGGCAATAGTTATACTCCTAAAACAAAACCAGAGAAAAATAATACTGCTGAACAACAACGAAACTATCGTGAGAAAGAAGCAGAGCAAATGGCAAAACAACTTGCTGATGAAAAGAAACTTGAATGGGAGCTTTATTTAGCACAGCAAGAGGTTGGTATTGCGAAGGAGCACGATTTGAGTGAGAAGGAATATAAACAGAGAAAGCTTGACTTTGAGAAGAAAAGGTATCAAATCGAAGAAGAAGCCGAGTCTCTTAGACAGAAGAATATTGCAATCGAAAAAGCTCTATATGAAAAGAATCCAGTTAATAAGAAAAAAGAGGGTTTTTATGCAAGTGGGTTGGATAAGAATGTAAGGTTGACCGATGAGCAACAAAAACTTATCACCGCTAAAATGAGTGTTTTGAATGCGCAGCAGGACGAAGATAACAAAAAGCGATATGCAGCACAATTACAATCTCTCTATGACTATCTGAAAGAGTATGGTACTGTACAAGAGCAACGTTATGCTATTGCAAAAGAATACGATGAGAAGATTTTGCAAACAACTGACGAAAATCAGAAGAAAATCCTTCAAAAACAGAAAGAAGCTGCGCTTGCGCAGACTGATGCAAAGAAGCTTGCAATGGGCATTGATTGGGGGGCTTCTTTCGAGGGTATTGGAAATGTATTAAAAGACCTTGCTAAAGACACTTTGTCTAAGGTCGAAGAATATATGAGAACTTCCGAGTTTAAACAATCAAGCGCATCGGATAAAAAAGCATACGTTGAGTTAAGAGATAAGCTTCGCTCTGAGACAGAAAATAACGGTTCATTCAATTTTGGTAAATGGGATGATGTAGCTAATGATGTGAGAGCATATCAGAATAGTGTTAAATGGCTACAAAAGGCAACAAAGGCACATGATGATGCTATTGCAGATAGAGATAAAGCAGAAAGGGAAATAAAAAATGCCATATCTGATAAGGCACAGGAAATTGCCAAACTAAAATTTGAAAAAGCAAGCAAGAGGGTTGAAGAAACTGGGCAACAGCAGACTGATGCAGAAAACAATGTTCAAGGTGCGCAGCAAAATTTGACAGATTCGACAAATGATGCTACTAAGGGATTGCATAATTTCCAAGTCGCTCTTGGAGAAATAACAAGTGGCTCTTTGTCAGGCTTTGCAAAAGGTATTGGTAGTTTAATCAATAATATTGCTGGCAAATCGACCGCTGTCGGTGATGCTTTACAGGGACTTGGAGGCAAAATTGGTGGTCTGGTTGGTGCAATATTGCAATTAATTGATGCCCTTGGCGATGACCCAACAGGGTTCGTTGATAATCTTTTTAACAAAATCACGAAAGTTATCGAAAGCATAATCTCTCAACTTCCGCAAATTGTATGGTCTGCACTTAAAGGTATTGGGGGTATTATAGGCGGTGTTGTTAAAGGTCTTGGAAATCTCTTTACAGGAGGTGCACTTGATAAATGGTTCGGTGGCAACGGGAAAAAGGTAAATGAGGCTATAAATAGCCTGACAGAAAGTAATAATCGCTTACAAAAGTCTATTGATAAGCTAAAAGATACGATGTCGAATACATACGGCAAAGAATCAACAAAGGCTTACAAAGAAGCTCTTAATCAACAGAAAGCTTACAATTCCAATACAATGGAGATTGCAAAGCAACAGATGAACTATTGGGGTAGTCATCATTCTTGGAATAGTTATTGGCGAGGCTTTAATAATGACCAGATGAATCGAATCCGTCAGAACGTAAAGAGCGACTTTAATGGAGATATAACCTCTCTTACTCCTGAAGAAATGAAAAAGCTCTTGTCTGACCAAGATTTGGTAGATACTATCCGTAAGACAGGTAAGATATACAAAGGTCGCTCTGCTTATGGAGAGAGTGTTCTTAGCAAGCTCGAAGATTACGCTGACCTTGCTGGTAACCTTGATGAGCTTACAGAAAAATGGCAAGAATCTATCACTCGAATTTCATTTGATAGTATGAAGGATAACTTCATTAGTAATCTTATGGATATGGATAAAGCTGCTTCTGATTTCGCCGATGACTTCAAAGAAGATATGCAAAGAGCATTACTTAGCTACTCAATGGAGGATTTAATAAATGGCGACCTCAAAAAGCTATACAAAGAATGGGCAAAGAAGATTGATGAAAAAGAAGGCAAATTCAGTTCACAAGATGTTGAGGACTTTCAGTCGCAATATCAAAAGATAGTTGATGAAGGTTTGAAAAGACGTGATGAAATCGCAAAGATTACTGGCTATACTGGCGAAAGCTCTCAATCCCAACAAACGGCAACAGGCAAGGGTATCGAGGCTGTCACCGCAGACCAAGCAAGTAGCCTTATCGGTATCGGTTATGCTGTTCAGACAGCTCTTGAGGTAGGAAATGAGACAAGGAAATCTATTCAGGTTGATGTATCTTCCCTTCGTATCTTCGCAGAGCAAACGGCGAATAATATTTCAGAAATGAGAGATATTCAGTATCAGGGGCTGGAGCAACTGGAGGCAATAAATAAGAATACTGCACCGATTATCCTTATTCGTGAGGATATTGCAAGTATGTATAAATTAATGAAGGAAAATTATTAAAGCATGAAGAATCAGGCATTTATAAAGATGGTTGGCGAGGCTGATACAGCCTACGCTGACCTTGATACTTTCGGAGTAACGCTCATTAAAGGATGGAGAGAGGCATTATTAACTCCAACCTCAGTAAAGAGTTATGTTACAAATGATAGCAGATTGGAACATGGCGAAAGTATTATTGCAACAGCGAAGTATGCAAAGAAAGCAAAACGTGATGTAAGTATATCTTTCTTCTTGGAAGGTTCTTCGGAAGAGGATTATCTTGCTAAATACGAAACTTTCCTTGATACAATTGCATATTCGGGGCAATTTTGTCTAAAAGTTCCCTGCTTAAAGAGAGTTTTCAAACTTGTTTATTCGCAATGTTCGCAATTTGGTGATTATGGCTTAAAAAAGGGTAAATTTGTGCTTAAATTGACGGAATCAAACCCAAATGATAGAGAAAAGTTATGATTAATATCTATGATGTGAACGGTAAAGTGCTTATGCAAGCAGAAGTAACCAGCTCGGCTATCAGAGAGGAAGAATTGTCTAAATCAGACTATATCTCCCTCTCATGGAATAGTGCTGAAAAGATTATTCTGCCTGTCGGTGCATATATAGTACATACATATAAAATCGATAAGGTAAGAGAAGTTACTCGTCAGTTCCTTCTCTTGGAATCTTATGAGCCTGAACAGAGCGATGAGATGTCTTGGAAATATACACCAGAGTTTCAGCACCCGAAGATGGTTCTTTCTAAGATTCCATTCTTTATCCGTACAAGAAACTCAAAGAACGAAGTCGTTAAACAATATGACTTTGATTTCTGCGGTACGATGGTCACTATAGCTGATAAGCTCAAAGATTTTTTGAATAACGAACTTAAATTCGGCAATGCAGGATGGGTAATTAATTACGATACAACTAATACGAATGCTATTAATGTATCCTTTAGCGATAATGATTTTATATCAGCACTTACGGCTATTACAAATGCTATCGGAGATAATTGCGAATGGCATATCGATTATGATAACGAAGCTATACATATCGGTAATGTGCTTCGTGATGAATTACCGACTGTTGTGTTGAAGGTTGGGGAAAACGTAGGCATACCTTCTGTTAATAGCAGCAAGGAGGATTACTATAATGCCTTCGCTGTATTTGGTGGCACTCGTAATATTACACAAGTTAACGATAAGGGAGAGAATATTTCTTCTTCGGATATAAAATTGCAACTATCTAAAGGTAGTGGAACAACGGAGATTGACGGAAAGAAGCTTTCCTATTCTATTGACGAGTTCTCTACTATCGATATGCGGCAGAACAAAAATGAGCAGCTTTTTACCAAGATACTCAATTTTTCTCAGATATACCCTTCGCTCAATACTTATGTATATAATGTGCGAGGGAGAGAAAAATATGTGCTGCAAGATGGAAATAAAATACCTCTTACGTATAATGCTGACGGGTCGGTAAAGACATATAAAACGTTTACTGTGTGGTATGTTCGCATGGCTTATCCAACTACCGAAAAGATAGCAAATAAGAAGCTTGTTAATACAACTGTTGATAATGGTGTTACTCATTATTGGTACGACTTTGAGGTAACCGATGATTTGCTTATTAATGGCAAGAATATCGGATGCTCTTTTGAGGCGAATTTCAACGAAGGAGCATTATCTACTCCCCTTGCAGGTCGTGGCACTAACGGTGATTATGTAGGCTTTGAACTTACATATCACAAAGAAGCATCATCTACCCATACGGCAGACGATGTTGATAGTTCTAATTTTCCAGTTTTGGCTGGTGATTACGAGATTATCTATCAGGAGGATAATGACCTTATTATTCCTACGAATGCGAAAGATATGATAATTCCGAAAGGCGAAAGTCTGCCATCTTATAAGTGTAATATCACTGTGCTTTACAATATTGCAATGGCAGAGAGTATCTATACAGAAGATGCTCAAAAAAGGCTTTTGGATGCTGCAATGAAGGAGATAAAAAGGTTGCTTTCTGACCTGAATAACTATTCCCTCAAATCATATCCGCAGGTGTTTGAAGCAAAAAATCCATGCTTGCAGATTGGTCAGAAGGTTGTGTATGATGATGGAAACGGCTATCAGCTTGAAACTCGAGTACAAAAAATTAGTATTGATTTTGATTTCGTACAAGAAATTACAATAGGAAATGAAGTTATCAAGGGCAATACGGCACAGCTTCGGGAAGATGTAAAAGAAATAATTGCATCAGGCGGTTCTGGTTCAGGGAGCGGAGGAAATTACACAACCTCGCAACTAAAAAATCTCATCGGTAAGTATGGTGTTAATTATTTTGTCTCCAAGCAGTTTGACGACGAAGCTCAAGGCTTAATAACCTTTGCGAAAGGTCTTATTGCTAAGGCTTGTGCAGATTTGGCGATGGGAGCAACGTTCGGCAATAATGCAAAGATTACAGAGTTGGGCGAAGCGGTGTTTGACGTTATCAAATCCATCGATTATGATAATACAGCTGAGCAGGGTTTCTCTATTGAGAAGGAGAAGAGTGGCAAGTATCATGCGTTTATTACCAACCTCACCATCTGGGGCAAGGCGATATTCCATGAATTAGAGGTGCGTAAACTGTCTTATTCGGGTGGTAATATCTATCTGTCGGGAGCAGGCAGTAAGCTTATTAGGGTTGTGCCTGTCAAGCAATCAGTATCTGCTACTGGTGTGACAACTTGGGTGAAAACAACTGAGGGTGATACTGAATGCGTTGGCTGGAAGTGCTATCTCTTGGCTGATAATGGCACCACCGCCACAATGAACTACTGGCAGGAGGGCGACCAAGTGCGCTGTCAAACCATGGGCGAAATTGTGTCTGGTGGAACGTATAATGATGCGAGCAACAAGAGTTATTGGCGTACTATCCCTAATGGTGGCGTATCTGCACAGAATGAGAAGATATACGGTACTAAGACGGAGACTTACCGTGATGAGGATGGCAACGAGCAGACAAGGGGAGTGCAGGTGGAGTTGTACGATGGTCAGGCGTTCGCTTGGATAGTGATAGGTAAACATTCCGAGGGCTTCGATAACAGCATAGAGGGTGATAATAAGACTATTGAGATACAGGGAGTTCCTTCCGAGGGTGACACGATAGTGCTCGATGGTAATAGACATCGTGACGAAGAAAGTGGCAAGTACGACAAGACGGACAGACAGAATGTAATCGTCTTAGAGACTACGGGCGAGTATGCTCCTCGTATCGCTTGTTTTGCTAATATCACAGAATACAAGCATACTTTCATGAAAAGCGTAAACGGTAGTGATAAAGAGGTGTCTCTGTCGGTGTTCGAGACCTCTCCAAAGGGAGGTACGAAAATCAATTCTTCCAGTTTTGAGTGGATTTCCGATGATGGCAGTACTATTAATATCATTAATTACCGTGGCGATTGGGTGGACGGAAATACCTATCACAAGAACGACCAAGTGAACCACAACAATGCTGTATGGGTGTGTGTCGCTAACTCTGGTGTTAATGTCACCGAAGAGCCTTCCGATGGTGCAATATACTGGAAAAAGGTTCTTTCTGGAGGTAAGGGCGAGAAAGGCGACGACGGTGTGGCTTATCAAGTGATGATAACGAGCGACACTGGTACGGTGATGATAAACGGCTCGGGGCAAATGACGCTCAACGCTACGCTTCTATGTAACGGCGAAGACATCAGTGACACTATCAGCAACAGCGCATGGTCATGGTGGCGACAATCAGCTAACGTTGAAGACGATGCTGTATGGAATACGCTGCATGAGGGGATGGGGCGCACTTGTCTTATAACACGTGACGATGTAGATAGACAAGCTCAATTCGGGTGTCGTGTGTGCATATCAGACTCCAAGACTATTAATAGTAAACAATAATATAACATTAATTCAACAAACAAATTATTATGGCAAAAGTATTGGCTAATGGTCAGATTACTATCGTTGACCTTAATGACGGCAAAGCCGTTCAGTGTTTCACTCAGTGCTCTAAGGGCGAGACTCAGATATATACTCCCGACACGGGCGTTTATACTCCAAACTATTCGGCAAGTGAGCCTAACGTCATTACCGCACGTGTATATGTGACGGGCAGTGCTACAGACCAGGCTCCCACCGCTGCTTGTACTGGTTGGTCGTGGAAGGTGGATGGTGTGGCTGCTATCCCAGTGAGCGGTAAGTCGTATCAGCTTAACCTCGCAAGCAACATCGCCAAGAACGGCAGCGTGAAGAACATCGAATGGTCGTGCAAATACACTGACCCAGAGACTAAGGCTACGACTACGTGTATCGGCTACAAGACCATTTCGCTGGCGAAGAGTGGCGGTGCGCTTCAGACAGTGCAAATTGAGACTCCTGACGGCAACACGTTCGACTCGACCAACAACTCAAAGAAGCTGCGTGCCGTGGCGAAGTTCTTTCGAGGCAACGTTCAGGACACCTCTCTGAACTCTATGACGTGGGAAGTGCTGAATATCAGTGCCGGCACATGGAGTGCTGTGGCTTCGGACAGCGTGAGCACTTCGGGTGGCGTGAGCACTCTGAACGTGAGTGCCAATGACGTGCTTAACTTCCAGACTTTCCGCTGTACGGTCAAGGATGGCGCTGACACTGCAAGCGCCATCGTTACGTTCTTCGATGCGAGTGACCCTTACGTGGTGGAGGTGTACTCGCTGACTGGTGACAAGATTGTAAACGGTGCCCAGTCGACCGAGCTTTTCGCCCGTGTGTGGAAAGACGGCAAGGTGGTGGAGGATGGTGCTACGGTGAAGGCTGACAGCAATCATGCTTCAAGCTTCACGTACAAGTGGACGAAGTACAATGCGAGCGGTGTGGCTACCAACTGGAACGGTACGACAAGTCCAGTAAACGCTTCGACCAAGCCTTACGTTACCGTGGCTAACGCTGACGTGAGTGGCAGAGGTACATTTACTTGTGAGGTGTCTAAATAAGGGCACCTCACCCTTATTTTTTTCTGTAAACTAAAAGATGAAAGTGTATGAAAACATTATTGGCGAGGGGTCAGATAACGATAGCGGCGATAAAGGACGGTAAGGAAGGTGCAGATGCAGTCTCAGTCCTTGTCGAGAACGCTCCGCTTGTCTTTGACACAAATGATGATGGAATCATTCCTGTCGGCATTAGCAAGGCTGCAAAAGTCAAGGTAATGAAGGGAAACAGGAATGTTTCAGACGAGTGCAGCGATGTGAATTCGAGGGATGATATGTGCGTAAATTGTAAATGTGGTGCTACGCAGGAGAATGGATACATCAGCGTATCTATATCAGGCAACAATATCACAAAGAACGACGTGATTGTTGACGGCGTAAGCCAAGGTAAGGTTTCTGCGACGTCAGGATATGCGGTTGCGCAGGTTGCTTACGATGGGGTTACTTATTTTGCACAGGTTCCTTTCTCGGTCAATGTAGCTAAGTTTACAGGTGTCGTAGCATTCAACAATAAGAGCTACAAGATACAATTTGATGAATTGTCAAAGAATGCTGCAACTAAAGACGAGCTGAAGGACGCAACGTCGAAATTTGAGCAGACCGCAAGGGAAATCTCGCTCTCGGTAAGCGAGAAGACTATCGGCAGAAGAAACTTGCTTAGAGGTAGTGCGTTCCAGCGTGATGATAATAACCGTGTCATATCCAATGATGCGAGAATTGAAATGAACAGTGGGTATCAAGGTACAAACTGTATCAAAGTCATTGATGATACAGATGGAACACCACACTATATTGGTGTGTACTGGGACGGTTCACAAGGTGGAAGAAGTATCAGAATAGAAAAAGGTAAGAAATACACAATATCATGTTGGTATTTTACCAATGATACAAATGCAATTTTATATCTTGAAGCAATCTATACAGACAAACAAACAAATGGCAAAAGATTAGGACAAGCAACGTATCTTTCACCAAATAGTTTTTCACCAAAATATAAACAATGGCAATTGTTCACAACAGTCATTGACACAACAAATGCAAAATCTGATTATATAGCCTTCAACTTTTGTGAATTGTGCAATGTCAATGCAGGCAGGATTGAAGCCTATATTTGCAGACCAATGGTTGAAGAAGGTGATACTTACAACGGTTGGACATTATCAGATAAAGATTATGATTATGTCGGCGCTAACTTGATTGATAATTCAAGAACCTTTGAACTTGGCGGTAATGTTATAAGAGTTGTTGGAACTAAGAAACTTGTCGGTGATGCTTATGAATTATCTGCAACCTTGGGCAATGATTATAATACCTTTTATGAGATAGATAATACAGCCTTCAAATTGAATACTGATTATACAATTAGTTTTGAAGTCAAGGGTGATGCAAAGTACATGGGTGTTTATGTGTATTACGAGCCTACAAATACACCTTGGGCTTATTATAGAGAGCAACAAGATGACTCATTACATGAAGCAAACGGTGATGGAAAAACAGATGGTTATGGATTGTTGATTGAAGTAAAAGACCTATCTGATAAAACACAGAAGGTATGGAGTCATTTCAAGTTCAAGGAAAGATTGCCAGAATCCATCTACTTCCAATTTCAAAAAAATGCCGAGCAGACTGACGTAACGAGCTGGAATGTGACTATCACGAAGCCGAAAATCGAGGAAGGTGCGGTTGTTACTGAATACACAGAGCGCAAGAGTGACCTTGTGGATAAGGCAAGCCTGAAGGCGGCTGGAATCAATATTGATGTTGATTACGTTGAAATATATGGAGATAAGGTTAAGGTATCGCAAACAGAGGGAGGAACGCCGATTGCTCTGTTTGCAGATGGGAAAATCAACGCACAATTAATCAATGCAACAAACATTGTAACAGAAGGATTGCAAGCGCAAACAATTGATGCAAAAAATGCAACGTTGGAAAACCTCAATGTTAAAAATGTCCATGTAACTGGTTCCCTTAGAAATCCATTTGTTGATTATGATAATCACATGGATAACAACTATACTGATAATGTGATTATATATGACATGTATAATAAGAATTTGGAAACTGATTATGAATTATTGTGGGATAGCAGTCAAAATGGTAGATTGATAAGGATTGCAAACATTTATTCTTTGCTTGATAGACCACCAGCAGCGACAGCGATATTTACAGCACCAAAAAGTCAATGTTTTTTTGAAAATGGTCTAATGAAAGAGACTTTGTATATAGGACCAAGCCAAATAGTAGAATTATTAGGAATTGGAGATATTAATTACGGTGGTAAGCACATAATAGGTGGATGGGTTGTTATGAACCGA
>ERZ1026854.806-NODE-806-length-21311-cov-7.415365_pt1 | contig 21311 bp, 13 predicted proteins | sample MGYA00380157_ERZ1026854 | MGnify/ENA primary metagenome ERZ1026854 (study PRJEB33269, sample SAMEA4719793) | human gut metagenome | biome: human-associated habitat; feature: organic feature; material: feces | place: Cameroon | collected 2013-10 ... | reverse complement strand
GTTCGTGAACGTCATGCACCATCTTTGCAAGTGCCAGCACAACTTCCGGTTGACGAAACGAGATTTTCAGAAGTTCCATCACCTGATCATCTGTCAATTCTTCCGGGCAGACAAGAAAACTTTCCAGCATTCCGGCACGAGTACACAAGCGATGAACGCGCTCTCTGCGTGTCAGTTCGGACATACGGCGTTCCAACATCTTCTCACGATGCTTGCAACAGCGTAATTGCTGTTCTGCTCGTGCCTTTTCTTTGCGAAGATGGTCACGATTGATTTTCTGTGTTGTTATTGCAATCACTCTCCTAAAAAATGAGCAGCCATTCATTTGTATCCGACACAAAATAAATGGCTGCTCAATTTGATTATATTTTCATTCCGGATTTATATAGAAGTTCTTCTATAATCACCCTATATTTTAACATATGAGGTTTAATATCGCCCTCTGTGGCGTTGTACCAAATTCGATGTGCAGAGTAATTGCCTAAATCTTTAAACAAACTCATATCCCGTTTAGCATTCGAAGATAAGGCAAGTTTATTATTTTCGGAAGCATTTTTGATGATTTTGTCTAATGACAAATGTTGTCCATTTGAATTTGTGATATCGTCTTCAATCCCAAGATTTTGGTAAGATAAAACTAATAATGCTTCTAAAAGACGTCGCATCATGACTGCGGTACAGTCAAACAGATGATTTTCATAACTAGCATTGATTTGCTTGCAAATAGTCTGTACATTTGATTTCAAGTCCAAAAACAGGCTTTCTGGCAGGATGCTTCCTTGTTGCTCAATAGTTGTACTATTTGTAGTTAAGAGTTCTTCTGTCCACTCTACCATGTTTCGTCGCCATTGCGACCAGCTAGAACAATTATAAATCATATTTGTTACATCGTTCTTCAAGTCTTCTATAATTTCTGCATCACTGTAATTTGCACTTTTTAACGCAGTCACATAATTTTGAAAAATGGCAGTAGCTTTTGAATCGCTCCAGTAGTTGAAATTTTTTCTACAAAGATTTTTTAAATGATAAATTTCCTTATCTATTGGTGGACGCACCCTGTTATAAGCAATTCCCGGAAGATTTTTTAAAAACCTTGCTACGGATTCGCTGGTTAGATTTTGATCTTTGTCATATATAAAATAGCTTTGCACTCCTGTATCAATACAGTCAATCAATAGTTCTTCTGGATACTTTCGGTATAATTCAGAAATACCAGCACGACCTATTTCGTTTAGCGTATACGGTGCTGTCCGCTGTTCAATATATGAAATTAGTTCATCACAAGTCATTTTATATCGTCCTTACAAATTGGATCAGAGGTCATCAACTGCAATTCTTTTACATTTTCAACAGTATATCACTTCGATTGAAGAATGTCAAAGTTGCACTGCTTCATAGAAATTTACAGATATGATGCACTTTTTACAACTAAGTTTAAAAGAACGGCATAATAGTATCTAATGATACGCAGTCCGCGAATTCATTGGTTGACTATGTAACGAGAACCAACTGTTCAGTCAGCTCTCCGTCGCAGACCGAAACAAAACATCGCATCTGCGTAATATGATTATAGGTCTCCCATATTTTTGCCCTCGGCTCCCTAGGAGTGGGAAATCGTCCGGCAGCGGGCTTGCACCGCACCATTGGCATTTCAGCCACCCCGTCTTCGTTATGACCGGGCTGCGAGTTACAGAAGTACCTTTTGTGATGTACCGAACGACTGAACTATTCTGTTTTCAAGGAGCTTCCGTAAAGGTCTGTTAACTTATTAACAGAAAAAGCAGGGCAAAATTGAGGGTGCTTTCAGAAAATTTTTCTGATTTTTTGTTGCGCAGCCTGAATCGAGCCTTTCACGCTGTTGTATGCGGTATGTTGCAGCCGCGCAATTTCAGCGATGTTTCGACCTTCTGCCATCAGCAAAATTCTTTGACGTTGCACTTCGCTTAGAGATTCCATGCTGGAAAACAAACGCCGCTGTTCTTCCAGTTCGATAATATAGTCATCCGGTGTTTTGGTGGAAATGAGCTGCGAGCAACGGTAATCGTCCGAATCAATGGAAAATGCAGCGTGATAGCGAGTGCGCTCATTGTTGGCGTGTTCCATGCGGCGAGACTCGCAGATGAACTCTGCAATTTCAGCGGCAACCTCAATCTGAACAATTTCACCGGTCGCAAATTCGTAGCGGATAACACGAGAATCCATTTTGTAACCTCCAAGTCTGTTTCCTTTCGGATGCAGGCTTCCTGAAGCTACAAAAATAGCCGGACAACAACCAACAGAGGGATTCTCGAATGAAAATCTCTCCATCGGCTGTTGCCCGGCTATTTGGTGCTACGTTTCATACATCACCCGAAGGTGACGGCCCGTTGCTCGGTGCGAACAGTCCATATTCAGGGTGCAATGCACCCGATTCAATTAAAGTACAGTAGAAAATCCGCGAAAACGAATACTTTAGTCGCTGAATCTCCACTTAATGACGTGATTATACAGGATAAATGAGAGTTTGTCAATAACGTTTTGTCGTTATTCGTCTACACCGAAATCTTTCACTTTCAGCGTTTTACAGTTTTCGGTGACGGTGCGGACAATGGGCATGGGCAGGCCGTCCGGTGCATCGGCGGTAACGTCCAGATTTACCGTAACTTTGCAGCCGTCGGTGTTCAGCAGGTGGGTGATGACTTCTTCCACCAGCCGCTGCACATCACGGTTGATGCGGGTGGTGTCCAACTCGGCGGTCATGTAGAACCGGGTGTTTTTGGGCGGAGCGGGAACAGCGGCAGGCCGCGCTGTCGGCGGCTGATGCAAGGTTACAGTGGGGTCAATGGGAGCGTCCGGGGGAAGGTTGAAAAGGGTGGGCTGCTCGCCGCCCTGAGTAGTATGAGCAGGCTGTGCAACCACTGCGGGAGTACTTTTTTCTGCCAAAAGCTGCTTGCGGGCAGGGTCTAACTTGACCAATAGATCGGAGGTGTTGATGCAGTCTACGAACTGGTTATACCGCAGTTCAACATAGCGGTCGCCAGTGTAACCGGCTGCAAGAGCAAAATATTCCTGCGAGTTCAGGCCGGTACGGATGGCATCCTCCAGCACACTGTACTTGGCAAGGCGGGGCAGATAGCAGTAGGTGCACAGATACTCCCACAGCTTCTTGATCTGGATGCAGTCGGTGTCCTTCCACAGCACATTATTCAGTTCCATCAGCAACAGAGCAGGTGCCCATTTGGTGATAAGGGTCTCGCTTTGCTGCATTTTGCGGGAAGCCTTTGCCACAATGCTGTCTGTGCCGCCGGAAATGCGGCTGGCGTCCCACTGGATGGTTTTCATATCCACAAAACAATCGATCTCCGGGGTCAGCAGCCAGCAATAGGTCTCCTTGATGCGTGCCTCTACGGTATCATTGCAGCGGTGAAGGTTTGCGTCCACCTCTTTGTTCTGGGTGGCATCAAGGTTCAACGTTTCCTTGTCATCCTGAATGGAACGCCATGCACGGAAGTCCCGGACGGCCTGCCGGAGAGAGAGCATCGCCTCCTGATCCGGTGCCACGAAAGCCAGCATATTGCGGTAGGTGCGGGGCTTTGAGCCGTGGTTGTTCAGGATGCTTTCGGCAGCAGTGATGGCAGCGCTCGCTCCTGCGTTGGCACGGTGGGTATCCTCGGTGTGAAGGATGACCAGCCGGGCCGCCTGTTCGTCCGGTACATCCAGCGAGGAAGCGGGGCAGACGTGCAGACCTGCAAACGGTTCCTCCCGGCGCAGTTTCTTCAGCCGGGATTCGATTTCCTCGATCACATCGGCTTCGGCCACCTGCGTTGCACGGTCCTGCGCAGTTTTGCGCAGAGTGGGGCGGGTGTCGAACCAGTAGCGGTCGCCGTTGGTGTTGGTGTAAAGGTAGGCCAGCGAGCCTCGCAAGGTGTTCAGGGCGTCGTTGAAGTCAGCAATGTTTTCACCGGGCTGGACAACACCCAGCCGGATGCGGGAGGCCTCGATGCCGCGCACTGCCTGCGAGCGCACAGTGGGAGCACTGCCCAGCATGATGGTACGCGCTACACGGCGGGATGCCATGATGCGCCCATACCGCTGGTTGCTCTGGTCCTTCTGGTAGGGGACAGAGTTCTTGCCGTCGATCTCGGTGTTGACGATGGAGTTCCAGCCCTCCGGCAGATAGCGGATCAGCTCATCCCGGACGTTGGGCACATCCAGCGAGAGAGAACCCGGCATGATCATGGCACTGGCATCGCTGCCCATCCACAGCTCATGGATGACCGCGGCCATCAGCCGCAGCACGCCGCGGGTGCGCTGGAATCGCTCCAGTGTGGACCAGTCATCGTACAGACGGTCGAAAATCTCCGGGTGGATGGGGTAGCAGGAAACCATCCGGTCGCGGTACTCCACCTCTTTGACCTCCGGCGGAAAATCGCCGGGATTGGTTTGGTACAGCTGGCTGAACTGGGTGCAGACCCGGTCGCGGGCTTCCGGGTCCTTGCAGTCAAGGAAGAGGCGGCGGCGCACCACCTCGAAGCCCTCGTTGGCGGCAACGGGCTTCCAGATGGATTCCATCCGCCCGAAGGTATGCTCGATGGTTTCCAGTGCGGTCTTTCCCGCTTCGCCGCCGATCTCAATATCAGATTCCGGGATGGAAGCCACCACGAGACTGTTCTGGCTGGCGCGGGCGGCTTCGGTGATCTCCTGAATAAAGGAGATGAAGTTGTCGAAAGAACCAGCGGGCAGACCTTTAACGCCGTAGATGCGCTTTGCGTATGCCACCAGCTCGTCCATCAGTACCAGACAGGGACCGCAGGCATCGAACAGATTTTTCAGCGCTTCGCTGCCGGGAGAAACGCCCTTTTTGTCAGCTTCCTTTACAAAATCATACAGTTCCGGCCGCCCGGCGGATTCTGCCAGCTGTGCCGCCATCTCGCCCCACAGGGTATTGATGGTGATACCGGGGAAGTTGATGGGCCGTTTGGTGCGTGTGGGGTCCAGTGCGGTGCCCACAAGCACCGCCACATTTGCCTTGGGCAGGGCAGATACCCCTGTCTGCGCCAGTACAGGCTTGATGTTGGGAATGCGGTCTGCCGATACCTTGCCCCGCATCATGTGGTAAAGCGCCAGCATACTGTGGGTCTTGCCGCCGCCAAAGGCGGTTTTCAGCTGGATGACCGGTTCGCCATCCTTTCCGCTGACCCGCTTGAGTGCCTGCACCAGCAGACCGGTCATGCCCTCGGTGACGTAGGTGCGGGCAAAAAACTCCACAGGGTCACGGTATTCAAAGGCACCCTCGCCCCGTGCTACCTGCGCTAGATCGGCGGCAAACTCTGCGTTTTTGTAGCGTCCCTGCGCTACATCCGGGTGCGGCTCCATCACGTCCCGCCAGCTGGGCAGACCGGACAGCGTTTTGCTCATAATGCCGGTGTGGGCGGTTTTGGGTTTCGTCGGGGCGGCGACCTCCACCACGTTGGTGGAGCCTTCGGCACTGCCGTAGCGAAGCTGGCGCAGGATCTTGCGGATCTCCTCGGCGGCTTCGTCGTCAAAGGCTTCGCACAGGCGCGCCATGGTGTCCAGCGCACGCCATGTGTCATCCTCCGAAAAATCGGCCCCGCCAATATGCGCCAGCTTGTTGCGCACCCCCATCAGCTCTTTGGCCCAGGTGCGGTAGTCGATGGACAGCTTCCGCTTGAACAGGTCGTTCCACTTGCGGTCAAACAGACGCAGGCAGTTTGCCATATCCAGCGAATCCATCAGGGTGGCGTAATCGCCGTTGTCATCCGGCAGGTCCCGCACCTGATCGGAAAGGGTCATCAGCACCTCCTGCCACCAGTTATCCTGATATTCCCGGCGCATTTCCTGACAGATATAGCCTGCCAGCAGCGGGTGCAGCACCCGGAACGCCTGCTGTACTTTGGTGTAATTCTCGCTCATTGTTTCGTTCCTCCCGGTATTGCATCAAAAGAAAGAGGTCTGTTCCGGCGTTGCCTGCTGCAGCTCTGCGGCACGGGACTGGATCTCCCGCCATGCCACCACAAGGGCGTTGTAGGCGTAGCCCTCCTGCGTCCAGCCCTTGCGTTCGGCAAGGGTATACAGCCGGTAGGCAAGGTCTTTGGCGCGCTCGGCGTTGGAACCCAGCATGGGTGCCACGATCTGGGCACACGCCTCCACGCCGCCAGTCTCCATAGCACGGGTAAGCTGCTGGCAGAGCAGCCAGATGCTTTCCTCCCGCGTATCCACCTTTTCCGGCAGCTCCTCGCGGGTCAGCAGGCGGACGATGCCCTTTTCGGCGCTCAGCACACCCTTTGCCGCCAGTGCCGCCACAGAGGTGTTCTTGGCGCGTGCCAGCGTATCTGCATCGCCAAATTTAAGGTTGTTGAAGGCGTTCTGGGTGTACAGGTCCACGCAGAAACGGCTGTTGGCGTCCAGTTCGCCGTCCTGCTCGTTAAAGTACACATCCAGTTCCTGATTGATGATCTGCAGCGCACTGCGCACGGTCATGGCACTGCCGTCTGCTTCCAGCACCCGGCCATAGCGGGAGTACACCCCCATGCCGGGGCCAATGGCGGACTGCGCTAAGTCAACAGGTGCAATGTTGCTGCGCTGGAGTTTTTGCAGTGCCGGGTGCAACTCTCGCTTCAGCTCTGCAATAAAGCCCCGGCGGGTGGTCTGGGGAGCCTCTGCCGGGCGCTTTCTGCATACCAGCACAATGGAGGAGGCAAGGGCATTGGTGCCGGATGCAATGGAACGGTTTGCCATTTCGGTGCGCATGGGCCATGTGCCGGTGATAGCAAAGCCTGCCCGGATGATGGCACTGAGCATGGTCTCCCAGCCGGTAGAGGCGGTTTTGGAATCCTCGTCTGTGTCGCTCTGCTTGTAGGCGTAGTAGATGGTTACCGGAATGTCTTCACGGGCGTACTGGTAAATTTGCTGGCAGGTGTGCAGCATTCCGTCCTCAAAGAAATCCCTTGCTTTTTCGGTGCTGCCCTCAAAGCGGTAGGGGGTCGCCACCAGTTCTTCTGCCTTGGGCACCAGCATGGTGCGGAACAGCTTGGGGTAGGTGTCTTTCAGGGACTGCCGCATCCAGACATAGAAGAAATCGGACAGGTCTGCATAGCCGATGTTGTCATAATAGGGAGGGTCAGAGGAAACCATAATATTCCGCAAGCCGCAGTCGCTCTGTGCGTCAAATTGGCTGACTTCTGCATTCCCATGTGCTGGAAGTTGTTCTATGCAGCGAACGACCCAATCCAGCATATTTTCATAACTGCCGGAAGAGGAACAAAACGGATTTGCTTCTGCAAAATCCCAAACCATGGGAATTGCCTGACGACCGAAGGTGTTTCGCATTTTTTCGCCGGAGTTATGCCAAGAACAAATGGAGGAGTTGTAATCCGTCATTTTGTCGATGACAAATGCCAGATACACTCCAACAGCTTCACCGTAGGCTCTTGCGCCGGAGCCGCCTGCGCTCAGGGCAATGTGGTCGTTGACAATACCTGCGGCAACGGCATCCGCTTCCGCTTTTGCCTGCGCTTCTGAAACTAGCGAGCTGAAGGTGGTAAGGGCAGTCAACTGACGGTTGGTAAAAAGGTCGCTGTAATCTGTCATGCCAAAGGCAGGAGGGCTGAACCAGCGCGGATTTTCCGGCATGGCACCACTGGGGTAACTTTCCGGTGCAGGAACATCAGCCGCGATGGTCTGCTCAACATCAGGAGAAAGATAAATGCGCCCATGTTTGCCTTCGCCTACAATAGCCATTAACTGGCTGCCCATTTCGTGCGCTTTTCCATGCTGTTTGACATAAGCATCCGTTGTGATTTCACCGCAACAAGGGCATTTGAAAACGGCACTGCGACCTACTTTGAACGATTCATATTCTTTAGGGCATTTGCCGTACTGTACCTCAAAGTGGACGTTGTTTCCCTCTATGATGGGCTTGACCCATGCTTCCTTGCCTTTCTTTTTGGAAAGCACAAAGGTGCTTGCCAGCGGCATCTCACAGCCACAGGCGGGGTTGGGACATTTGACGGTGCGTGCCCAGATCCATGCAATGACGGTGGCTTCGCCGCCGCCAAGCTCATGGGACACTTTTACCTTGGGGTACAGATGACCAATGCGGCGGAACGCCTCCCGCTTCATCCACTCGCCGTAATACTGCACATCAGAGGCAAGCCCTTGCGCCCCCTGCCAGCCGGTTGCGCCATCCAGCCGGGTGCGGCTGTCCGGGTTGACCGGTGCCTGCCCGGCAAACCGGGGCGGGATCTCGATCATGGCTTTGTTGATCATCACTGCCACGGGGTTCAGGTCGTGGGCGTGGGCCTCCAGCCCCAGCCGCTGGGCTTCCAGCGGGATAGCACCGCCGCCTGCAAAGGGGTCCAGCAGGGCGGGAGGGTTATTGTTGGTGGAGCGCAGGATCTCTGTCTTAGCAGCCGCCAGCCCCTCCGGGTCGTTGGAGTTTTCCCACTTGACCAGCTTTTCCAGAATGCCAAACAGCCGCTGCCGTTCGGCGTTCTGGGCTTCCTCGGTGGGGTACAGCTCCGAGTGGGCAGAGGGGTCGTCCACAAGGCTGGACCAGATCACAGCTCTTGCCGCCGCCAGCGGACGCCGTGCCCACCACAGATGCAACGTGGACGGATGCCCGTGCCGGATGGATTTTTCCCGCGCTGCCTCCGCATTGATCGCTTCCAGCGGAAGGGCAACTTCGATCAGCTTTTTGGGGTTCATCTTCATTCCTCATTTCTTAGTTCTCATAAACGATCTCGGCATTCTGCACAAGGTCGCGGATATCAAAATTCACACTGGTGGCGGTAAAGTCCGGCGGGTTGTGGAAAGGGCGTTTCAGATAGACCGTGTGGGTGTGGGCACCGTCCACCTCCACAATGGCAAGCAGAAACTCCTCCGGTTTGTTCAGCCCTGTCAGAATCTCGTTTTTGGAGACGGTGACGGTCTGGGCACCCTTGGCGCGTCCCTTCACCTCGATAAACCGCAGGCAGGCTTCGCCGCTGCGCAGCCGGGGCGGAATGGTGGATTCCACATCGTAGCCCACCTTCTGGGCGCTCACATCCCGCGGAAGATAACCAAATGCCTGTTCCAACTGCATCACCGCATTCATGGCGGCAAGCTCGATGGCGCGTTTGTCGCCTTGGTTGAATAACATAGGCTGCGGAGTGCCCATCAGCTGCCGGAGCAGCCCACCGGGCAGCACCAGCGCACCGCCCACCACCACCGGCGGGGCGGGGGAGATGAGCTTTTCTGTTTCCAGCTCTGCAAGCCGCTTCTGCATCCGGGAGGCAAGCTCTTCTGCCCGGCGTGCCGCCATCTGGGAGTTGAGCCGCGCATTGGGTTTGCCTGCGGCTTCCTTCTGCTTCAGGTCCGCCGCCCGGTAGTCCCAGTATTGGATCTCGGCAGTTAGACGTTCCTTTACGGCTTTGGCGGTCTTATCCAGCAGCTTCTGCTTTCGGGCTTTCACCTCGGCAAAATGCTGGGGCAATAGCTGCGCGATGGCATAGCCGCGGGCACGGTTCTCCACATCGTGTTTCAGCCAGTCCTGTGTTTGAATGTAGGGCAGGGCGGCGGTGCGCTCTGCCTCGGTGGGAGCACGGTAATCCAGATAGGGCGCGTAACCGGCGCTGCTGGCGGTGCCATCCTCCTTCAACTCCACAAAGTGAACATGCTGGGAGATGACCCGCTTGGTGCCGCCCGGCAACAGAACGCCATCCTGAATGGCATCTTCAATGTAAAACAGCAGCCGGGGTTCGGTGCTGTCGTCGCTGTCATCTACAAAGATCGTGCCCTGCTTGAGCACCTCGGCGTTGCGCTCCCGCACCAGATCAATGACGGCTTCCAGCAGCGGATGTCCGGGACAAAGCAATTCGGCTGGGATCATGCCCTGAACATTGCAGCGCTCTTTTTCAAAGCACACCCGCTCGTATCGCTGCAACACCGGCTCTCCAAAGCCGATCTGCATATCCCGGCTGCGCACCGCCGCAGGCACAAAGGTGATCTCGTAGCGCCCGGTCTCTCGTGGGCGAATCTTGCCGCCCACAGAGCGGAAGGCTTCCAGAAAGAATGCCTCGATAAAGTGGGGCTGCAGCTTGTGCGCCTCCATCCGCTCCATCTCTTCCCGGATGGCAGAGACTTTTTGAACGTCCATGGTGTCATCGGTCAGTGCGCGCTCATCCAGCAGTTCCCGGAGCTTTTGCTGGTCCAGAGAGTTGTCAACTACCTGTTGCAAACGGGCACGGACGGCAGGGTCGTTGCCGTAGCGGACCGCCTCGATCAGCAGCTCCCGCAGGGGCTTGTTGTCAAAGGTCATCTTGCCCAGAATATCAAACACCTTGCCGCCCAGTGCGCCCCGTTCTTCTTCCAGTTTCTGGAACAGCCGCTGGAACACCATGCCCTCACGGGTCTGTGCCGAAACCAGATTCCACAGATGGCACACCTCGGTCTGCCCGATGCGGTGGATGCGGCCAAAACGCTGCTCCAAACGGTTCGGATTCCACGGCAGGTCGTAGTTTATCATCAGGTGGGCGCGTTGCAGGTTGATGCCTTCACCGGCAGCATCGGTGGCAATGAGGATGCGCACCTCCGGGTCCTGCTTGAACAGTTCCTCCACCTTGCGGCGCTCGTCCCGCACCATACCGCCGTGGATGGTCACCACAGCGTCGTCGTGCCCGAACAGGGTGCGGATCTTATCGGTCAAATAGCGCAGGGTGTCTCGGTGCTCCGTAAAGATGATGAGTTTTTCCCGCTGCCCATCGGCGGCAAACATTTTGCTGTCGTCCTGCAGCAGCTTGGATAGCTCATCCCACTTGCGGTCCACACCACTGACCCGCACGGCGTTTGCCATCTGTTCCAGACGTTTCAGGGTGCCGATCTCTGCCTCCATCTCCCGGATGGTGCTGGCGGCAGAAGCCCGGTCCGTGACATTTTCCTCGGTCTGTTCCAGCTCGTCCGCGCTGAAATCGTCCTCATCAAAATCATCTGCGATGGTAAACTGTGTGCCGGTATCTGGCTTGCCCAGTTTTTCCTCTGCTAGAATGTGCTCCAGACGTTCCCGCCTGCGGTGCAGGGATTGGTAGATGGCTTCCGGCGAGGAGGCAAGCCGCCGCTGCAGGATGGTCAGCGCAAAGCCGACGGTTGCTTTGCGGTCGTTGTTCAGGTTTTCTGCCCGGTTGAACTCCTCCTGCACATAACTGGTGACCTCGGAATAAAGCTGCCCCTCGGCAGGGGAGAGGTCATAGTTGACGGTATAAGCACGCCGCTCCGGGAACAGTGGTGTGCCGTCGAATTTGAGCAATTCTTCTTTCACAAGCCGCCGCATTACATCCGAGACATCGATGCTCTGGTTGGAAGAACGGGCCGCACCTTCAAAACGGTCGGGGTCCACCAACGATAAAAATAGCTGGAAGTCCTCATTTTTGCCGTTGTGCGGGGTAGCAGTCAGCAGCAGAAAGTTGCGGGTGATTTCGGAGAGCAGCCGTCCCAGATTGAACCGCTTGGTGTATTTGATCTCACCGCCCCAGACAGTGGCAGACATTTTGTGTGCCTCATCGCAGACGATCAGGTCCCAATCGGTGATACGGAGCTTTTCCTGCAAGGCTTCGCTGCGCGACAGCTTATCCAGCCGTGCAATGCAGAAATTCATTTCGGTAAAAATGTTGCCGCTGACGGCGGATTCAATGCGGTCGTTGGTCAGCACTTCAAACCGCAGGTGAAATTTGCGGAAAAGTTCGTCCTGCCACTGTTCCGCCAGATTGCCGGGCGTCACGATCAGACAACGCTTCAAATCGCCGCGGGCGATCAACTCCTTGATGAACAGACCGGTCATGATGGTTTTGCCGGCACCGGGGTCGTCCGCAAGGATGTACCGCAGCGGCAGGCGTGGCAGCATCTCCTGATATACCGCCGTAATCTGGTGGGGCAGGGGCTGAATAGCCGAAGTGTGGACCGCCAGATAAGGGTCAAACAGGTGCGCCAGATGGATACGGTACGCTTCGGATACAAGGCGCATCTTATCGGCATCTGCGCCGAAACTCCACGGCAGACTGTCACCCAGCACATCCACGGTCGCCTCATCTCCACGATAGAGGATCTGACTGCCAAGCTGCCCTCGGCTGTTCTTGAATGTAACTTCCAGTGCTGCATTGCCATACCACTGCACCGCAATAACTGTCACAGTTTCCCTTGCCGCAATGCCGTTCAGCTGGCAACCAACTGTGATCTCCTCCAAATGTGCCATGGAAGCTCCTTTCCGAATTACCCACCGAGAATCTGTACTTTTTCAAATCGGATAGAATACATAGAGCATTTTGTGGAAGATGAATGGGATTTGCCTGAACTCCTGCCAGAAATTGTTGCGTTTGCTGGGGTTTCGCGGTATACTGTTGCTATATGTAAAAAGCCCTGAGAATCCGAAAAAGTACGCTTTTCCGAATTCTCAGGGTCTTTTATTAAGTGGTATTTTCGAATTTCAAAGCCTTGCTGTAAAAGGTTCCAACAGGGAGATCACAGGCTTGTGCGGCTTGCTTTAAGCTCAACCGTTTGGCACGCCATGCCTTGTGAACTTCATAAAAGTTATCCGGCAAGGGGCGAGGCGGCCTGCCGAATTTCACGCCGCGCGCTTTGGCTGCTGCGATTCCCTCTGCCTGCCGCTGCCGGATGTTGGTGCGCTCGTTTTCGGCAACAAAGGAAAGCACCTGCAGAACGATATCGCTCAGAAAAGTGCCCATCAGGTCTTTGCCACGGCGGGTGTCCAGCAACGGCATATCCAGCACTACGATGTCGATACCTTTTGTTTGGGTGAGCAGTCGCCACTGTTCTAAAATTTCCGCATAGTTGCGTCCAAGACGGTCGATGCTTTTGATATAGAGCAGATCGTCTTTTTTCAGCTTGCGCACCAGCCGCTTGTACTGTGGGCGGTTGAAGTCCTTGCCGGATTGCTTATCCATGAAGATGTTTTTCTCCGGAATATTCAGTTCGCACAGTGCAATCAACTGCCGATCCTCGTTCTGGTCACGGGTGCTGACACGAATATAACCATAGATATTAGCCAAATGTTACTCCTTTGGTTTGCGGCATTTCTGCCATGTGATTGGTGGATCATCAATCTAACACCTCCTTGGGGCAAAATAAAAGCCTGCACAATGGCAGGCGAAATGTATGAAAAAAGCCAAGAACTGTTGCTAGACAGCTCTTGGCTTTTAGTAGGACATTATGACTGAAGAGCAACGACAGAGTTTGCAATTCGCTTTTTATGGCCAATGGCAGTGGTATAAAATCGTTCTTCGATACCATAGAGAAGAAGTTTCAAACTTTCCTCAGAGGTGATCATAAAATGTCCATCTTCAGTTGATAGGTCTGGACAGTACTCATGAACATAAGGAAAGATTTGTGCCTTATCTTCTGCACTCATATTGGAAAGAGTGTTCATAGCCAATGCAATCCGTTTTCGGTTAGCGGTCTTTACATGACTTGTATTAAACCCATCGCCGAGAACAAGAAAATCATTCTGCAAGAAGTTAGAGACCTCTTGATTTGTTGCTTCACGATATAAGTCGGAAATTCCCTTAAAGATGCCGGTAATGGGTTCGAGTTTTTGAAAGTACAAAATGTCATTCTGAGGGTCATAAATAGCATCAGGGAAATCGTTGATTACTAATTCAGGAGCAGAGGGGTCAAAAGCAAACCGCTCACCGAAGCATGTAATACGTTTTTTACGGGCGAGCTTTGCTTTCCCGATGTTTTGAAAATATAATATTCCGTCAAAATCTACAAAAAGAAAATCAATATTAGGATATTCCTGAATCGCAAGAGATTCAAATTCAACGGAAGGGTATGTTTCTTTTGTTATGTTAATGGCAAAAGGGCTTGAAGAAAAGTTGGTTAAAGCAAACCATTCATCGGTATCAAGAATAGTTCCAGCATTGTATGGATGTGTGTCGGAAACTAATTCCGGCAAGGGCTTAAAAACAATAGAATCAGTTGAGAGCATCTTTCGGTAGCAATTTGTAGAACCTTTTAGCTTTACACAGACATAATTCATTGAGATTTCCTCTTTATAGACAGGTAGGTGGTGTCGTTAAGCCGTATTGAAGTGGAAAAGTTGGCGCTTTCATCATTTCTAATTACTTTTCCGTAAGCAACTATAAAGATATTTGTGCCATGTTCAGTTGTCGCATGATAAAAATGATAACCAAATAACAAATAAATAGGATTGAAGTACTGGGTTTGTGATAGGCAAACAAAAACAAATAAAATCAAATAAATAAAAGTAAGAGAGAGTAAATCGGAAATAGAAAGCGCCACAAAAAAATAGCCAAGATAAGTGGGGAGAAACTCGCCGTCAGCAAGGTGAACATCATGAAGTTTTCCGAGAGAATCCGTTCCCAAGGAAGACGCTATCTGTAATGAAAACCATGATAGTAAGATGGGAATCGTTAAGCAAACGGTAGCGGCTAGAACACGATAACAAATATATAGATCATCGGCATTTATTATATAAATGACAACTAACCAAAACGTTGAAACAAATGCAAGGAGTGCACGATAAAGCAAATTCATGAGATCCCTCCATTTTTTCAAGCAAAATGATATGTTAGATCATCTTAAAATATTTCAGTGCATCCCGAATGGCCGCTTCCTTTTCCGGTGGGCAATGGGGCTGCTTTGTATTTTCGGACTTTGCCTTGTGGTGGTTCTCCCGTACCTCCAGACCACACTTCTGTTTGACCTGTGAGATATACAGGGAAGATACCTTCAGCCCGGTCTGTTCCAACACACGGGCCTTGATTTCGGGATAGGTCGCACCTTTCTGCAATCCAGATGTATCCATGCCCTCCAAAGAGAACTCTACACGGACTTTTTTGGAGTCGATCTCGCCCTTGGAAAGTGCAATTACACATTCGCAATGCCGTGTTCTTGGAAACAGGTCTACCGGCTGCACTTTCTCTGCGTGATACCCATTTTGTTCCAACCATGCGGCATCTCTTGCGGCGGTGGCGGGGTTGCAGCTGACGTACACCACCCGGCGGGGAGACATGCGCACCACGGCAGAGAGGGTGGCTTCGTCGCAGCCCTTGCGGGGTGGGTCCAGCATTATGATGTCCGGGTGAAGGCCCTCAGCGGCAAGGTGGGTGGCGGCCTGACCGGCATCTGCACAGAAAAATCGGCTCTTTGCGGCCACATCTGCACCCATGCGGGCAGCGTTAGCCTTGGCACTTTCAATGGCTTCCGGTACGATCTCCACACCGATCAGCTCACGGCAGTGGTCTGCCATGGAAAGGCCAATGGTGCCCATGCCGCAGTAGAGATCCAACAGCAGGTCGTCCGGGGTAAGCTGAGCATACTGGGCGGCAATGCCGTAAAGCTGCTCGGCAGCAAGGGTATTGACCTGATAGAAGGAAAGCGGGCCAAGCTGCACCGGAACACCGCACAGGGTGTCCTCAATATAGCCCGGGCCGTACAGAGTGTGGGTCTCGGTGCCAAGGATCACGTTGGTATTTTTAGCATTTACGTTCAGCAGGATCGTGGTGATCTCTGCAAATTGAGCTTTCAGCCGGGTGCAAAGCTCTTCAGCGCAGGGCAGCTTGGTGCGGGTGCAGACAAGGCAGACCATGATCTGGCCACTGTGAGCGCCGCGCCGCAGAAAGATATGACGCACAAGGCCCTTGCCGGTCTCCTCGCTGTACGGCTGAATACCCTTTTCTGCAAAAAAAGCGCACAATGCATTGCCGATCTCGTTCAGCACACCGGGCTGCAGGCGGCAGTCCGGGCAGGGGACGATGCGATGGGTGCGTCCGGCGTAGAAGCCGATACAGGGCTTACCACTTTTGTCCACGCCCACCGGGAACTGCACCTTATTGCGGTAACGGTTCACTTCCGGCGAACCCACAATGGGCAGCACAGGCACATCCAATCCTCCGATGCGGGCAAAGGCATCTGCAACATTCTCCTGCTTGGCGCGCAGCTCGGCGGCGTAGTCCAGATGCCGCAGGCTGCAGCCGCCGCAGGGGCCTGCCACGGCACAATCCACCGGGATGCGGTCCGGCGAAGGCGTGAGCACCTCGTCCAGAATACCGAAGGCGTAGCGCTTGCAGTCCTTGACGATGCGCACCCGGGCTTCGTCGCCGGGGGCGGCACCGGGAATAAACACGGCCTCACCGTCGGGGCTGTGCGCTACGCCGCTGCCATCGCTGGAAAGACGCTCCACGCGCAGGGTGAGAACTTGATTTTTCTGTAAGGGCATGAAGGGTCTCCTTTACTGGTGGTCGGGGCCGTCGGCGGGGGCATCAGCCTGCGCCGCAAAATACTTGCTGGGCGGCACGCCCTTGGCGCGCTTGAATACCCGCGAGAAATAGAACTGGTCAAAGAAGCCTACCGACACCGCGACCTCGGCAATGGAAAGGTTGCCTGCGCGCAGCAGCTTGCAGGCTTCGTTGATGCGGTATTCGGTAAGGTAATCGATGGGGCTTTGGCCTACGTTCAGCATGAACACGCGGTACAGGTGACTGCGGGAGACACCCACGCTTTTTGCCACATCATCAATGGAAATATCGTGTGAATAATTGAACTGGATGTACTTGATGGCGTTGAGCACATACTGGCTGGAAGAGGAAGCTGTGTGCGGCTTGCCAGCGCTGGTCTCCTTCATCAGAGAAGCGATGAAGAGATAAAGGTAGCCCACCATGGCGGCTTCATCCTGCGGTTGCAGCCCGCGGGAGGAATAAATGTTGGCCAGAGCGGCACGCATCCCATCGGGGTCGTGGGTGCGATGCACCGGCGAGTCGTCGGTGAAGGGGAGCTGTGCGGCCAGTTTGTGGGCACACGCACCGTTGAAGCCTACCCAGCTGTATTCCCAAGGCTGCTGCTCATCGGCAGTATACCGAATCAGCTGGCTTGGCCGGGCAAAAAACAGATGACCCTGACTCACTTCCCAAGTGCGTCCGCCCACCTCGAACACGCCCTTGCCGGAAAGCACCAGATGGATCAGGTAATGGTCGCGGATGCCCGGCCCCCATGTTTGGCCCGGAGCACAGCGCTCGATGCCGCAATTGAAGATGGAAAGCTCAATATTATTGGTATAATTCTGTTTGAAGGATTGCTTATATACATCTGCCATAGCCGCGTTTCCTCCGCTCTGTCACGTTGCGGGCAGCTTTGTGCCCGATCTTTGGTATAGTATACCACACATCTGCCCGCAAATTCAACAAAAGTACATCTTATTCTTTGAGCCGGGTGCCAAAATTCGCGCTTTTTCAGCGTTGGAAATTGAAAAAAGCGGCTGGATGCATTACAATAGACGTAACATACCCATCTATCCCAAAGCAGCATATTGAGGGAGGAATCGTTATGGCAACCAGTGCACAGCTCCGAAATGAGATCGCGGCGGGCAAATGGGACGAGAAGCTCCGGGCACTGTATGGCGATGCGGCGCAGGAGATCTGCCGGCAGCGGGCACGCTACTGTGCTGCGCTGGAACAGTTTGAGCTGTACTTTGGGCCGGGCAGGCAGGTGCAGGTTTACTCGGCACCGGGCCGCGCAGAGCTGGGCGGCAACCACACCGACCACCAGCACGGTTATGGCCTTGCGGCAGCTGTCACGCTGGATCTTGTGGCCGTGGCTGCGCGCAATACAGACGGTTACGTGCGGGTCAAATCCCGCGGGTTCAACAAGCTGGATGTGATCGACCTGACCGTGGAGGGGCCGCAGGAAGGGGAGAGCACCCACTCGGCCAGCCTGATCCGCGGTATTGCCGAGGGCTTCCGCGCGGCAGGCAAAGCGGTGGGCGGCTTTGATGCCTACACGGCCAGTGATGTGCTGCGCGGCAGCGGCCTTTCCAGTTCTGCTGCCTTTGAAATGGGCATGGCTGCCATCTGGAACGGAGAATATGGCTGCGGTCTGGCCCCGGCGGAGCTGGCAAAGATCTGTCAGTATGCGGAGAATACCTATTTTGGCAAGCCCAGCGGCCTGCTGGATCAGCTGACCAGCGCAGTGGGCGGTATTATCTTTGCGGATTTTGCAGACCCCCAGCAGCCGGTTCTGGAAAAGATCCACGCCGACGGCCTGCTGCCGCCGGGCATGAGCCTGTGCGTTACCGATACGCGCGGCAGCCACAGCGAATTGACCGGTGAGTTTGCAGCCATCCGGCAGGAGATGGAGCAGATCGCAGCGTTTCTTGGCAAAAAGGTGCTGGGACAGGTGACGGAGAGCGCATTCTGGGCAGCACTGCCTGCGCTGCGCAAGGCCTGTGGCGACCGCGCGGTGCTGCGCGCCATCCACTATTTTGAAGAGAACGCTCGCACCCTTGCCCAGAGAGACGCGCTGCAGGCCGGGCAGTTTGCTGCCTTTGCGGCGCTGGTGCTGGAAAGCGGACGCGCATCCTTTGCATTGTGTCAGAACGTTTACTGCAGCACCGATGTGCGGCATCAGGGGCTTTCGGTGGCACTGGCGTTGAGCCAGAGCATCTTGCAGGGCAGCGCGGGAGCATGGCGGATGCAGGGCGGCGGCTTTGCAGGCACCATTCAGGCGTATGTTCCTCAGAGCCTGCTGGAACGCTATCACAGCGAGATCGAGCGGGTATTCGGCAAGGGCAGCTGTTACATTCTGCGTCTGCGGGAGCAGGGGGCAGTGAAAGTGATCTGAAAACAAAAACGCATCTGCAGGATTTTGCAGATGCGTTTTTTTCAATGCTTTATATTGCTGGGAAAGCTCAGAAAACCGGTTTCGGGCCGGGAATGGACTGAGCCTGCTCCTGCTCTTTTTTCTCTTCCCGGCGCTGCTGCTGATCCGAGATATACTGCACCATATCCCGTTCCTCATGGGAAAAATGGAACAAATCTGCAATGGTATCGTAGGCACTCACCACGAAGTCGAAGCCTGTCTTTACCACATTGAACAGCAGCATGGGCACAAAGGTGAAAGAAAGCGAGATCAATCCGCCGCTAAAGAAAAGATCGTCCAGACGCAGATTGTTGAAGAAAAGATCCAGTGCATCGCCCAGCGGCCCGCCGCCGGAAATGCTGCGCTGCTCTTCTTCGGAAACAGAAATGTAGGAATGCGGCATCTGAAGGTTTTTCATGGAGAAAGCTCCTTTCCGACAAAATTGTTCCGGGAATGGGGTCAAACTCAGGCGGCAGCGGTTTCCGCAGCCTGAGTGGCATCAAAGCTCGGCATGGGGTTCACGATCTGATCGTAGATGCTTGTAACGGTGCGGATGATGTTCACGACCTGCGAATAGACATAGACACCGGCCAGACCGGCAACGCCTACAGAAGCGATGCGGCTCCAGGTGTTCATCTTATCCCAAGTGTGGTAGAAGGTGCCGGACAGGCTCAGACCATTCGACAGACCGGACTGCACACGGCCTGCGATGTACCGGAAGGAATAGTTGGTCATCAGCACGAACAGGTTGACCGCCGCATTCTGGCAGAATGTAGCAAACTGATCGGTGTTGAAATAGATATCATGATTGAAAGCAGTACCAAGGTAGATGGACTGACCGCCATCCAGATAGGTCATTTCTTCTTCGGAGATAACGGCATAGGAAGCCGGTAAAAGCATGGTGTTCTGATTGGGATGATCCATGGTGGAAGAACTCCTTTCCGTAGTGGAATCTGCACAAAGGCAGACAATAATACTATCTGAATTGTAACATAACTGTGTCCAAATAACAAGAGCAGAGATGTGCAAAATCATGATACATTTGTGAATAAACTGTTACGGAAAGACGACAAAATCACGGATATCAGCCCAAAACTGCGCAAGATGTCCATAATCTGGTCCCGAAAAAATGTTCTGTGGAAAAAGCAAAAGCGCCTGCACATTCCGGGTGCAGACGCTTTTGCAAAGAGAAAATGATCAGGGAATTACTGTGCCCGTTCGTAGAGCACGGTCAGCTGAGCAATGTGTCCGGCCAGCGCTTCCGGCAGGGAACAGGTGAGCCGCCACTGCCAGTTGGAGCCTTGGGTGCTGGGCGTGTTGATGCGGGCCTCACTGCCCAGATGCAGCCAGTCCGCCAGAGGGATCACAGCGGTATCCGATACACTGGCAAGGCAGGCACAGATCATGGCCTCGGCCAGCTCTTCCGGCTGGCAGCGCAGGTAGCGGCAGGCATAGGCAACATCCTCAGCACTGGCGTTGGTGCGCCAGCCTTCGGTGGTCACATTGTCGTGGGTGCCGGTGTACACCACGCTGTTGCGGTGGTAGGTGTGGGGCAGGTAATTGCCGGACTCGCGGCTGTCGAAGGCAAACTGCATGATCTTCATGCCCGGGTAGCCGCTGGCAGAGAGCATGGCCTTGACCTCCGGGGTCAGGTAGCCCAGATCTTCGGCAATGATGCCGCCCTCGCCAAGGCTTTCGTGCATGGCGTTGATAAAATCGCGGTCAGGGCCTTTTTCCCAGTGGCCGCCCGCTGCCGTTTTGTTCCCGGCGGGAATGGAGTAATAGCTCTCGAAGCCGCGGAAGTGGTCGATGCGCACCACATCGTAAATGGAGGTGGCGTGCTTCATGCGCTGCTTCCACCACGCAAAGCCGGTGGCCTTGTGAACAGGCCAGTCGTACAGCGGGTTGCCCCACAGCTGACCATCCGCTGCAAAGGCATCCGGCGGGCATCCGGCAACCTGCGTCAGGTGCATCTGGCCATCGGTCTGGAACAGTTCCGGGTGGGTCCACAGATCGCTGGAATCCGGGCTGACATAGATGGGAATGTCGCCCACCAGTTTGATGCCTTTGCTGTTGGCGTAAGCCTTCAGGGCGTTCCACTGGGTGTAGAAGAAGAACTGCACCGCCTTGTAGTAGCCAATGCTTCCGGCAAGCGCTGCTTTGGCTTCGGCAATGGCTTCCGGCTGGCGGCAGCGCAGTGCATCCGGCCAGTCTGCAAGGCCGGCCTGACCCTGTGCAGCCTTCACAGCCATGAACAGGGCGTAATCCTCCAGCCAGAAGGCCTGCTCTTTGCAGAAGGCTTCGTAGGCGGGGGAGGGAGCTGCCAGCAGACGGTCAGCAGCCTTTTTCAGGATAACAGGCCGCTCGTTGTAAAGGGCACCGTAATCGACAGGACCGACGGGCTTTTCAGCGGGGATCTCGTCGGAGGTCAGCAGGCCGTCCGCAGCCAGCAGGCGGTAATCGATAAAATAGGGGTTTCCGGCAAAGGCAGAAAAGCTCTGGTAAGGGCTGTCGCCGTAGCCGGTGGGGCCGATGGGCAGGATCTGCCAGTAGGTCTGCTTTGCATCGGCCAGAAAATCCACGAATGCAAAGGCCTCTTTTCCCAGCGTACCGATGCCAAAAGGCCCCGGCAGGCTGAAAACGGGCATCAGAATGCCGCTTGCACGCAT
>ERZ1026854.804-NODE-804-length-21344-cov-3.860209_pt1 | contig 21344 bp, 20 predicted proteins | sample MGYA00380157_ERZ1026854 | MGnify/ENA primary metagenome ERZ1026854 (study PRJEB33269, sample SAMEA4719793) | human gut metagenome | biome: human-associated habitat; feature: organic feature; material: feces | place: Cameroon | collected 2013-10 ... | reverse complement strand
GGCTTCCAGTCTGGCAGATACGGCCCTTTCGGCATCCACCTGAGCGGGCAGCTCTGTGCCGGTCAGCCCCAGGTCTTCCGCCCGCACCAACACGATGGGGTTGGATACATCCAGAATGGTGGCCTCAATCTCCCCATCCGGAAGCGTCAGCATTTCCTTTGCCTTGCCAGTAGGGAACAGCTTGCCGGTCTTGGCCCCGGCGGGGGCCAGGAAGTTGACCTTCAGCTCCCCTGCCGTTCCGTCTACGCCGGCAATGGCGCAGTCGCCCTCGTTGTCAAACTGCCCGTTTTTCACGGGGACGGTCACATCGATGTACTTATTGGTATTCAGATTGAACATATGCACCGTGGTCACAGGCTCGGTGAGGTCCTCCACCAGGCCCATCTCCACCGCATAGGGTGCCGCGGCGGCGGTCATATTGCCGCAGTTGCTCTTGTAGTCGATCTGGGCCTTGCCAACAATGGATTGGCCCACCAGATAGTCCACATCCACGCCGGGCAGCGTACTCTTGCGGACTACCACAATTTTATTGTTGCTGGACACGCAGCCCCCCATTCCATCGATCTGCTTGGGATCCGGGGAACCCATGACCTGGACGAAAATATCGTCCCACTCTTCTCTTTCGGGCAGGTCACTTTCCAGAAACATGCACCCCTTGCTGGTGCCGCCCCGCATGAATACGGTTTTGAACGAACGCACGTAAAGTCTCCTCCTGTCTGTAAATTGAGGCTTACGGAATGAATTGACAATGGACAATTGACAGTTGACAATTAAGGAGTTTCCTTCGGAAACAAATCAAAGAATCATTTCAAATTCGTCCCGTAGGGACACCATAATTGTCAATTGTTCATTGTCAATTGTCAATTTTTTACATTTCCCGAATCGTCTGAATCAGATACTCCGTGTACTCTTCCGCGCTGTGCTGGTTCTCTCTGGGTCCAACAACCATAGCGCCCTCGCCCCGGGTGCACTTGTCCAGAGCCTTTTCAAGCCTTGCATTGGCCTCGCCGTAGCCCATGTGCGCCAGCATCTGTCCCATGGCACGGATCAGGCTGCAGGGGTTGGCGTAGCCTGCCTTGCCCGCTGCGCACAACCCCGGCGCTGTGCCATGGATGGCCTCGAACAGGGCGTAACGGTCGCCGATGTTGGAGGAAGAAGCGGTGCCCAAGCCCCCCTGGTGCTCGGCGGCCACGTCTGTGACGATGTCGCCGTACAGGTTGGGCAAGACCACGACCTCAATACCTTTGTTGAAATCGGGATCCAGCATCTTGGCGCACATGGCGTCCACCAGCCGCTCCTGAATTTCGATATCCGGGTATTCCTGTCCCACTTCCCGGACAGCCTTGATGAAGTTGCCGTCCACCAGCTTTACAATATTGGCCTTGGTCACAACGGTCACATTGTGCCTGCCGTTCTTCCGGGCGAACTCAAAGGCGGCCCGGGCAATGCGGCGGGAGCCCAGATGGGTCTGGACCTTGAAGTCCACAGCCAGGTCCTCGTCCACCTGGATGCCCTTGTTGCCCCAGATGTATTCGCCCTCGATGTTCTCCCGGAAGAAGGTCCAGTGGATGTTTTTCTCGGGAATATCAATGGGCCGCACGGCGGCGTAGAGGTCCAGCCCGCGGCGCAGCAGGGAGTTGGCGGATACCAGATTGGGCAGGCCATCTCCGGCCCGGGGTGTTACCATGGGTCCCTTCAGCAGCACCTGACACTTTTTGATTTCCTCCATGCACTCGTCGGGCAGGCTGTTCAGCTTCGCCACCCGGTTCTCAATGGTCATGCCCTCGATATGCCGGATCTCGATTTTCCCGCTTTTGATCTCGTCGCCCACCAGAGCCTCCATGACATCCAGTGCCAGGGGCATAATAACGGGGCCGATGCCATCACCGGGCAGAATGCCAACGGTGACTTTGTCCAGCTTTTCAAAGTCGATCGGCTCCTGGGCCTGCTTCATACGGTCGATACGCTTGTAATCCTCACGAATAAGATTCCCAAATGCCTCCTGGGCCTTTACGATGTTTTCTTCTCTGGTCATTTTATTTTTCCTCCATTTCCGCAAGCTGTTTCTTGAGGTACCGCAGCTGGCCGCCGGCCAGGACCACTTCTACCTCGTTATCGGTCAGATCCAGATTGACCCGGAATTCAAAATGCTTGGTCACGTTCTTCACGGTGACTTTTCTTGTGGGGATCTGATCCAGCAGATTCTCAATTTCCAGCTCATCCCCCTGATCGATGCTGTCATAGGCGGCGGGATCAGCAAAGAGCATGGGGATGATGCCGTGGTTCACCAGATTCCCTTTATGAATTCTGGCGATGCTCTTGGCGATAACACAGCGGACGCCCAGGTACATGGGGTTGATGGCCGCGTGCTCCCGGGAAGAGCCCTGGCCGTAGTTCTCGCCGCCGATGATAAAGCTCTGGCCCATCTTCCGCGCCCGCTCGGAGAATTCCGGGTCGTACCGGGTGTAGCAATACTTGCTCATGAGCGGGATATTGGAGCGCATGGAGCTGAACTCCGCGCTGGCGGGAGTGATATCATCGGTGGACACATTGTCCCGGGCTTTCAGGCTGACCCCGGCCTTCAGGTACTGCTGGGGTACCTCAGGCACCGGCAGGAACTTGATGTTGGGGCCCCGGGTGATCTCCACCTTGGCGGCCTCTTCCGGGGGCAGGGGCGAGATCAGCAGGGAGTCGTCCACGATGTACTTCTCCGGCTCCGTAATTCTGCCCAGAATGGCAATGTCGTCGCCCAGAATTTCCTCCGCAGTGGCAAAGGTGCCCTTGATGGCCGTAGCGGCGGCGCTTTCCGGACTGACCAGATAAATTTCTGCCGTAGGGTTGCCTGCCCGGCCCTTGAAGTTCCGGTTGGAGGTCCGCACCGCCACGCCGTTGGTGGGGGGCGTCTGGCCGATGGCGCAGCAGGGGCCGCAGGCGATCTCCAGCAGCCGGACACCGGCATCCACAAGCATGACGATATAGCCGTCCCGGAGCAGCTCCTTGTAGGTCTGCCGGGAGGCAATGCCGCAGGTGCAGCTCACATCCTCGTGAACGTGGTGTCCCTGGAAAACCATGGCCGCCTTGGCAACATCCGCGTAGCTGGTGTTGGTGCAGGAGCCGATGAACACCTGCTGGACCTTCTTCTTGGGGACCTCTGTCAGAGGCTTGACGTTGTCCGGCAGATGGGGGCAGGCCATCATAGGCACCAGAGCGCTCAGGTCGATCTCCATCTCCTCGTCGTACTCCGCGTCCTCATCGGGCAAGCATTCCCGGTAGGCATCCGCCCGCCCCTGGGCCGTCAGGAATTTCTTCACCTGGCCGTCCGCCGGGAAGATGGAGGTAGTTGCCCCCATTTCCGCGCCCATGTTGGCAATAGTGGCCCGCTGGGGCACCTCCAGCGCCGCCGCGCCGGGGCCCACATACTCATAGACCTTGCCCAGACCGCCCTTGACAGATTCCCGCCGCAGCATCTCCAGAATGATTTCCTTGGCGTTGACGCCGGGCTTCAATGCACCCACCAGATTCACCTTGACCACCTTGGGCATTTTCAGACGCATGGGCACGCCAGTCATGGCCGTTGCCACGTCCATGCCGCCCACGCCGATGCAGAGCATCCCGATGGCGCCGCCGTGGGGGGTGTGGCTGTCGCCGCCCATGGAGATCTTTCCAGGGATTCCGAACCTGGCCACATGGACCGTATGGCAGATGCCGTTGCCGGGCCGGGACACATAAACGCCGAACTTTTTGGCGGCGGACTGCAGATAGATATGGTCGTCCGGAGTCATGTTGTTCACATAGAGCAGATTGTGGTCCAGATAGCTGACGGAGCACTCCGTCCGCACCCGGGGCAGCCCCACCGCCTCAAAGGCCAGATAGGTCATGACCGCGTTGATGTCGTGGGTTAGGGTCTGATCCACATGGATGAAAACCTCTTCCCCCGGCACCATGCTGCCGGATACGAAATGGCTTTCGATGATTTTTCTCGTTAAGGATTTTCCCATTGCTTGCGCCCTCCTTTTGTTTTCTGTCCTCATTATAGAGCTGCACTTTCCATTTATCCAATATGGAAAGGGAATGATCCTATTCCATTTCTATATTGCCTGCGCCGCAAAGGAATCTCTTGCGAAACGGCACGAATATGATACAATGAAGAAAATCTTTCAGGAGGCGCGCTATGGAAACGATTCTGGATATCTCCGTCGACCCCCAAAGCTACGAGGAGCAGCTGCCGGGCTACTCCCCGGAATTTCCCTATATCTGCAGCCGGGCCCTGCTGAGCCGGTACCGGCGGCCCTTTGTGCCCTGGCATTGGCACGGTACGGGGGAGCTCTTCTATGTGGAGAGCGGATGCATCGAATACGCCACGCCTCAGGGCACCATTCTGTTTCCCCAGGGCAGCGGCGGTTTTGTGAACCCCAATGTACTCCATTCCAGCCGCGTTATGGAGACGGACGGAGAGACCGTGCAGCTTGTACACCTATTCGACCCCGTCCTGCTCCCCGGCGCGCAGAACAGCCGCATTGCCCAAAAGTACATTCAGCCTCTCACCGCCTCCGGAATTGAGCGGATTGGTCTGTTTCCCGGGAAAAATGATGAGATTCTGGAGCTTTTGCGGCAGTCCTTTGCTCTGGATACCCGGGAAATGGGGTACGAATTCCGGCTTGTGGGTCTGCTGTCCCGGATATGGCTGGGCCTGCTGGAACTTTCCGATCAGCAGACCGTTTCCAGCGCCACAGACGGCGCTCTGAAAAAAATGATGGTCTATCTTTGCGAGCACTATTCCGAACCCATCTCCGTAGACGATCTGGCCGGGGCCGGAGGCGTCAGCAAACGGGGCTGCTTCCGGCTGTTCCGGCAGCAGCTGCGCACAACGCCCACGGACTATCTGCGGCAGTACCGGCTGCAAAAGGCCAGTGCCCTGCTCTGCTCCGGCACACTGCCCATCACGGAGATTGCCTACCGGTGCGGGCTTGGATCCAGCAGCTACTTCGGCAAGCTCTTTCGGGAGCAGTATGGCTGCTCTCCCCGGGTCTATCGAAAAAAGTGGCACGATCGTGATAGTTTCGGGCAGGAATCGAATAGCAATGCAAATGGATCTCCGCTATAGTGGACAGCAGAAAGAGGGTGGTTTCCCCTGAAGGATCTGACCCTGCGCTATTCTCTGACGCAGCTGACATTCTGGGCCAGTGCCACAGGCATGGCCAGCTTCGCAACTACCTTTCTGTTGAAGTCCGGTCTCCCCTCCGCTGTGGTTGGGACACTTCTGGCAATGGCAGGACTCTTGTCCTGCGTAACGCAGCCTGTACTTGCAGGCTGGGCGGACAAAGCCAAGCACTTCCCTGTGCCGGGAATGATGGCCGCTCTCAGCGCGATATGCAGCCTGTGCTGCCTGATGCTGCTGATCCGGGGAATGCCGCCGCTGGCGTCAGGACTGCTCTACGGTCTGGGTCTGTGGTGTTCCGATGCCATGATGCCCCTGCTGAACGCCTTGTACGTTGGCTATAATCAGGGAAATCACCGCATCCGCTTCGGCATTGCCCGATGCATCGGCTCCATTGCTTCCGCACTGATTGCTTTGGTCCTGGGCCATGTAATCGCGGCCATGGGGCTTACCTGGATGCTGATCCTGCTGATTCTCTTCCGGATACTGTGCATTCTGCTTCTGTTGGGCTATCCCAAAATTGCCGCCGTCCGTTCTGAGAAAAAAACGGCATCCGTCTGCACAGTCTCCCAGTTCTTCCGCCGCTACCGCTGGTACTGCGCCGCCATGGCAGGCGTACTGTTTCTCGGCATGTTCCATGCCATGAATGAAAACTATCTGATTGCCATTGTTGCCCCCTTCGGCGGGGACAGCAGCCAGGTAGGCACAGCGCTCTTTATCTCCTGTATGGCAGGGGCCGGGATGCTGCTCTTTGCGGATAAGATCCACCATCGGCTTTCCACCGCCTGGATGCTGCGCATCGCCGGACTTTCCTTTCTGCTGAAATCCATCCTTTTCTATTTTGCCCCCGGCATTTCCACGATCTATGTTCTGGAATTGCTGCAAATGACCTCCTATGCTTTCCTGAATCCCGCCCAGATCTATTTTGCGGGAGAGCGGGTTTCTAAGGAGGACATGGTCAAGGGGCAGGCCTTTTCCACCGCCGCCTATTCCCTGGGCTGTTCCGCGGGAAACTTTTCCGGAGGGGTCCTTCTGAACGCAGGACTGCACACCCTGCTTCTGGCCGGTATCGGCATGGCCCTCGCCGGGACAGTTCTTCTCTTCCTGACCGTGGACAAGCAGGATGCCCAATAATGCACACATTTCCGCCGGTTCTGGAATGCAGAACCGGCGGAAATGTTTTTTATGTGAAGCTGTAGGGCTTGATCTTCCGCACCACATCCAGAATGGTGCCGTCTCTGGCCTCCACAATGGCGACCACCTTGTCCTCCCACTGTAAGGGATCAGGCTCGCCCACCAGATCGTAGGCTTTCTCCTGAAGGGATTCGATGGGAACGTGGGGAATTCCGGCCTTGTCCAGGCACTCTGCAATGTCAGGCCGCAGGGGATTCACGGCGATGCCGTAATCCGTCACCAGCACATCCACGCAGTCCCCGGGGGTGGTGACTGTGACCACGTCCTTGCATACCGTTGCCATCCTGCCCCGGATCAGGGGTGTAACAATGATGCAGCACTTGGAGCCCGCGGCGGTATCGGGGTGGCCGCCGGGTGCGCCCCGGAGGATGCCGTCGGAGCCGGTAATGACGTTGACGTTGAACTTGGTATCGATTTCCAGAGCGGACAGCACCACATAGTCCAGCTTATTGACATAAGCACCTTTGTTGCCCGCGTTGGCATACTCACTCAAATCGATTTCCACATGGTGGGGATTGGTGCCCAGGTGAGCGGCGGCACCCTGGTCAAAATCCTGGGTGTCCAAAATATAGTCCACCAGTCCCTTGTCCTGCAGGGCGCAGATGGCGCTGGAGGTACCGCCCAGAGCGAAACGCATTTTGATATTCCGTTCCCGCATATGCTCCTCCAGGAATCTGTTCACCGCCAGGCTGGGGCCGCCGACACCGGTCTGGAAAGAGAAACCATCCCGGAACCAGGGAGTAGCTGCAATAACCTTCGCCACGTTCTTAGCCATCATCAGTTCCCTTGGGTCCTGGGTCATACGGGCTTCCTTGGTGGCGATCTTCTTAGGGTCGCCCACCTCATCTACCACACACACCGCATCCACATCGATGCAGGAGATGGAGGAAGGTAAATTGGGGAAGGGCACCAGAGTGTCCGTAATGATCACGGTGTGGTCGGCAAACCGGGCATCGTGATTGGCAAAGCCCATGGAACCGCAGTTGTTCTTGCCGCCGGTACCCTTGGCGTTGCCGCAGCAATCCGAAGTCGCGGCAGCCAGGAACGCAATATCAATGTGTACCTCTCCGGCCTCCACCGCCCTAGGCCTGCCGCCATGGGAGCGGATGATAGCGGGATTCTTCAGCTTCCCGGCGGAGATCACCTCTCCGATTTTGCCGCGAACGCCGGAGGTCTGTGCCTCCACGATGATGCCACGCTCCATGTAGTCGGCGAAAATATCCTGGGCACTGCCCAGAGAAGTTGCGGCAACGTGCAGGTCCTTCAGGCCCATTTCCTCCACCAGCACCTTACAGACCATGGCGGCCACATAGTCGCCGTTGCGGAACTCGGTGTGGAAGGAGAAGGTCATGCCGTCATGGGCACCGCACTTCTCACAGGCTTCCCGGATGGAGGCACAGAGCTTATCAGCCTGGGGTTTCTCATGCCGGACCGTTGTAGGGGTTGCCTTTTTGACGGGCTTCCCGTCCATATAGTTCTTTCCGTGATAAACTTCCTTCCCGTTTACCAGCAGGTAGTCGGGAATGTCTCTTCCAACTGCGTTGATCATAATTGATCGCTCCTTTCTTACAGATCCCCATGGTAGACGCCGCAGGCTTTCGCCAGAGCGATGATCCGCTTCGCGTCCTCGAAGAAGGGAATGTCCACCATCTTTCCGTCTACGGTATACACGCCAACACCGGCATCTGCCTGAGCCTGGCAGCCCCGAACCAGCTTCTCGGCATAGGCGATTTCCTTGGGCGTGGGGGCAAAAATTTCATGAACCAGAGCGATCTGCCGGGGATTGACGATGCTCTTGCCGTCAAAGCCCATTTCATGGTTCTGGATGACCTCGGCCTTGTACCCTTCCATGTCGTCGATATTGGGATACATGGTGTCGAAGCACTGAACCCCCGCTGCCCGAGCGGCCAGCAGCATTTGGCCACGGGCGGCCATCATCTCAATGCCGCTACGCTGAATCTGGACATGCATGCTCTTACGGAAGTCGCCGCCGGAAATAGCACAGCCGAACATCCGAGGGCTGGCAGTAACGATCTCGTAGGCATTCATAATACCAAGAGGACTCTCCAACGCCGCCATCAACAGCGTTCTTCCCACCTCAACGCCGAATTCCTTCTCGGCAGCGGTAACGGCCTCGTCCACCTGACGGACCATAGCGGCGTTTTCACACTTGGCAATGCGGATGCCGTCGGCCCCTCCGGCCACGCAGACCCGGATATCCTCCTGCCAGTGGGGTGTATCCAGGCCATTGATCCGAACAATGACTTCCGTATTGCCGTAGTCGATGGATTTGAGAGCGTGGTACAGGCTGAACCGGGCGGCATCCTTCTGGTTTTCGGCCACCGCATCCTCCAGGTCCAGAATGATGGAATCGGAGCCGTAGATATAGGCATCCCTGATGAGCGCGGGTTTCTGGGCGTTCATGAACATCATGGTACGGCGCAGCCGCTTTTTATCAGGCCGGGGCCGGGTAATTACTTTAGGCATGGACGGCACCTCCCCAGGGAATGTTCTTTTCGGACGCGCCGCAGCTACGGAACACGGCACATTCGACTCTTGCTTTCAGGGTGCAGTCCAGGGCGCCCTTGTCAATGACTGTAACGGTTCCGGCTTTTACCCCCAGCCGGTCCAGGGTCTCCAGTACCGTTTCCCGGATCTGACGGCCATACTGGTTCAGAACACTGCTGGATATTTCCAGCTCCAGAGTCTCAGCGGGTTCCACTGTAACCTGGGCATCGCTGGATTCCAGGGTCCCGGCCATGGCGTATTTCTCAATAACCATTTTTTGATTTCCTCCTTGGTTTTGTTTGGCTCTTGCTTCTGGCCATACCATAGCACAGGATCAGCCGTTTGTGAAATTCATATCTTTTCTTGATTTTCAGTCCGTTATGGAATGGTTCTGTTTCCGTGCCCGCCAGCATCCTATTTCCCGGCATTTCGGCAGTAAATGGAAGAAAAATTTGGCAAATCCGCATATTTCTTCCATAGTAGAATGAGGATCCAGTCCAAAAAGGAATCAAAAAGGGGCTTCACAAAACCGGAAACACCGTGTATTATGATTGCAGCGAATCAGAAACGGCGAAGAGGTGTTCCAACATGGACGAAAAGGATTTTGAACTGCTGGAAGTTTTGGGGGCGAGCAAAAATATCACAAAGGCCGCGGAAAAGCTGTTTATCACCCAGTCCGCCTTGTCCAAGCGGATCAAAGCCATCGAACGGGAACTGGGAGTCGAGCTCCTGCTCCGCTGCCATCAGGGCATTCGATTTACGCCCGATGGAGAGACCGTCCTTCAGGGCTGCAAAGCGGCAGCCCAGCAGCTGACGCAGATGCGTACCCAACTGGCCGCTGATCAGCAGGAGGTCTGCGGCACCCTTCGGGCCGGGATCTCCATTAACTACGCGCTCTACCGCTTCCCCGATATTCTGGCAGAATACCACCGGCAGTTCCCAAAAGTGCAGCTTCAAATCACCACGGGCCAAAGCCGGGAGCTCTACCGGCAGATATCTGAAGGCATCCTGGACGCCGCGATCATCCGTGGGGAATACAACTGGGACGGGATGCAATTCCTTTTAAGTCAGGAAAAGGTCTGCGTCATTCGTGCCGGAGGATGTGGAAACCAACCGTTAGGTGATTTTCTCTATATTGGAAGAAAGACCGATGCCGCCCTGGAAGCGCAGACCCTGCGCTGGATGAACGAGCAAGGCCTGGGCGGCGCAAAGGCCGGGCTCTTTGTGGACTCCATTACCACCTGTGTGGAAATGGTACGCAGAGGACTGGGCTGGAGCATCGTTCCGGAGATTGCGCTGAAAAATTTTGACGGCAGCATTTCTCCCTGCTTTTTTGAAAACGGAGAACCCTTTGTCCGAAAAACCTACCTGCTCTGCCAGAAGGAAAGCCTGGTGCTTCCCCAGGTGAATGCCTTTGCAGAGCTATTGAAAAACAAGCGTTAGGAGGAAACCCATGGAAGTATCGCTTATGGAAATGCTGGAGGCCCGGGAGAAGCGGGCCATGCGGCAGCGGGAGCTGCTGGGCGGCGGGCAGACCATGGTCTGCTTTACCATGAATATAGCGGGGCCCGTCAAAAACAGCCCCCTGATCAGCGGCGGCTACGCTCTGGGCAAGCGGCTGCTGCGGGGGCAGCTGGAGGTCGCCGGACTGAATGTGACCCATTTTGAAGAGGTCCGGGAGAAAACCGGCAACGAGTGCATTCTTCTGGTAGACGCAGAACCCTTGATCGTAAAGGCCATTACGGCGGAATTGGAGGACTTTGCCCCTGTGGGGCGGCTGTTTGATATGGACGTGCTGCGCCCGGACGGCTGGAAGGTGGACCGGCAGGAGCTGGGGCTTCCGGGCCGGAAATGCCTGCTCTGCGGGGAAAGCGCCCAGGTCTGCGCCCGCAGCCGGCGGCACAGCGTAGCGGAGCTTCAGGAAAGGACGGGCGCCATTCTGCGGGCCGCCGTAGACAAGGCTGATGCGCAGGAGGCCGCGCGTCTGGCCTGTCAGGCCCTGTTATACGAGGTCGCCGCCACCCCCAAGCCCGGTCTGGTGGACCGGGAGAACAGCGGCAGCCACAGGGATATGGATTTCTTCACCTTTCAGGCCAGCGCCGCGGCTCTGCACCCCTATTTTGCCCAGTGCGTCATGATTGGGCGGCAGACCGCTTCTCCGGAGGAGACCCTGCGGCAGCTGCGGCTGCCCGGGAAAATCGCCGAAGGGGAAATGCGCCGGGCAACCGGCGGCATCAACACCCACAAGGGCGCCATTTTCTCCATGGGCATCCTCTGCGGCGCCCTTGGGCGGCTGGAACGACGGCAGTGGAGCGACCCGGACCGGGTTCTTGCCGAATGCGCCGCCATGGCAAAGGGCATCGTCAGCCGGGATTATGAGGGGCTTACCCCGGAAAACGCCCAAACCCCCGGGCAGAAATTCTATCTGCAATACGGCGTTACCGGTGTCCGGGGGCAGGCGGAAGCAGGCTTTCCCGCAGTGCGGGAGGCGGGGCTTCCCAAGTTGGAAGCGGCTCTGACGGCAGGGAAAAACATCAACGAAGGGGGCTGTGCGGCGCTGCTCGCCATGCTGGCACATACGGCAGATACCAATATGCTCCACCGGGGCGGCCCCACAGGTATGCAGGAAGCCTCCGAAAAAGTCCAGGCCCTGCTGGAAAAAGAGCCATTCCCCAGCCGTGCATCCCTGGAGGCCCTGGACGCCTGGTTTATCCAGAAAAATCTCTCCCCCGGGGGCACGGCGGATTTGCTGGCCCTGACCTATTTTCTGCATTTTCTGAAGGAGACAGACAATGAGTGAGTATTTTATTTCCCAGATCTACCCGTCGGACAGGCGAAGCATCTCCCAAGTAGACGCTTTGCTCCAAAAGGAGGGCATTACCCGGGACGGCAATCTGGACTATATCTGCGCCATGCGGGACGAAAATGATGCCGTCATCGCCACCGGCAGCTGCTTCGGCCCCACCCTGCGGTGCTTCGCCGTCAGCTCTGACCACCAGGGCGAGGGCCTGCTCAACGAGATCATTACCCACCTGATGGAGGTACAGTTCGCCCGGGGCAATACCCACCTGTTTCTGTACACCAAGACAGGCTCCGCCAAATTCTTTGAGAGCCTGGGCTTTTACGAGATCGCCCGGGTGGACGGGAAGCTGGTCTTTATGGAAAACCGTCGAAACGGCTTCTCCGGCTTCCTGAACGCCTTGGCAAAAACAAAGCGGGACGGCGTCTCCGCCGCCCTGGTCATGAACGCCAATCCCTTCACTCTGGGCCACCAATATCTGGTAGAGACCGCCGCCGCCCAGTGCGACACCCTCCACCTGTTTATCCTCAGTGAGGACGCTTCTCTGGTGCCCTTCGCCGTGCGGAAAAAGCTGGTTCAGGCGGGCACAGCCCACATTTCCAATGTGGTGCTCCACGACTCCGGCCCCTATATCATCAGCAACGCCACCTTTCCCAGCTATTTTCTGAAGGACGAGACCGCCGTCATCGAGGGCCACGCCCGGCTGGATCTGGCGGTGTTAATCAAAATCGCCCGGGCCCTGAATGTCACTGCCCGGTTCGTAGGTGAGGAACCCACCAGTCAGGTGACCGGGCTGTACAATAAAATCATGGCGGAGGAGCTGCCGAAGGCGGGGATTCAATGCCACATCATCCCCCGGAAAGAAGCCAACGGCAAAGCCATCAGCGCCTCCACCGTGCGGCAGGCTTTGCAGGCAGGCGACTGGGAGGCTCTGAATGCCCTCGTCCCCGCCACCACACTGGCATATTTCCAAAGTCCGGAAGCCGCGCCGGTGCTCGCCAAAATCCGCGGCGCCGGGAATGTGGTGCATTATTGATTTCAATATGCAAGTCCTTTATTTCGGACTTGCATATTTTAGGTCCCAATTTTGTAGAGCTTTCACAAAAGGCATTTATCCGTGATCGGAATAATTGGCAATTCCCCGCCTTGATTTTATGGGGTTATGTGGGTATAATAGGGCCCATACAAAGATTCCTCCGGGAATTTTCAAAAGGCACAAAGCAAGGGCGCTTTGACTGATGCAGGCAGTCAGAGCGCCCTTTTTTGAGGTGATATGCTGTGAATGAAATGATTCGGCTGGAAAATGTCAATAAGATGTTCGGAGATCTGCACGTACTGAAAAATGTGAACCTGACCGTAACCGAGGGAGAAAAGCTGGTCATCATCGGCCCCTCCGGCAGCGGAAAATCCACCACGGTCCGCTGCATGAACTTTCTGGAAGAGCCCACCACCGGCAAGGTATTCATTGCCGGTCAGGAGATGACCCACAAAAACAAGCGCCAGCTGGTCCGTGACAATATGAGCATGGTTTTTCAGCAATTCAACCTGTACCCCCATATGACGGTGCTGAAAAATCTGACCCTTGCCCCCATGAAGCTGCATCACAAATCCAAAGAGGAGGCCGAGGCCCTTGCCTACCACTATCTGGATGTGGTAGGTCTCCGGGATAAGGCCCACGTCTACCCCGCCACCCTTTCCGGCGGCCAGCAGCAGCGGATCGCCATTGCCCGGGCGCTGTGCTGCCAGTCCCGCATCATCCTTTTCGACGAGCCTACCAGTGCTCTGGATCCGGAGACCATTCAGGAGGTTCTGGACGTGATGATCAAGCTGGCCTCGGAGAATATCACCATGGTGGTTGTCACCCACGAAATGGGCTTTGCCCGAAAGGTCGCGGACCGGATCGTCTTCATGGCGGATGGGCAGATCATCGAGGAGGGAACCCCCGAGCATTTCTTTGAGGACGCCCAGAACCCCAGAGTGCAGCAGTTTCTGGGCAAAATTCTAAAGCACTAAGATATTCTGGCCCCAGGGTCTGGAATAGAATTTTCCAAGAGGAGGATACCAAAATGAAAAAACTGACCAAACTTCTTGCGGCTTCCCTTGCCGCCCTGACCCTGATGGGTCTGACCGCCTGCGGCGCCTCTGCTCCCGCGGACACCACAGCCGCCACTACCGCCGCTGATACGACAGCCGCTGCGGGTCTGGATGCCGATGTGCAGGCCATCGTAGACCGGGGCGTACTCCGGATAGGTGTAAAAAATGCCGTTATCGGCTTCGGCTACCAGGACCCCATTACCGGCGAGTACACCGGCATGGAAATTGACATTGCCAAGGCTCTGGCCGATCAGCTGGGCGTGGACGTAGAATTTACAACCGTCACCGCCGCCACCCGCACCGAGCTGCTGGATTCCGGCGATATTGACTGCGTACTGGCAACCTTTACCATTACAGACGAGCGGAAGCAGAGCTGGGACTTCACGACCCCCTATTATACGGATCATGTGACCGTTCTGGTGGAGGATTCCTCCGGCATCAAGTCTCTGGCGGACCTGAAGGATAAGCTGGTGGGCGTCTCCTCCGGCTCCACCTCCGCCCGGGCCCTGACCGCCGCCATGATTGATGCGGGCGTCATTGAGGGCACCGGCTTCGATAAGGATACCTTTGATCCCGCCACCTGGAAGGACGGCATTGCTTTCCAGCAGTTTGACGACTATCCCGGCATTTCCACCGCTCTTGCCGCTGGACAGGTAGACGCTTTCTGCGTGGATAAGTCCATTCTGGCCGTGTATAAGACCGAGGGCCGCAGCTACATCGCCGATGAGTTCGCGCCTCAGGAATACGGCATCGCCACTAAGAAGGGCAGCGGCTTCAGCGCCTACTGTGAGGACTTCATCCAGAGCAAGCTGGCCGATGGCACCATTGACGGCTGGATCGCAGACTACAACCTGGGCTGATCCCTTTTGGGGCTGCCGCAAATGCGGCGGCCCCAAATCTGGAAGTATTGAGAAGCTTCCCCGCCAGGACGAGGAATTTTCTCAATGTTCCCACCAACAGGAGGTTATAACCATGGACGAATTATTCTCCCCGGAAGCCTGGCAAAAGCTGTGGACCTATCGGGCCACATTTCTGACGGGCTTCGGCAACACCCTGCGCACCGCCGCTGCGGCGCTGCTGCTGGCGCTGGTTTTGGGCTTTCTCTTTGGCCTGATGGCCGCGTCCGGCAAACCGTTGCTTCGGGTCCTTGCCAGGGTGTATGTTGAGTGCATTCAGAACACCCCCGTGGTGCTGCAAATGTGCTTTCTATACTACGTGCTGGCATTTTCCGGCGTAAAAACCGATATTATCGCTACGGGCATCGTTTCCCTGGGTGTCTACACCGGGGCCTACATGTCCGAGGTCGTCCGGGCAGGCATCGGCTCTATTCCCAAGGGACAGTTTGAAGCGGCTCAAAGCCAGGGCTTCGGCTACTTTTCCACCATGTGGCGCATTATTCTGCCCCAGAGCATCAAAATCATCCTGCCGCCCATGGTCAACCAAATGGTAAACCTGATTAAAAACACCAGCTGCCTGTACATCGTCGGCGGCGCGGATCTCATCAGCCTGACCTACAGCTTCGTCACCGGCGCGTCCACCGGCGGTGCCTATGCCCCGGCCTATATTCTCTGCGGCGTGCTGTTTTTCTGCATCTGCTATCCCCTGAGCCATCTGGCCACCCGCTGGGAAACCGTCCTCAAGCGCCGGGAGTCTCAGCAGCATCTGAAGGAGGCGGCATAAATGGATTGGAATGCCAGCTTTTCGATTCTGGGCTACCCCGGGATTCTGTCTTACATTGGAAAAGGCGTTGCCTTTACGCTCATTTTGTCCGTTCTTGCCGTGGTCATCAGCATCCTTCTGGGCAGCGTTCTGGCCCTGTGCCGGAATTACTGCCATGGAAGGAGCAGAATCTTCCGCTGGATCTCCACAGTCTATATTGAGGTGTTCCGGAACACGCCGCTGCTGCTGTGGATTTTCATCTGCCTGGTGGCCTGCCCCTGCCCCAAATTCTTCGCCCGGAAAATGTGGGGGCTTACCAGCGTGGAAATGAAGATCCTCTTCCGGGCCGTGGTGGCCCTGGTACTCTTTGAATCCTCGATCATTGCGGAGATCATCCGGGGCGGCCTGAACGCCATTCCCAAGGGGCAGTTTGAGGCGGCCCACACCCAGGGCTTTTCCACGGTGCAGACCATGCTCTATATCATCCTGCCCCAGGCTTACCGGGCCGTGGTCCCCACCCTGCTGAGCCAGATTATCTCCACCATCAAGGATTCCAGCTATCTGGCAAATCTGGCCTGCATTGAGCTGATGAGCCGGGTCCGGAAAATCCTCGCCACCTCCAATATGTTCAACGGCGTGGGGCGGCAGATGGTCAGCGACGTGTTCGTCCTGTTCGGTCTGGCCTTTGTGATTTATTTTGTCATCAACTTTACCCTGTCCTGCGCCGTGCGGAGAATCCAGAAGCGCAGGCCGAAAAAGCAGGAGGCTGCCGCATGAAGCATTTTGTCATCACCCTGACCCGTCAGTTTGCCAGCAACGGCCGACCTATTGCCCAGGCCATGAGCCGGGAACTGGGCATTGAGTTCTATGACCGGGATATTGTGGAAGCCACCGCCGCCCGTTTGGGGCTTTCCATCCGGGAGATCAGCGATTCGGAGGACACCCACAGCACCAGCTTCTTCCGCAGTCTCTACCCTTTGGGCACCGGAGCCCTCAGTGTCCAGGATGAGCTGTTTCAGACCCAGTCCAACATCATTCGGGACCTGGCAAATAAGGAAAGCTGCATTATCGTCGGACGCTGTGCCGATGCGGTTCTCCGGGACCGGACCGACACCCTGAACATCCGGGTCTACGCCCCCTATGAACACCGGCTCCGGGTCTGTCTGGACCAGCTGGGCATGGACGAGCGCACCGCCCGGAAAATGATCGACCGCATTGACAAGAGCCGGGAACAGTACCACCGGGAATACGGCGGCTGCGAGCCGGACTACTACAGCCATATCCTGCTGAATTCCGCCCGTTTCACCGTCCCCCAGGCAGCGGAGCTTCTCTGCGGCATCGCCCGGCAGCGCTTCGGACTGTAAGTTTTCTCCAACGCCATGCAGCCGGCATATTGACTTCCCCTTTGCCGGAAACAGAAAGCACGTACCTATGAAAATCCCGGACGGCAAATCTGCCGCCCGGGATTTTTCATGTTGATTCGACGTTCTCTCTTTGTTCCCTTTCCATCTGCGTACCAAAACCAGAGTTGCCCCAATTACACATGAATGAATACAGATATTAAATTATTCGTCGACCAGCGTATGTTTCAGCGGCAGCCATTCCAGAACGCGGCGGATTTCGTCGTCCCAGAAGTCCCAATCATGCCCGCCGGGCTGTTCATGATACGTGTAAGAGAAGCCGATGCTGTCCAGATACTGCTTGAAATCACGGTTGCACTGCGTTGTCAGCGGATCCGTCGTGCCGACACAGAGATATAGCTTCGGGCAGAGCGGATGATTGACGACCTGCTTTGCCAGCCAATATGGATCTTCGATTGTGCCGGTCAGTACCTCGTCGGGACCATATGCAGCCGCATGGAGGCAGTTCCGGTCGTGCTCAATTCTTTCGGGCAGGAGGAAGCCGCCGGAGAGGGAAGCAACCGCGCCGAAAATTTCGGGATTTGCCATGCCGACTTTGAACGCACCGTAACCGCCCATGCTCAAACCTGCAACAAACGTATTCTCACGTTTGCGCGAAATGGGAAAGGTCCAGTTGATGATTTCGGGAAGCTCACGCGAAACATAGTCGTAATAGGCATAGCTATTGGGAATATTGTGGAAGGAACTGTTCTGTACCTCCGGCATAACAACGGCCAGACGGTGTTTTTGCGCGTAGCTCTCGATACGCGAGAAGCGGAGCCAGTCCCAGCTGTCGCCATGGGTACCGTGGTAGAGGTAAAGCACCTGATATTTTTGATTGCTCTTATAAAATTCCTCCCCCTGCCGCTGCTCCAGCTCAAAAGGCGACGGCGTTGGCAGGATCACGTTCAGGTTCGTCTTTGTTCCAAGTGCCTTGGAAGAGATCTTGTATTGAAGAAGTGCCATAATAATTCCTCCAGAATGATACGAGAGGCGTGCTTACGCGCAGCCAACCGTCAGAATAATACAGGCATACGTTCGCTGCTCACCGGTTGAGATGGCAAGCGCCAACGGCTGCTTGGTGCAGCTGTCATAGAATTCAAAGCGGCCGAGGGTGTTGAGGGCAAGCCCGTTCAGTTCTCCGCGGAACTCCGAATAGATTTCCGGTTCCCGTCCATCGTCCGGGAGCATGACCTCTGCTTTCTCAATTTCGATCTCCCCGTGCAGAACAGACAGTACTTCCGTTACCGTCGGGGTCCCGGCGGTCAGGCCAAGATAGACTTTGGCGGCGCCGCCGCATTTTTCTGCCAGCGGATAATTGCCGTCGGCAATCAGGATACGGCTCCCATGGCCGCATCTGGCCAGATGCGCAAGAAGCTCCGGATGGATGCATCGTCCTGTCAACATGCTGAGGCCTCCTTTTCGTTTTCGCGCAGCTTTCCAAGCGAACCGCCCGGATGCCAGCTTACATACTGCTGCGGTGTAATGCCGCGCCGTGCCTGCAAAATCACGCTCAGCGCCTGCAGAATAAGCGTTTCCGCCAGAATGGAAAGCCTGGGAGCGCGGTCAAGCGGACCACCTTCGTGTGAAACGTTTGCCAGCAGGTGCAGATCGCTATGACGGGCAAGCCAGGAGGATTCACTCCGGCTTACACCAATCACACGGCAGCCATTATTTTTAACCGCGGAAACCGTGGCCCGCATTTCCTGCGTTTCACCGCTGTTTGAAATGAAAATGACAACATCTCCCGGAACCAGCTGGCCGCAGGAGCCATGCACGGCCTCTGTCCCGTGCAGGAAATAGGCCGGCGTCCCGGTTGAGGACATAACGGAGGCAATGTAGCCGGCAATGTGCGCGGGTTTACCAATACCGGATATGTGGACACGATTGCCGCGCTGCATGGCATTGTCAATCAGGTCTGCGGCGGCAACAAGGGAGGAAAAATCCATAGCATGCAGGAAAGACCGTAATTCTGTGCTCACTGTCTGTGTGAATGCTTCATATGCTTTCTGATCCTGCATCGTTTCACCTCAAATCAGACAAATCGGGAACGGGAACACACTCACGGCGCAAAAATGCTTCCACCTGCGCCAGATTGGGTAGCGAAGGCATCGCGCCCATGGAAGAGACCGTAAGTCCGGCTGTGTGATTTGCAAACAGCAGGGTCTGCGGTATATCCCAACCACAGCATACTCCCACCGCGAAAGCGCCGATAAATGAGTCGCCGGCTGCGGTTGGGTCAACACTGCGTACATGAGCCGCACATGGGGTAAGCTGAATGCCTTCTCTTGCGGCCAGTGCCGCACCTGCACTGCCAAGTGTAATAATGACGTTCGGCACGCCTTGCGTGAGGAAAAACTCCGCACAGCGGCGGATGGAATCCTCGCTGGTTGTGACAGGCAGGCCGCTCAACGCGGCAGCCTCATGTTCATTTGGCGCTATATAAGTCAGATCGCGGAGAAACGCAGAAGAAAGCGGCGCACTGGGGGCAGGGTTCAGGAGTACAGGAACGCCCTGTGCATGTGCCAGATGCGCGACATATTCGTTGACCTCCTGGGGTATTTCCAGCTGGAGTACAGCCAGATCATACGATGCGATGGTATCCTCCAAAAATGTCAGTTCCTCTTTTTGAAGCGAGAAATTGCTGCCGGGAAAAACAATAATACGGTTTTTTCTGGAACCTTGTTCATCTTCTTCAAGAATAATCATGGAACAGCCGGATGCGGCTGTCCGGTCACGAAGAACGTGCTGAACATCAACACCCCGCTCCTGGAGCGCACGGAGCATTTCATCTCCGTTGGAGTCCAGACCGACCTTGCCGCACATGACGACCTCCGCGCCAAGCAACGCCATCTGTGCAGCCTGATTGGCACCTTTTCCGCCGGGTGCTTTCTGAAAGCTGGTGCCAAAGATTGTTTCTCCTTCCGCAGGTAGGTTTGGCATAATGCCGATTTGGTCCATAACCAAACTGCCTACAACCAGAATTCGTGGTTTGGACATGATCATTTCTCCTTCCTGTGTATGCGTTCCGATGCGGCTGAGGCGGGCGTTCAATGCTTGGCACATGGCCAATACGCAAAATGTAAACTGCGGTGCGCCTCAAATGGCATCGGGATGATGAGCAGATTGTCAGCGATTTACCCAGAACACTGGATCTTTGCCATTCAGAACGTCAATAACGCCCTGGGCAACGCACATGCTGACACGGTGGTAAGATTCTTTCGTCTCCGCTCCAGTGTGTGGCGTGCAAATCACTTTACCGGTCAGGAGCAGGGGATCATCCGCATGCAGAGGTTCGTGCTCGAATGCGTCAAGCGCGGCTTTTGCAACTCGGCCGGATCGCAATGCGCACACCAGAGCATCGGTGTCAATGATTGCACCGCGCGCCGCATTCACCAGGTAGGCGCCGGGTTTCATGCGGGAAAAGACCGCGTCATTAAACATGTGGTATGTTTCCGGTGTGCTGGGAATGTGAATGCTTAAAATATCGCTGCGTGCGATCACCTCATCAGAGGAGACGATCTGTACGCCATATTTTTCTGCCAGTTCCAGATTTGGATAGAGATCGCTGGCAAGAATGGTAACGTCAAATCCCTGAAGCTTTTTGGCAACCAGACGCGCGATAGCGCCGAAGCCAAGCAGACCGACAGTGCGTCCCTCCAGCTCGGAACCCATGAAACGGGGCCACTCCCCGCGCGTCATGGCGGTATGCAGATCCGTTATTTCGCGCAGCATATCGATCATCATTCCGACGGTCAGCTCCGCGACGGCGTTGGAGTTCATGCCGGGCGCGTTAATGACCTTGATTCCATAACGCTTTGCGGCGTCTTTATCAATGTTGTCCGTGCCAACGCCGAACTTCGCCACAACCTTCAGCTTTGGGGCAATTCTGAAAACCTCTTCGGTCCAGTCGTCCAATCCGATGATCGCACCGTCGATTTCCGGTGCGACGGCAGCAATTTCATCGAAGCTCATGTAAGGCAGCTCACCCTTGTGCAGAATGATCTCGTGACCTGCATCCAAAAGCAGCTTCTTCGCCCCCTGGCACAGGGATTCAAAGTGTGAAGACGAAACAAGAATTTTTCCCATGGCGTTCCCCTTATGCCTCCAGCGAAATACCGCTTTCCTGACAGAATGCTTCCAATTCCCCGCGCAGAGCCTCTGCCTCGGCTGCCGTCAGATCGAGCTGTGGTCTGCGCATGTGGCCGCCGGTCAGACCGCGCAGGCGGAGAGCTTCCTTGAAGTAGGCCATATTGCTTCCGCCGCGGAGAATATCGGTGATGCGGGCAGCTTTCATCTGCCACTTGCGGGCCGCATCCAGATCTCCGGCAAGATATGCCTTGTAGACATTTACAAACGGCTCCGGAAACACGCCGGAAATGCCGGATACCGTGCCGTCACAGCCCAGCGCGAGCATGGCGATGAAAACCCGGTCACAGCCGTGCATGACGGAAAAGCTGCCGCCGTCTATCCGAAGATAGTCCAGCGTCCGGTTGATATCGGCGAAGCTGTATTTGATACCAACCACGTT
>ERZ1026854.803-NODE-803-length-21352-cov-5.844861_pt1 | contig 21352 bp, 15 predicted proteins | sample MGYA00380157_ERZ1026854 | MGnify/ENA primary metagenome ERZ1026854 (study PRJEB33269, sample SAMEA4719793) | human gut metagenome | biome: human-associated habitat; feature: organic feature; material: feces | place: Cameroon | collected 2013-10 ... | reverse complement strand
CTTCACATCTTTTATTAATATTCAGCCAAATTTACTAGTTAAATTTATATAATTTAAAGGATTTTGGATTTTCTCCACATTTCTAGCAATATTAAGCCAATCTACCACCCCTTAAAACATATCTCACTTTACGCTCCAGCCTCAATAAGTGGTGTCTCTATCCCTCTCATCTCTATTCTAGGAGTACCCTTGCCACTTATATAATCCTCTGTGATAGTGACCTTGCCTATATTGCCATCCTTAGGAATCTCATACATGATATCAATCATATAATCTTCCAGTATTGACCTTAACGCTCTTGCGCCTGTATCTCTCTCCAGCGCCTTCTTTGCAATAAGTCTTAATGCATCATCATCAAACTCAAGAAGAACCTCGTCCATGGCAAGAAGCTTCTTATACTGCTTAATAATAGCATTCTTAGGCTCTTTTAAGATAGATACAAGCATATCCTCTGTAAGCTTCTCAAGTGAGAATACAACTGGAAGTCGTCCCAAGAACTCTGGAATCATTCCGAAATTTCTAAGATCCTCAATTGTAACCTTCTCGCAGAGATTCTTCTCATTGTCATACTTATCCTTGAGGTCTGCATTAAATCCTATTGAGCCCTGCTTATTAAGTCTCTCTTTGATTATGTCCTCAAGACCCGGGAAAGCGCCACCACATATAAAAAGAATATTCTTAGTATTAACTGTCACAAGTGGAACCATCGCATTCTTGCTGTTAGCTCCTACTGGAACCTCAACATCACTTCCCTCAAGAAGCTTTAACATTCCCTGCTGTACCGACTCACCACTTACATCCCTGCTTCGTGTCTCCTTTTTCTTGGCAATCTTATCTATCTCATCAACAAATATAATGCCATGCTCAGCCTTCTCAACATCATTATCTGCGGCTGCAAGAAGCTTGGAAACAACACTCTCTATATCATCACCGATATAACCTGCCTCTGTAAGAGATGTCGCATCTGCTATCGCAAGTGGAACCTGTAATATCTTAGCAAGAGTCTTAACAAGATATGTCTTACCACTTCCTGTTGGTCCAATCATAAGTATGTTAGATTTCTCAATCTCAACATCATCTGACTGTTCTGCAACTCTCTTATAGTGGTTATATACAGCAACAGACATAACCTTCTTAGCCTTGTCCTGACCTACAACATGCTGGTCAAGAAGCTCCTTGATATGGTGTGGAGCTGGAATTGATTTAAGGTCAATGACTGGTTCAGATTTCTCTTTCTTTTTCTTGACTTTCTGCTTGTTAGGCATTCCCATATTGTCCATGAAATCACCGAACAACATGCCGTTGAAATTACCCATGTTAGGCATATTGTTCATATTCTTCATCATATCCTCATAATTGACACCACTGTTGTTAATAGTATCAAGAGTCTTCTGCATACAGTCTGGACATATATAGATATTACCTGGCATAGAAATCATCTTTCCGGCTTTACTCTCTGTTCTCTTGCAGATATAACATACCTTTTCATATTCATCGTTGTTATTGTTATCATCTACTTCTTTATAATCTGACATAACTGTCCTCCATGTCTTTCATCTCATGTGTACATTGTACATATTCTTTAGTATAACTATTAAATAATATTATGGCAATTAAATAATTATAAATCTCTATAAAGATTTGTTAAGATGTACACTTGGATAAAAAGCCAAAGAGCTGTCTGCGCCCTGCACAAACAGCTCTTGAACCTATAAACATATCATTTATTACTTTTTGCTTCCAAGTACTACATCTACTGACTTAAGAACATACTGGTTACCCTCAAGGTGATAATACTGTACTGTAACTGTCTCACCTGCTTTGTAGTACTGCATAAGGCTCTGGAGTCCTGACATTGAACTTACTGTCTGGTCATCAAAGCTTACAACAATATCATACTTGCCAAGTCCTGCCTTCTCTGCTGCTGAATCAGATTCTACTGTTCTTATCTGGATTCCCTGTGGATATCCATAATAATTAGCCATTGTGCTTGTGATATCAATAGCAGCTATACCAAGATAACCCTGCTCACTGCTTGCAACCTTTGTTCTTGTCTGTCTGTTCATAAGGCTGTCAATAAGCTCTCTTACATTAGAGATTGGGATTGAATAAGCCATTCCCTCAACACCATCTTCTGATGTCTTAGCAAAATTAATACCTATAACCTTGCCATCGGCATTAAGAAGTGCTCCACCACTGTTACCAGAATTGATAGCTGCATTTGTCATGAATAAGCCTTCAAATGTTACATTGTTAACTGTTATAGATCTGTCAAGTGCACTGATAATACCATTAGTAACTGACTGTCCTTCACCAAGTGCATTACCAATAGCTACTACATCCTGACCTACAACAACATTATCTGAATCGCCAAGCTCTGCAATCGCTATAGATGAAAGTGTTGAACTCTTGATGTCACTTAATGCTACTGCAACAACAGCCACATCCTTATCTGACTTAGAGCCTTTAACTGTTGCACTTACTGACTGGTTATCTGCAAATGTACAGCTAAGGTTGTTAACTGACTCAATAACATGAGCATTAGTAAGAATAAGAAGCTCTGTGTCACTCTTGCCTACTATTATTCCTGTTCCGCTTGTATTAGCTTCATATGGCTGTCCATATCCGAAATATGAAGATGATGTTACAGTTGTTGTTCCTGTGAGCTGTACCATAGCTGGAAGTGCTGCCTTGGCAACATCTTTTACATTCATAGTTGATACTGCACTGCTGCCTGAATCATATTCTGCTGTTGTTGATGACATTCCAGTTGATACTGTAGGTATCTCAACATTGCTGTTAGACTGTATAGGATTAATCTTGTTAGCTGCATAATTAACACCATACATTGTTCCGCCTGCTACTGCTCCGAATAACACTGCTGATAATGCAACTGCGGCGATTCTCTTTCCTATTCCTGAGTTCTTTTTGTTACCGCCATTATTCTGCTGCTTGTTAAATTTGTATTCTTCATATCCCTGCATGCTTCCCATGTTATTGCCATAATTGTTATAGGAATATCTGTACTGTCCATCCTGATTATTACACTGTCCATTCTGGTTATCGTATTGTCCATTCTGATTATTATATTGATTCTCGTCGTACATTATATTAGTTCTCCTTTCAACGTCATACCAGAAATGTTAAAAAACACATTTCATTGCTATGACTGTATATTAGCAATGAAATGTGTTTAGTTTGTGTTCTAATTGTTAAAAAATGCTGAACATCCAATAATTACGGATTACTGTCCTACAGCTTCCATAACTGCCTTCTTTAATGCTTCTTCCTTAGCTGCTGCATCCTCTAAGCTTGTGCCCTTAACTCCCATGTAGAACTTAATCTTAGGCTCAGTTCCTGATGGTCTTGCACAGCACCATGCATTGTCAGAAAGTTCATAGTAAAGAACATTAGACGATGGTAATCCAGTTGAGTGCTTCTCGCCTGTTGCAAGATTTACAACTTCATCCTTCTTGTAATCTCTTGTCTCAAGAACATCCCAATCACCAAACTTCTTAGGAGGATTGCTTCTTAAATCATCCATCATCTGTGCAATCTTAGAAGCTCCCTCTGCACCCTTCATTGTTATGGCAACCTGTCCCTCTTTATAGTAACCATATTTCTCAAATATATTAATCATCTGATCCCAGAGAGTTATTCCCTTAGACTTATAGTAAGCTGCTGCCTCGCATAAAGCCATAACTGCAACTGGAGCATCCTTATCTCTTGCATGAGTTCCTACTAAGCAGCCGTAGCTCTCCTCGAAACCAAACTCATACTCATATGTATGCTGCTGTTCGAATAACTTAATCTGCTCACCGATGAACTTAAATCCTGTAAGTACCTCAATAAGCTTGAGATTGTACTCTGCGGCAATAGCCTTAGCCATATCTGTTGATACAATTGTTGTAACAAATGCGCCATTAGAATGAAGTAATCCCTTCTCCTTACGCTGTGATAACAGATACTCTGCTATAAGCATAGCTGACATGTTACCTGTGAATGATATGTACTCACCTGTCTTAGTATCCTTAGAATATATACCAAGTCTGTCCGCATCTGGGTCTGTTGCAAGAATAATATCTGCATCAACTTCCTTTGCAAGCTTAAGAGCGAGTGTGAATGCCTTAGGGTCTTCTGGGTTAGGATAATCAAGTGTTGTGAAATCTGGATCCGGCTTCTCCTGTTCTGGAACAACATATACATGCTTGAATCCTAATTCTTTAAGTACTCTTCTTACTGGTACATTACCTGTTCCGTGGAAAGGTGTGTATACAATCTTGATATCGTCAGCAACTGATTTGATGACATCCCCATTAAGACTCATCTTCTTCAATGCAGCGATATACTTATCATCCATATCATATCCGATTACATTGTAAAGACCGCAGGCTCTGGCCTCGTCAATATCCATTGTCTTAACTGTATTGTAATCTGTAACAGCCTTAACCTCTGATATAATCTGTGAATCCTTAGGTGCTGTAATCTGTGCGCCGTCTTCCCAGTATACCTTATATCCATTGTATTCTGGTGGATTATGGCTGGCTGTAACAACGATACCTGCTATACAATGAAGCTCTCTTAATGCAAATGAAAGCTCTGGTGTAGGACGGAGTGTTGGGAATATATATGCCTTAATTCCGTTAGCAGCAAGGCAAAGAGCAGCCTCATCTGCGAATTCTGGAGACATCCTTCTTGAATCGTAAGCAATAGCCACACCTCTGTCAGCAGCATTTTCTTTGATAATAAAGTTAGCTAAGCCCTGTGTTGCCTTTCTTACAGTGTAGATGTTCATTCTGTTAGTACCATTGCCAATGACACCTCTAAGACCACCTGTACCAAATTCAAGGTCCTTATAGAATCTGTCCTCTATCTCTTTCTCATCAGATGCTATAGACTTTAATTCCTCTCTTGTTGCCTCATCAAAATACTCATTGTCGCACCAAGCCTTGTAAGTTTCCATATAACCCATAACTTTACCTCTTTTCTAAATTATTGTTATCTTTACGTACTGCTTTATGTATCTATTATAATATAAACACATATTCAAATCAATCTTCCTTTAAAGACCTTGTAAATGCTTCTGTAACAGCATCAAGGGCTTTCTGCTCATCTTCGCCTGTCGCTGTAAGATGAATAACTTCGCCGCATTTAACGCCCGCTGCAAGGATTGATATAACACTCTTTGCATTGGCAGTTTTACCTTCGCCATACTCGAAAGATATCTTGCTGTTGTACTTAACCGCCTCTTCGCACATAGCTCCGGCAGGTCTTAAATGTATTCCTAATGCGCTGTCTATTGTAATATCTCTGCTTACCATGATATCCTTCCCCCTTTTTAATTATTTCTGGTCTGCTGGTTATTATTATTGTTGTTACCAGCCGCTGTTGTAGGCTGTTCTGACCTGGTTATAATAACCTTGACTCTGTATGTTCCATCTACACTATAACCATCCGGAAGGCTTACATTTACTGCAACTATATGCTCTCCCGCAGTTAAAGATGCAAGATTAACTGACAAGCTTATATTGTCTGAACTAAATGACTCGAAATCACCGCTGTCATTCTTGACTGATATATTCAGCGAAGTTACCGATGTGTCAAATGATGCTTTCATATCTGATGAAAGATTATTCATCTTAATATTAGACACTGGTATGCTGAATTCTCTGCTGTCTTTACTTACAATTCTTGCTGTGACTGTTACAGATGCATCTGAAGTAAATGCAACCGACCTGTCAACATAATCTGCAAGATTAACAGATATAACCTTATCTGATGACTGTCCTTTAACATCTATCGCAGATGAAGGAATAGTAATCTCATTAATTCCACCAATAATATTCGCCGGGCCCGTTATCTCAACTTCATTTTGCGATAAATCAATGCTTTTAACAACATAATTATTAGAAAGTGTTCCTGAATAACCTTCTGCTGATACCTTTACTGTCTTTATCTGGTTGACCGTCACTGCACAATCGGCATCGCCTCTTGACATGACAAGTGAATCATCCTCGACAACATTTCCCTCATTATCCACAAGATTAATAGTTACATTCTCATTGAAATTCTGATTCCTGCCTGCCACATTGATTGTGACTACTGCATTGGCAATTCTTCCAACTGCTGATGATGAGCCTGTAACCTTAACTGTATCAGGAAATACACTTACATTGCCTATTGTATAACCATTATCAAGGCTTCCATCTGTATAATGCTTTATAGTGAATTCTTTCGTTAATCTGTTTTCAATCTGAAGTCTGACAGCCGTTGTTCTAGGTATAACCTCAACATTCTTAAGCTCTCTGCCATCTTTAACAACTTTGACATCAATATCAACATAATCTGCAAATGCTGTTATCTTGCTAAGATCAGCAGTTGCAACTATATCACTTGATTTAAGCTCAGTTATGATACTCTTAGGACCACTTATATATACAGATATTCTGCTGCCATCAACCACCTCATAAGTATAATCATTGTCTGTAAGACTCTCTGTATTTTGAAGTTCAACAGCAACATTACTTATGGTTACACTGGTAGTTGGATCATATATATTGACTATTATAGTCCACAGTATCAATGCACCGACCACAGAAAGAATCTTCAGAGAAAAGTTTTTAAATATCTTTTCCTTCATTCTTAAATCTTCCTCTCCATAACTTGAACGACTTAACATCAATATTCTTCATTCTAAGGTACTCAAGCTTATTGCGAAGTGAATCTTCATCTATATCTCTTATAAGCTCTCCACCCATAGCAACAGAAACTGCTCCAGTCTCTTCCGATACAATTATAGTAAGGCTGTCTGTCACCTCGCTGATACCAACACCTGCACGATGTCTTGTACCAAGATCCTTGCTAAGATTGTTATCTGTAAGCGGAAGATAACATGTTGCTGAGACAACCCTGTTTCCTCTTATGATAACTGCACCATCGTGTAATGGTGTATTATGTTCAAATATATTGATAAGCAACTGGCTTGTTACAACACCATCTACCTCAATACCTGTCCTTATATATTCCTCAAGCATCATATCCTGCTCTATGACAATAAGAGCACCTGTTTTCACTGCTCCCATCTCATATACAGCACGTAATATCTCATTGAGTGTCTTAGAGCTGTATCTCTCGCCTCTGTGGGAATCTCCTACATTGAGGAAGCCAAACCATATTCTCTTTCGTCCAAGCTGCTCAAGAGCTCTTCTCAACTCTGGCTGGAAGATAATTACAAGAGCAATAATTCCGACACTGATTGTCTTACTTGCTAACCACAGGATTGTTCTAAGATTAAGAACCCATGCAATAACCGCAAATATAAGAACAACTATAATTCCCTTTAACAGTGCCCATGCCTTGGTATTCTTAATCCATACTAAAACATTATATATAACTATCGCTAACAGCAGAATCTCGATTATGTCTGTCCAGGCAACTCTAGGCATATACAGCTTTGTCAGATAATTCTGTGCAAAGCTACTCATTGTACTCATACTACCTATACCTCCTGTCCTCTGATATCATTCACATTAATTATCAATTATTCGTCATCTTCATCTGTATCTATGTCTGATACTCTCGAAGCTCTCGATACTGTGTCTGCTTTTCTTGTCTTCCTGCCGTTAATCTGCTTAACCTTAACATCCTCACTGACAAGTGTTATCTTAGGTACTGCCTTAACATAGTAGTAATATTCATCATCTTCATATTGTACGTATTCTGTTCTCTTATAGTCCACGCTGAACAATAAAACTTTACATACATATCCACCAGCTACACCTATAACAAGTCCTAAGAACATGCTGATATAGTTAAGCTTAGCGTTGAGTGCAAGTATTCCAACCATAAGAATAAGGAATTCAACAAGCGCACCTGCAACAAGTGCATAAGTCCATGCATTATCAATTGTAAGCTTCTTGATACATCCTATAGCGATGATAGATACTACTGCTGCAATAATCATAACAATACATGCCCTGTCATTGACAAAGCTCTCTGCTATGTATGACATCTGCTGTACAGTATCAGAAACTGACATATTAGTGATAGCTGATTCATACTCGCTTGCAGTTCTTATTATATTGTAGATGAGAATACCAAATGAAACCGGAATAACAGATGATACTCCAAGTCCTATACCAATTATGACTGGAACTGCCGCATAAAGCTTAAGTCCGCATAACATTACAGTTGCGATTATTATATATCCCTGCTTAGGCGCAAAACGTAAAAACAAAAGATACATTACAAGAATAACACAGAGCGCTATAAGACAGAATTCTGCTGATATCGCATACAGATGCGCCAGCATAAATACAGACAGAATAAGTATTGTAAATTCTCCCGGTATAAATGCACATATAGCAGCTAAAAGAATTGCCACTAACGGATTCTTAATCTTAGTCATATAGCCTATGCTTATATTCAGCATAAGGAATGACACAAGTGCAACAACAAATTTAACCGCCGGTCTGATATAGACATTATATTCGCCATATATCTTTCTTATTTTTTCCCTTAATTCTAATAAAAAATACATATATATCCTCCACTATTACTTCCTTTTTCTTTGTCCATTATAGAATCGTTCAAGCTTGTTAAGCCTCATGAAATATCTCTTGATTCCGCTTCTTGATTTGTCGTACTGATATGCACTGTACACTCCAGAAATAATAGCATATACAATCAGTGATATAATATAATACACGGCAATCTTCTTGCCCAGCACAGCATAATCCATGCTGTTAATCTGCTTTATGATTGTCTCTGTATTGCTGATAGCAATCATAATAACAATAATTATAAATGCTAATGTAGTTGTAATTGTACTCTTTAAGGCAGCCAACGCAACATAATCGCCCTTGTAATATCTGGCATTATGTAACATCTTCTTTCCTTCATTCTTCTCGTATATAGCCATCTTGGTCATCATCTTGACCTTGTTCTCATTAAGCAATGATTCCACCTCTCACAAATACTATATTCTAAACTATTGTACCATAATATAATCTAATTGTATATTACAATTTGTGAATGTCCACCGCCAGCGGCAACAACTATTCTTACCTTCTTATTATCTGCAACAAATGTTTTATCAGTATTAGCTGTCTGGTATGTACTCCACACCTGTGAAGAGCTCTCTGGTATCATGCTGGCAATTACAGACTGAATCCTGGAATCGAATCCTGCCCCTCTCTGCTTGATATAGATAATTGTGACATTAGGCTGTGTCACTATCTCACCATAGTACTGTCCATTCTCCTCATATGTATACACATTAGATATAACTGGTGTAAATCCATTAGAAGGCAGAACCTCTCCAATATTATTACTGTTATATCCTCCATTGCCGCCTGTAGGATTAATGTTTGAATTATTGTTTGAATTATTGTTTGAACTATTATTGGAATTACTATTAGAATTGCTGTCAGTTGGCTGCTGTGCCTGATTGTTCTGTCCGTTCTGATCAGTCTGGTTTTGTCCATTCTGATTCTGACTGTCCTGATTCTCATAGCTTATCTGTGTATTCTGCTCAGCCTGACTGCCATTATTGTAATTCTGTCCGTCAGTATAAGCTATATCTCCATTGCTTGCTGTATAGATTGGAAGATTATTGACAGAACCTGATGCAACCGAATCAACCCCCTCTATAACGATAGAATCTGACACATTACCTGCTGTTGCAGTAAGTACCGCAGTTCCCGTACCTCTTACAATAACAACACCTTCATTAGTAACTGTGAACACACCATTGTTACTTGAACTCCATGTAAGTGACAAATCTGTGTTAACTGGTGTGACAAGTGCGACCACCTTAACCTGTGTTCCAACCACTGCTGCGAAATCATCCATCTGAATCTCAACTGTAGCATCAACTCTCTGTGTATCCCACGAAGAATCTCTTGTCTCAACCTGTGCATTGACCATAGAGCCTGCCTTGCTTACATTGACCTTTGCAGATGTATCATTATTATTCTTATTTGCAAATACCCTCACAAGAACAACAACGAGCACTACAAGAACAACAAGAGCCGCTGCCAGCCCAATGAGCAGATATTTGTTAGATTTATTTTTACTATTACCAGCCATTAATTCTCTCCATATCCATTAATACTACATAAGTCCAAAAGTCTCATTCGTTCAGGCACAACCGCACCTTTGGCTTTTGACACTTACACCATATTATAGTATCAAACAATAATTTAGGCAAGAAAAAAGGCTGCCGCTTCACGATTTAATCGTTAGTACGACAGCCTTGAATTCTGTAATTATGCGTTTTTATTAAGACTATTGATAGTATTGGTAACCTCTCCGAGTACCTTCTTGATATTGACACTTGTTGTAGCCATGCCCTGTGCAAGCTTCTGGACTTCTTCTGCGACAACAGCAAAGCCTCGTCCTGCTTCACCAGCTCTGGCAGCCTCAATGCTTGCATTAAGTGCAAGTATTCTCTGTCTGCTGCTATATGTCTCTATCTGCTTGACATTCTCATTAGCTGTGACAACCTGCTCTGCGGCAAGGCTGATTCCATCCTTGAGTCCATTCATTATCTCTGCATTAATCTTAGATGTATAACTTGCTCTTACAAACATGTTGATAACATCTCCCAGAAGATTAGCTGATGCTTCAATTTCCTCTCTTGTTTTTACATTAACCTTATGAAGTGCGGCTATGTACTTATCCTCGTTAATCCCTAACTCTCTTGCAGTCTGTCTGAACTTGTCTTCATCAGGGTTCTCAGGTAAAACCTGTCCACCGATAACACTTCCTAATACTGTTCCGTCATCAAGTGTTATTGGAATACCAAAATCAACAAGTCCCGCATGACAGGAATATACACCCTTGCCTTCACGGTCGTTCTTCTCACATCTGCGGCAGCCTTCCGCTGAACCCCTTGTAAGACCTATACAAAAATCTGTAAAGTTATAGCATTCACTGATATACTCACCATCTGCACCAACTGCAACAGTGGCAAGACCAGTACTCTTGGCCCAGTTACGCATAATATCTTCAAACTTTTTCATATCGCAAAAATCTTGAATCTTCATGATGCATCCCCTCCAGTTGTTTTACTTATAAGATATGCAATTATTCACGCTCGAAATAATTTATTAGATTATACCAATATACTTGTTAAAAGTCAAACAAACCGGCATAAATCAGCACAGATTTCAACAAAATTCCAGCCAGATTTCTGCCCAATTTCAAGAAGCACACCGGACATAATCCGATGTGCCTCCTGAGAGATTTTATGATGTATTATCTTTGTTTAGTTAGCTTTTTTCTTCTTAGAATAGAAGTAATATCCTGCTCCACCAGCCACAACAATTATAACAATAATTGCAATGATTATGCCTGCTGATGAGCTGCCACCCTTGGCTGCTGTAAGCTCTCCCGCCTGTGGAATGTCTCTTGTCACATTGAACTGTGCAAGTACTGTGTCCATAGCATATTTAGTATTCTCAAAGTTAGCACCTGCATTAGCTGGAGCTGCATCTGTGAGTTTAAGAAGAGTTCCCATCTTGATTGTACCATCATCATTACGTCCTGGAAGAACACCAGTCTTTACATTCTTGAACCAGTCTGCGTTAGGTGTTGTACCCTTCTTCTCCTTGGCATTAGCTACTGCAACTTCTGTCCAGAAGTAGTTCTTAGTAGTATCAATTGTATTGTTAGCTGATGTCTTGAACTGCTCAACAATATCTACATTGACATCCTTGTATGATACATTGCCTTCTGCCTTGAATGCTGTATCAATTCCATTATTAGAATAAAGCGCATAATTATATGAATTGTTATTGTACGATGTACAATCATATACCTCTATATCTGGGCATGAGTTAGAATCAACACCCTTTGCCTTATTATTGTAAGCAAATGAATTCTTAACAACATGGTGTCCTGAAAGTGCAGAACCACCCATCTTAAATCCATTACCATTACCAGCTTCCTTGCCATCTGCAAGATAACCATTCTTATATGCAATACTGTTGATTACTGTCACTGCTCCGATAGGACCTGTTGCTGTCTTAGCGAAGCAGTCCCATCCATCATCGGCATTGTTATATGCCATACATCCGTAGAATACATTGCCCTCACCTGTTGTAAGTTTGGCTGCGAATCCATCTGCATCCTCCATAGCTGCATCACAGTTCTCATATGATGAGCAGTTAAGAATCAGATTGTTCATAGGCCACTTGCTTGCTGGGTCTGTTGACTGACCGCTTATCTGAAGACCTGTGTTACCATTCTTATATGTCTTTACAAGTTCAAATACATTGTTATCACCAGCAACCTGAATACCTTTCTGTCCATCTGCTGTGTTAGTAACACTGATACCCTTTACATACCAGTAATCACCCCAGAATATGAATCCCTTGCCTTCTGCATTGAAATCAAATACTGCCGCATTCTTCTTGTCATCTGGGTCTGAAAGAAGGTAAATTCTCTGGTCTGCTGTACCATTGATACCCTCCTCAATCTTGATACCCTCTGAGAGCTTGTATTTACCTGCCTTACAGATAATCTGCTGTCCCGGCTGTACATATGCTACTGCTGTCTTGATATCAAGAGGGCTTGACTCTGTACCCTTGCCATCTGCTGTTCCTTCTGGAGAAACGATAATCTTCTCTCCCGGATTGCCATATGATTTGCATTTAACAGTCTTCTCGATTGTAGCCTTCTCGTAGGACTCCATTTCTTTGTTATCGCCAGGCTTGTAACCAGCATCTGGTGTAAATACTGCCTTAAACTTGTTATCTCCGTTAGAAAGCTTAACCTCTGTAACAAGGTCTTCACCAGCCTTAACTGCTGTCTCCTTGACTATTGTGCTTCCACCCTTCTTGATAACCACCTTACCATCTGCATTAGCAGAGAATACAAGGTTGTATGTCTTGCTTCCTGATGTTGAAGCAGATGAAATCTTATAATCAGCTGCAACCTTCTCAACTGGCTTGCCCTCATCTGGAGCATCTGTTGCCGGGTTGCTTGTTGTGAACTTAATATCCTTAACTGTTACATTACATCCTCTGGCTGCTGCGAAACCAACATATACACTTGTCGAATCAATCTTTAATAATTCGTTTCTGCCATACAGTGTCTGAATATTCTCATTGCCAGCCGCATCCTTATAGATTACACGATAACCTGTGTTATCCATCTTAACTGTAAATGTATAAGAACCGCCCTGCTCAATCTGTAACTTAGTGTCAAATGCACCGCTTGTTGCAGTAACCTGACCTGTCTTAGGTGTATCTGTTGTAGATGTTACACCTGTGTAGAATCTGTAACCGATACCATCCTTGATACTCTTAGTAGCACCATCTTCGTTAGTGTACTGTACCTTAGATGCAATAAATGAAGCTGAGTTAGTATAGAACGCACTTGAATTAACTCCATTCTCGCCGATACTGTCTCGTACTATAATAGCGAAACCTTCCTGTCCATCTGGTGATGGGTTAAGATAATCAATTGTAAATGTTCCTGATATCTCAAAGTTTTCCTTAGTTGGATCAACCTTAGTATAATAATATGTTATACCATCATATGGGTCGCTGGCATTAAGCTTACCACCCTTCTTATCAATAGAACCATTAGCCTTAGAAGTACATGAGTAAAGCTTTAATCCATCGTAGATGTTACCCTCAACACGGTTTGCCTCATCACTTGTAGATGTACCGAATCTTGCGGCTATCCAGTCACGCTCTGCTTCATTTCTTACTACGCAGTCCTTAGCTTCACCAGCCTCAGATACATCCGATCCCCTCTTGGCAATAACTTGGAAATCATACTTAGAGCCCTTGTTGAGTGAAGGTACACTGTAAGACACCTCACCCGATGCATTACTCTCTATCTCTTTTACAAGCTTATATTCTTCACTTCCTGTCTTAGAATATAATTCATAGCTTGCCGCCTCTGGAACTGCTGACCATACAACTTTCATTGTTCCACTGTTATTCTCTGTCAAAGCACGTACTGTTGGCTTTGCAAGTGGAAGTGTGAATCCTGCTGATATCTCATTAGATGTCTTAACATCTGTCTCATCTTTACGTGATGCTGTTGCTGTGAACTTATATGTACCAGATGCTGTAGGTGTAAATTCTACCGAACCAGAATCACCCTTCTTTGCATATGTTTCCTTGGCAACTTCCTTGCCACTCTCATCTGACATGGCAACCTCAACCTGGTCACATGCATCGGCAACTCTTGAACCAACCTTCATATTGAATGACACTGTAATCTTACCATTCTCGGCTGTTGCTGATGTAAGTGAAGGTGTCATAACTGAACTCCATGGATTTCTGACAATTTCCTCAAGTCCGCCCTCTGTAACAGATATGTAATAGATATTAATACCCTTGGCAGTTGAAGCAAGATAGTATGAACCTGCTTCCTCAATCTCATACACCTGTTCCTCAAGGATGCTTCCACCAACCTTGGCTGGCTGCTCAGATATAAGAGTTCCATCATCCTTATAAAGAGCAAGTGAACGGACATCATCACCTGAACTGAGTGAATAAGCAACCACCTTAGCTGCATCTGTTGTCTTAAATGTTACGCTCTTAGAAGATGCTGAACCAGCTCCTCCAAGTTTAATTCTCTTAGTAACTTCCATTCCATTATCAAGAGTTTTAGTGTTGGCATCAACCTCACATCCTGCTGTGATTGTGAAACCATTAGCCTCTTTGTTGGCTTTAATACTGCCCTCTGCCAGAGTGCTGGCATCAAGCTTCAATTCTGTGGCAGCCTTAGCAACAACTACACCTGTAAAATCAAGTGGAATCATGCCAGCCACCAGAATTATTGCAGCCAGTGCTGCAAAAATTCGTCTTGCGCTACATTTCATGTGTAGACCCTCCTCAATATTGTTCATTACATCAACCACATTCGTAGTTAATATCATATAAAATTATTATAAAACAAATAAAAATTTTATGCAATATAAACAATGTCATTAACATCATTTATAAAAATACGTTGTGAATCCTTTCTGGAAATCCTCACCTGCGCCAAGTCTTTGTATATACTTCTTTCTGGATATATCACTATCCGCATCATCTGCATCTGCTCTTCCATACCATGGTTCTATACACACAAATGGTATATCTGTCCTTGCCGACCATAAACCAAAAAGAGGTGCATCAAAGCATACTTTTACCACAGGACTGTCATTCTCATCAGCAAGCGTCACACAATGGCACTGATTATCCTCTATTATAAGCGCATCTTTTGCAAAAAGTTTCTCATCCATTACTATCGACCTGTTATCAAGGCACAAATCATAAACAGTGTTGTCATCTACGCCGCCAGCCCCCAGCAGCTTATACTGAAGCTTTTCATCCGCATCATCAAATATCAGTTTTTTACCAATAAGATTTCCATCCATTATATATGCTGGATGTCCTCCTATTCCAAAATACATATCTGAATTACCTGCATTGATAACCTTCCAGCCTGTTGTTACCGTATTGCCATATAATTCATATGTACACAACAATTCAAAATCAAACGGATAAACCCTGCGTGTCTTATCATCAGATGCAATCCTTAGTACAATACTGTCTGAATCTTTACTTACCAGTTCAAACTCCATATCTCTGGCAAATCCATGCTGTCCCATCTTGTATGATTTACCATCGTATGTGTATTCACCATTAACACATTTGCCGACAATAGGAAACAGTACTGGCGCATGCCTTTTCCACACTTCCGGGTCAGCCTGCCATATATATTCCCTGTTGCTGTCTGCATCCACAACTGACACAAGCTCTGCGCCATGTGAATCAATTGTAACCCTTAATTGTTCATTTTCCATAACATACTGCATAGTCATTACCTCCGAAACTAAAATATAGATATAATTATATACCTGCCTGCGGATTTAACCAAGATGTTTATATTTTATATTGTAGTGTGTTAAGCATTAGCGCCAGCAATCTGGCATTAATCTAGCATCAATCATCCAGGCATCAATCATTCAGGCATCAATCATCCGGGCATCACTTCGCTAAACCTCACTTTTGGCTTAAAATAAAGATTTTATGCTTAGAGAGCCAACTTTCAATGATATTTTGGCTTTGTGGGAGAATTAGATTAATAAAAAGAAAATCAGGGTTAAAAGTAAGCCTAATTCATAGTATTTTTGGATTTTTTCTTTAAAATCTTGAAATTCGAGCCAAATCTAACTTTCAGATTCAAATCAACTCCAATATTTAAATTTAAGTCAAATTTAACTTTCAATTGAAGCAAATTTAATATCCCAATACACAAAAATGGGAATTTCCAGGAAACGTAAAGCAAGACTGCTTCCAATGCTATAAAAATCAAAAAAGAACTGCCACGTCAATGATTCTTAACATTTCAAATCATTAACATGGCAGCCAATTATAATATCTGTATATACATATTAAATTCTATGCTTCAAAAGCTTCTGCTGTCTGCTTCGCCTCGCCTCTTCTGAATATAAGACGGAATATAAGTCTTACGAATGGTCCGCAGTAAAACATCTGATAGCAGATTGCCATAGGGAAATTCATAGCCCATGTCTGTACCCATGTTCCAAATGACACATTTTCTTTAAAAAGAACTGTTGCTATAAGACTCATAGCTGGACACATTATACAGCATATACATATAGAGATTGCATATGTGATAAACTGTGGTCTGTCTGTTGGTCTCATAACTGTGAATGCAAGTTTTCCAGCAATCTTACTGACAACGAAAAATTCAAGCACAAACGCTATAGGTGCCATGAAAACCAGTTCGTGGCATGCGGCTAAGAATGTCATTTTGCTGACAATTCCTGTGTTCAATGCGACATTGTAGACAATCATTCCATAAACCATAATTGTCGCCATTATGGCTGTAAATACTACTTCTTCTAATTTGTTCTTTGGCATAATAACTTCCTTTCTTTGATAAACACCTAAATAATAAAATCTATGTGTTGTTCGTTATCATGCCATAGACAATAATCTATGTGATGTGCGTTTCCAATTTAACCATATTCAATTTGCAACCCGCATAAAATATCACATTTTGAATCATCTTGTCAACAATTTTTATTTTCACACATCATGCATCATAAAATAATATGCACTAAAAATGCCAGCACCCATGCAACAAAACACTGCCATGCAATAACCATAACAACCCATCTTGTTCCAAGTTCTCTCTTAATTGATGCTATTGCCGCAACACAAGGAGTATATAACAGGCTGAATACAAGCATTGCGCCAGCCGCAGCCGTGGACAGAGCAGATGTTATTCCTGTTCCAAACAATATCTCCATAGTAGACACAACGCCTTCCTTTGCCATAACCCCACAAAGAAGTGATGTGCATATTCTCCAGTCGCCAAGTCCCAGAGGAGCAAACAATGGAACAAGGAGTCCTGCTATCATCGCAAGTATGCTGTCCTTAGAGTCTGTCACAAGATTAAGATGCAGATTAAAGCTCTGTAAAAACCACACTAATATTGTTGCCACAAATATAACTGTAAATGCTCTCTGTAGGAAATCCCTTGCCTTTTCCCACAATAGCTGGCAGACATTTTTCATGCCAGGAAGCCTGTAATTAGGGAGTTCCATAACGAATGGAACTGCTTCCCCTTTAAACAATGTTCCCTTGTAAAGCAGTGCTGCGAGTATTCCCATAATAATTCCAAAGAAATACAATCCACCCATTATAAGTGCTCCCTTGCCTGGAAAAAAAGCACTCACAAAGAATGAATATATAGGCATCTTGGCTGAACAGCTCATAAATGGTGTCAAAAGAATTGTCATCTTTCGGTCTCTCTCACTTGGAAGTGTTCTTGTCGCCATAACAGCTGGCACTGTACATCCAAATCCTATAAGCATAGGAACAATGCTTCTGCCTGAAAGTCCTATCTTTCTTAACAGCTTGTCCATAAAAAATGCAACTCTTGCTATATATCCGCTGTCTTCCATAAGTGACAGGAAGAAAAACAGTGTAACTATGATTGGAAGGAATGATAACACCGACCCAACGCCTGCAAATATTCCATCAATCACAAGTCCGTGAATAACACTGTTAACACCCATTGCACTAAGTCCGGCATCTACCAGATCTGTAACTTTATCAATGCCTGTCGCAAGAACATTTTGTAAAAATGCGCCAATAACATTAAATGTAAGATAAAATATAGCAAGCATGATAGCAATAAAACATGGAATTGCAGTATACTTACCTGTCAGAATTTTATCAATTTTTTCGCTTCTTATTCTTTCACGGCTTGCCCTAGGCTTAACAACATTAGCCTCACACACTCTCTCAATAAATGAAAATCTCATGTCAGCCATAGCGGCACTTTTATCAAGTCCGCGCTCTTTTTCCATCTGAAGGACAATATGCTCAAGCATCTCTTTTTCATTCTGGTCAAGCTCAAGAAGTTTAAGAACAAGCTCATCACCCTCTATTATCTTACTTGCAGCAAATCTTACAGGAATCTGTGCACGCTTTGCATGATCCTCTATCAGGTGTATAACCGCATGGATACATCTGTGCACAGCTCCACCGAAATCATTCTCATCACAATAATCTGTTCTTGCCGGTTTTTCCTGATACTCTGCAATATGGACTGCATGACGCACAAGTTCATCAACGCCCTCTCTCTTAGCTGCTGATATAGGCACAACTGGTATTCCAAGCATATTTTCCATGCCATTGATATCAATTGAACCATCATTACCAGTAACCTCATCCATCATATTAAGAGCAAGAACCATTGGAACATCCATCTCAAGCAGCTGCATCGTAAGATACATATTACGCTCAATATTAGTTGCATCTACTATGTTAATGATTGCCTTTGGTTTTTCATTCAGCACAAAATTTCTTGAAACAATCTCCTCACTGCTGTATGGAGACATAGAATATATTCCTGGAAGGTCTGTAACAACAGTGTCAGGATAACCCTTAATAGAACCGCTTTTACAATCAACAGTAACACCTGGAAAATTACCAACATGCTGGTTAGAACCTGTAAGCTGGTTAAACAGTGTTGTTTTACCACAATTCTGATTGCCAACAAGGGCAAATGTAAGCTTTGTTCCCTCTGGAAGCTTATCTCCATCTCCTTTTGCATGATACTTACCAGTTTCACCAAGCCCCGGATGGTCAGACTTCTGAATATATTCCGGTCTTTCATGTTTTCTTGTTCTTCGTACAATTGGCTCAATGCCAATCTTAGCGGCATCTGCAACCCTTAACGTCAGTTCATATCCATGAATCTGCATCTCCATTGGATCACCCATTGGTGCCAGCTTAATCATTGTAACCTCTGCGCCCGGTATAACACCCATGTCAAGAAAATGCTGCCTTAATGCACCCTCTCCATTAACTTCTGTTATTTTCGCAGATTTTCCAATTCCCAATTCGTTTAATTTCATATGTGTTTTTCCAATCGGTATTTTAAGTATTTTTGATAACTTTTTATCAATAACAATTATATCACAACATATTTCCACAAAAAAGCCTTCCATAACACTTTTGTTACGGAAGGCTGATATTTTTACCATATTTTATCAATATTAATTAATCTACTTCTGTGCATTATGTCTTGCAAAGAAATCCTTTGTCTCTTTTACAACCACACCACTTAATGCGAACAGCGCAATCATGTTAGGAATTGCCATAAGTCCATTGAATATATCTGCGATTGTCCATACTGCACTTACTGTCATGTATGGTCCGATAAATACTGCAAATATGTATATCCATCTATATACCTTGACATGCTTCATATTACCACCGCTTAAATACTCAAGACATCTCTCGCTGTAATAATCCCATCCAAGAATTGTTGTAAATGCAAAGAATACAAGACATATCATAAGTACAAATGATGAAACAACTGCTGGGAATGGAAGTCCATTCTGGAATGCATATGTTGTAACAGCTACACCCTCAAGACCTTCAACCTGCCATGCGCCTGTAAGAACAATTGATATACCTGTGAGTGAGCATATAACAATTGTATCTATAAATGTACCTGTCATGCTTACAAGTCCCTGACGTACAGGCTCATTTGTCTGCGCTGCCGCCGCTGCGATTGGCGCACTACCAAGGCCAGCCTCATTAGAGAAAATACCTCTTGCAACACCCTTCTGCATGGCTACAAGCATACTTCCCACAACACCACCTGTAACAGCCTTAGGGTTAAATGCTGCCTTTACAATTGTAACAACTGCTGCTGGAACTTCTGTTATGTTACATATAACAAGAATCAGAACGAATACAATATATATAACTGCCATAAATGGAACGATAACCTGGCTTACGCTTGCTATTCTCTTAACACCGCCAATAAGAACTGCTGCAACGCAGAACGCAAGAATAAGTGATGCTATGACAACTGACCATGAATATTCTCCAAGGAATGGAAGAATCTTAACACAATGTGCATTATCTGGGTCAAAGAATCCATTAACAGCACTTGATATACCATTAACCTGGCTGAATGTACCGATACCGAATAAACCAACGCAAACACCAAAGAATGCGAATATCTTTGCAAGCCATTTCCAGTTAGCACCCATACCCTGCTCTATATAATAGAAAGGTCCACCAAGGCTATGCTTATCTTTATCTATTACACGATACTTAACTGCAAGAAGCCCCTCTGAATACTTAGTTGCCATACCGAAGAATGCTGCTACAACCATCCAGAATAAAGCTCCAGGACCACCGGCACAGACCGCTGTAGCAACACCGACAATGTTACCTGTACCGATTGTCGCACTGAGTGCTGTACAAAGCGCACCAAAGCTTGAGATTTCGCCCTCGCCATCTTCCTCATTCTTAATCATCCATTTGAGTGCCAATGGAAGCTTTCTCACCTGTAATAAGCCAAGACGTACTGTAAGAAGAATACCACCTGCAATGATAAGAACCATCAGTGGAACTCCCCATACAAAATTATCTACGGCTGACAAAAAACCATTAATCACATTCCACATATCCTTAGTTACCTCGCTTACATCTTTATTGTGATTGTATGCAATTTTCTTAATAATTAACTGGAAATATACCCGAATGGGCTATGATGATATGCAAAGACCAGCCGTAAGTCTGCTCACACCATTGTAAGCTGTCCTGCGGCTGAAGTATATTCATGTATATCATCTCCGTCCTTTTGCCTGAGAGATTCATAACCAGATGGTTATGTTGCACCTTCGGCTCCTGACTTTTGTTCAGAATCTCCAGAGAGTCGATCCATTTACAGTTTCGCCGGCACTGCCAGCACCTGAGAGTTTTACTCCTTCGGCGGACTTAGTCACTTTCCTGCAAACTTCGTATCGAAAATCGCTTTCTAAATACTATATAACCTAATT
>ERZ1026854.798-NODE-798-length-21425-cov-7.854095_pt1 | contig 21425 bp, 20 predicted proteins | sample MGYA00380157_ERZ1026854 | MGnify/ENA primary metagenome ERZ1026854 (study PRJEB33269, sample SAMEA4719793) | human gut metagenome | biome: human-associated habitat; feature: organic feature; material: feces | place: Cameroon | collected 2013-10 ... | reverse complement strand
GCACCACCCACTGGCTGGGTCTTGATCTGGGCTTCTGGGTGTCCATGGCGGTGGTAGCGCTTATTGTGGTAGCCATGAACGCCGTGTTCTGGGGCATGAAGCCCCAGAAGAGACCCACAGACCAGCCCAAGGCGGTGTAAAAGAACGACACCATAGGTAAAAATCCCGGTCGCAAGGTGCGTCAAGATGGTTTGGCAAAATTTATTGCGATAAAGCGGTAAAAGTATGACGCATCATGAAAAACACGCCAGTCCGGTATGGTAAGGACTGGCGTGTTCTCTTAGGAGAAGAATATGTAGGAGAGATGCACGGTATGGTTTAGGAGAAAAGTTAGAAAATATCAAAGAATCTCGAGGAAGGCTGCTTTTAATTCAGATGCCGCCAGAGAGTAGACCGGCTGATGCCCAGCCGTTTGGCTGCAAGGGTCTGGTTGCCATCGCAGTCGGACAGGGTCTGGTTGATGGCGGCAGAGATGATCTGATCCAGCGTTTTCCCGATAAAGGGATTTTCCGTCGAAGAGACCGCATCTATGTGGTGAAGCGTCCGCTCTTTCAGCAGGACTTCGGTAACGGAGTCATTCAGAATATAGGAAGAGGTCGCCAGCGCAGCCAGTTCACTCAGCACAGCTTTGAACTCAGTGAAGTTATCGGGCCAGCTGTAATGGATGAGCTGATCCATAGCATTGGGGGCAAGGCCGATGATCTGCTTACCAAGGGTGGCGTTCAGGCTGTTCAGATAGAGATTTGCCAGGGATGGAATTTCATCAGCGCGGGAGCGCAGAGGGCTCACGGAGAGCACTACACAGCCGATCTCGGAGGAAAAGCTCTGGATCGTGGGGGCCGGGGCATTCTGCTGGGAAACGATGCAGGAGAAGATCATGAACACCCGGGTCTTCAGCGAGATTTGGTTGGAGTAATAGAGCAGTTCCTGCAGGTTCCGGTAAGCAAGCTTGCCGATGTCCTGAAAATAGATGGTGATGTGATTTTCCAGCAGGGGAGAGGAGGGCGAATTGAACAAAAACTCCCAGCCCTTTTCGTTCAGAGTGGCACAGTTGATGACCACGAAGGGATTCTTATTGTAAGGGCTGTTCAGATAGAGAGCCTTGGCGATCTGCTGCTTGCCAGTGCCCGGTTCGCCCAAAATAAGCACCGGCTGGGCCGTGGCCGCCAGCGCCGAAAGCCGCTTTTCCAGCGGGCGGATGGCACCACTGATGCTCAGGAAACTATCCTGAAACAGGTGCTGGACCTCGTTGTGTTCGTAGAGGTAAATGCCCGCATTGACGGATTTGCGGGAAAGGATGGTCTGGGTATAACAGAACACATAGAACTGCTCATTGGCAAAGGTCATGGCTTGTGCTGTGACCCGCAGGTAAGTCAGCTCGTCGGTATACAAAAACTGCCGCACGGCCCCGGAGCTCAGGTCGCCGATGCGCTGCAAGAAGTAGCTCTGAATTTTTTTCGGCACGGAGTCCTCGGTGGTGTAGAACAGCTCCTTTTTCTCGTTGAAAACCAGAACATTTCCCCGCGACTGCCGCACCGCATTTTGCAGCAGCGCAATTTTTCGGCGCATCCGACGATATTCTTTCGAGATATCGACTGCATGTTCAAAGGCGGCATGCAGACTCTCGGCACCGCTGGTGATCAGAAAGGCGCTGTACCCCAACTCCCGGGCAATGCTGTGAGTCACATTATCACAGATGACCATATTATAGCCGCCCAGCTTCAGCCGCTCCAGCGCCGAACGCACCTCGGCTTCGCTGTGAACAGTAACGATGTCGGTGTTGAAGCGCAGCAGGTCGCACAGGGTATGGGCCGGGCCCGTGATGCTGGGAAAGCCCACGATGGCGTACAGGTTGTTGTAGTTCTCGGCCATTTTGATGGCGCGCAGGATATCGTAGACCGAGAACGTGATCTCGACCACTGGCATCGTCAGCTTCTGCTTCAGCAGTTCTGCAGTGCCGCCGCGGGAGACCACAACATCGTAGCTCTCGTTCTCATTGATAAGGCGCTGTGCGATCTTGACGCCCTCTTCCAGGTCGCCGGTGTAGGCTTCAAAGTGAACCTCGGGAAACTCTTCCTGCGCTACACGCTCCATCGCAACACGGATGCTTTCAAACGGCGCGATCCCTAAAATACGAATCTCTTCCAAGCAGATCCCTCCTCACGATGGGAAAAACAGTGGATTGTGCCCGAAGCGTTCTAAAACGGAACGAATTACGAGCTTTTTCAACAAGATTGTAACATAATGCAACGTAGTACACAAGGAGAAACCACTAAAACGTTCCAAAATGAAACAATACAAACAAACGAAATTCGACGAAATTCAAAAAACGTTTCATAATGATACGCATTGGAATTGAGAATCGCCCTGTTTTTGGCTATAATAGGGCCACCGAAACAAAGAAAAGGCAAGCTAAAGAGAGCGGTGAATCAGCAATGTTTACACTTTTGATATTGGCAGATGACTTTACAGGAGCACTGGACACAGGAGTGCAGATCTCTAAGACCGGTGCCAAAACGGTGGTGCTGACTGATCCCCATGCAGACCTTGAACGCTTTGCCGATGGAACGGATGTTCTGGTGATCGACGCAGAAACACGCCACATTCCCCCGCAGCAGGCAAAGGAATGTGTGGCATCCATTGCCCGGCAGGCTTTCGCCCTGAAAGTGCCCTGCATTTATAAAAAGACAGATTCCGCGCTCCGGGGCAACATCGGAGCCGAGCTGGAAGCGGTGGCGGAACAAAACCCGGAAGGGCAGCTGTTCTTCGTGCCGGCCTTCCCCCAGATGAACCGGACCACAGAGCACGGCCAGCAGCTCATTGATGGAATGCCGGTTGCCCAGAGCGTGTTCGGGCAAGATCCCTTCGAGCCGGTGCGGAACTCCGATGTGACCGCTATCATTGCAGAACAGAGCAAGCTTCCCACCGTGACTACGGAAGCGGGGGAGCCGATCCGGCTGACCGGCCCGGGCATCCAGATCTATGACGCCAAGTCCATGGAGGATATCTACAGGACCGGCGAGGTGCTCCGGCAGAACGGCAAGCTGAACGCACTGGCCGGATGCGCAGGTTTTGCGGCCATCCTGCCCAGTTTGCTGGGGCTGGAACGCACTGAAGCGGCCCGGCAGCCCCGGTTGGACAAGCGGCTGCTGGTGATCTGCGGAAGCGTGAATCCCATCACCCTTTCACAGCTGGATGAGGCCGAGCAGAATGGATTCGTCCGTCTGCGATTGACACCGGAAGAAAAGCTGACCGACCACTACTGGGAGACCCCGGCGGGTCACGAAAAGCTGGAAGCTATGGCCGAAGTGGTGAGCCGGAGCGACTGCATCATCATCGACACCAACGATGCTGATGGAAACTGCTCCACACGGAAGTATGCCGAACAGCGGCAGATGAAGGTGGAAGAGATGCGGCAGCGCATCGCGGATTCCATCGGTCGGACAGCCAAATACCTCATTGAGGCGGATGGACCAGGAGAAAACGGCACCTGCCGCACCCTGATGATCACGGGCGGCGATGTGCTGATCCAGACCATGGGCGAACTTGGCGTGGCGGAGCTCCACCCCATCTGTGAGATGGACCCGGGTGTCGTCCTTTCCAGTTTTACCTGTAAGGGACAAAAACGATATGTACTTTCCAAGTCCGGAGGGTTTGGCCCCAGTGACCAGCTTCTGCGGATCCTGAACAAATTAAATCAAACCATCGAGGAATGAGCAAGGAGGACAAGACAATGCTGAAGCAGTACACATTAAGAATGCCGGGTGCGGTCTTCGGAGGCGAGGACAGCCTGGACAAACTGACGAATCTGGTTGAGGACAGCGCAAAGGTGGCTGTGTTCACCGATAAGGGCATCGAGGCCACCGGGCTGGCAGCTCTGGTCACGGCCAAGATCGAGCAGGCCGGCAAGGAGTACGTCGTGTTCGACGAGCTGCCCGCAGAGCCTTCCTATCAGCAGGCACAGGCCGTCATCGATGCTTTCAAGGCATCGGGCGCGGACTTCATCGTAGCGGTGGGCGGCGGTTCCGTGATGGATATCGCAAAGCTGGCCTCCCTGCTCAAGACCGATGAGTACGGTGTCAAGGAACTGCTGGATGCCCCGCTGCGGGCGCACAAGTGTGTTCCCACTCTGATGATCCCCACCACCGCAGGTACCGGTGCTGAGGCTACCCCCAACGCCATCGTGGCTGTGCCGGAAAAGGAAGTCAAGATCGGTATCGTCAACCCGGAAATGATCGCGGATTACGTCATTTTGGACCCGATCATGATCAAGAAGCTGCCCCGCAAGATCGCTGCTTCCACTGGTGTGGATGCCCTGTGCCACGCCATTGAGTGCTGGACCAGCAACAAGGCAAACGCCTTCAGCGATATGTACGCCATGTGGGCGCTGGATCTGATTTTGAACAACATCGAAAAAGCCTGTGATGATCCCGAAGCCGTACAGGCCAAGATCAATATGCAGACCGCAAGCTTCTACGCCGGTGTGGCCATCACCGCTTCCGGCACCACCGCAGTCCACGCCCTGAGCTACCCCATGGGCGGCAAGTACCATGTGGCCCACGGCGTTGCAAATGCCATCCTGCTGGTGCCCGTTATGCGCTTCAACGAGAGCGTCTGCCGTGAGAAGTTTGCCGAAGTTTATGACCGCTGCGTCCACGGCGAAAAGACCTGCGCCACCGTGGAAGAAAAGAGCGCTTACATCATCCGCTGGCTGGAAGAGATCGTCAAGCATTTGGACATCCCCACCAGCTACAAGGGCTTCGGTGTGAAGCCCGAAGATCTGGACGGTTTGGTGGAGGCCGGCATGCAGCAGCAGCGCCTGCTGGTCAACAACATGCGTCTTGTGACCGCTGAGGATGCACGGAACATTTATCTGGAAGTTATTTGAACCTCGTGAGAAGAGAAAAACATAAAAATCAGTGAAAAAGGAGAAACCGATTATGAAGAACGTTCCTATGAAAGGCATCATCACCCCTATCCTGACCCCCATGAACCCCGATGAGACCGTCAATCTGGAAGTCCTCCGCCAGCAGATCGAGCGCCTGATCCAGGGCGGCGTCCACGGCATCTTCCCCATCGGCACCAACGGCGAGGCCTACGCGCTGTCCTTCGACGAGAAGCTGGCCATCATCGAGACCTGCGTGGATCAGGTCAAGGGCCGCGTTCCCGTTTACGCAGGCACCGGCTGCATCACTACCCGTGAGACCATTGAGCTGAGCAAGCGTGCTGCTGATCTGGGTGCCGATATCCTGTCCATCATCACCCCCAGCTTTGCCGTGGCTTCTCAGAAAGAAATGTATGACCACTACGTTGAAGTGGCAAAGCATGTGGATGTTCCCATCGTGCTGTACAACATCCCCGCACGCACCGGCAACAAGCTGCTCCCCGAGACCGTTGCCAAGCTGGCAAAGGACGTTGATGTCATCATGGGTGCCAAGGATTCCAGCGGCGATTGGGACAACCTGCAGGCTTATATCCGCCTGACCCAAGATCTGGATAAGGGCTTCAAGGTCCTGTCCGGCAACGACTCCCTGATCCTGAAGTCCCTGCAGGCCGGCGGTGCAGGCGGCATTGCTGGCTGCTCCAACGTTTACCCCCATGTCCTGTCCTCTATCTACAACCTGTTCGTGGAAGGCAAGATCGAGGAAGCACAGGCCGCTCAGGATTCCATCGCAAGCTTCCGCGCCGTGTTCAAGTACGGCAACCCCAACACCGTCGTCAAGAAGGCCGCTGCTCTGCTGGGCAACCCCGTGGGCGAGTGCCGCCGTCCCTTCTCCTACCTGAGCGAAGAGGGCACTGAGGCCCTGCGCAAGGTGCTGGAAGAGAACAAGGCAAAGGGCATGGCCTGATCTGAAAACAGGAGGGAACAAGGATGGAGCGTCCTATCGTTGGTATTTCTATGGGCGACCCCTTTGGCAATGGACCGGAGATCACCGTGAAGGCGCTGAACGATCCGGAGGTCTACAAGACCTGCAAGCCGCTGGTGGTGGGGGATCGCTCTTGCATGGAATATGCACTGGCCGTGTCCCAAAAGGTCAACGGCATCGACCTGAAGCTGAATCTGGTGGAAAGCCCCGCACAGGGCCGCTATGAGTACGGCACCATCGATCTGATCGATCTGGGCATCGTGCCCAAAGACAAGATCCCCGATACGCTGGCAGAGGAGCACCCAAAGGCCTTTGACGTAGGCCCCTGCGCTCTGGGCGGCGAGGCAGCCTTCCAGTATGTAGTCAAGGTCATCGACTTGGCTATGAAGAAAGAGATCCAGGCCACTGTGACCAACGCCCTGAGCAAGGAAGCCATCAATATGGCAGGCCACCACTACTCCGGCCACACTGAGATCTATGCTGAGTACACCGGAACCAAGAAATACGCCATGATGCTGGCTCACCACGATTTCCGTGTGGTCCACGTTTCCACCCATGTGTCGCTGCGGGAAGCATGCGACCGGGTGAAGAAGGCCCGCGTGCTGGAAGTTATCGAGATCGCTGACAAGGTCTGCAAGGATATGGGCATTGAGCATCCGAAGGTGGCTGTGGCCGGTCTGAATCCCCACTGCGGTGAGAACGGACTGTTCGGCCGGGAGGAAATCGAGGAGATCAAGCCCGCCATTGATGCCGCCAAGGCCGAGGGCATTGATGCTATCGGCCCCTGCCCCCCGGACAGTGTATTCAGTCAGGCCATCGGCGGCTGGTACGATATCGTGGTGGTCATGTACCACGATCAGGGCCACATCCCCATCAAGACTGTCGGCTTTGTGTATGACCGCGAGAAGCAGTCTTGGAAGGCCGTGGAGGGTGTGAATATCACTCTGGGCCTCCCCATCGTCCGTGTCAGCGTGGACCATGGCACAGGCTATGCACTGGCGGGTACCGGCACCAGCAACGAGCTGAGCTTGGTGAATTCCATCGCATACGCCGCAAGCTTCGGAAAAAACAGGACCTGAAGGAGAAACACTATGAAATTTGTTATGACGCAGTCGATCTGCCCGGAAGGCATCGAAAAGCTGAAGGCTGACACCAACGGTCAGGTCGAGATCATTGCAGAAGATAATCCGGACCCCAACAACTACTTAGACGACATGCAGGACGCCGATGCCCTGATCGTCCGCATCGCAAAGTGCGATGCCCATGCCATTGAGAACAGTCCCAACCTGAAGGTCATTGGCCGTACCGGTGTTGGCTACGACTCCGTGGACGTGAAGAAAGCCACTGAGCTGGGCATCCCCGTGGTGATCACCCCGGGTGCCAACAACCGCAGTGTGGCAGAACATGCCGTGGCTATGATGTTTGCCCTCTCCAAGAACCTCTACGAGGGTCAGGTGGAGACCGAGAAGGGCAACTGGGAGATCCGCGGTGCCCACAAGGCTTTCGAGCTGGAAGGCAAGACTGTGGGTGTCATCGGTCTGGGTGCCATTGGCCGCGAGACCGCAAAGATCTGTCAGGGCGTGGGCATGAAAGTGGCCGGTTACGACCCCTTCATGAGTCAGGACAAGATCGAGGCTCTGGGTGCTGAATATTACGCCGATTACAAGGAGCTGCTGAAGGTGGCCGACATCGTCACCGTCCATGTGCCCCTGACCGACCAGACCCGTGACATGATCGGTGCAGCCGAGCTGGCCACCATGAAAAAGACCGCTCTGGTCATCAACTGCAGCCGCGGCGGCATCGTGAACGAAGCCGACCTGTGCGCAGCTTTGCGGGCAGGCACCATTGCCGGTGCCGGCACCGACGTGTTCTGCAACGAGCCGCCCAAGCCCGATGATCCGCTGCTGAACACCCCCAACCTGATCGTCAGCCCCCACTCCGCCGCACAGACCCGCGAGGCCGTGATCAAGATGGCCAATATGTGCGTGGACGGCTGCTTGGCCGTTATCCGCGGCGAGAAGTGGCCCTTCGTGGCAGATAAGAAGGTCTACGATCATCCCAAGTGGGCTGATAAGTAATACGGGCTGACACAAGATCAAAACAGAAAGAAGGGAAAGCATGAGCGATTACAATCCTCGCACGCGCTATGAACATTATTACGTTCGGCAGGCCCGATTGGAGGGCCGGGATGAATTGCAGCATCGTTACCCGGATGACTTTTATGTAAAACCTTTCCGAATTGCCGGAAATGTTTACTACATCGGCAACAAGGCAGTATGTTCCCATCTGATCGATACCGGCGCAGGCCTGATCGTGATCGATACAAGCTACCCTGAACTGGATCATCTGCTGATCAATTCGATCTGGGAAGCCGGATTCAATCCCAAAGATATCAAAATTGTGCTCCACACCCACCTGCACTACGACCACTTTGGCGCGACCAACACGCTGACCAAAATCTACGGCGCAAAGGCCTATGTAGGCAAGGATGAATGGGAGAGCGTACAGCGCAAGCCGGAGCTTGCGGTGATCCCGCAGGACAAATACCTGAGCTACCGGATGATCCACCCGGACGTTCTGCTGGAGGACGGCGACGAGATCCGGCTGGGTAACACCGTGATCCATTGCGTGGAAACTGTCGGCCATACCGAAGGAACCATGTCGTTCTTCTTTGACGTTGAAGATGGCGGAAAGGTCTGGCACGCGGGCACCTTTGGCGGAGCAGGCTTCATTACCATGTACAAAGAGTTCTTTGTCCGGTATGGTCTGCCCGACCTGCAGCCTGCATTCCTCCATTCGCTGGAACTGATGAAACAGCAAAACGTACAGCTGGTTCTGGGAAACCATCCGGCCCCCAATCACATCCTGCAAAAGATGGAAAAGCTCCTGAAAGACCCGGAAGGGGAAAACCCGTTCATTGACCCGACTGGTCAGGACTGGCAGAACTATCTGGCTTGGGTAGAAGCAGAGTTCCATCAGTTTATGGCAGACGGACGCTGAGCCGTTTGTACAAAAATAGGGAGAACAGCTTATGAAATACGAAAAATACAATAAGGGGAAGAACGACCTGTTCAGCGGCATCGTTCTGGGTGGCTTTGCCATTGCCTACCTGATCGGTGCAGCGATGATCAAGATCCCAAAGATGCTTTCCGCATCGCTCCTCAACGCCTCGTCCGTGCCCAAGCTGTGGGGCGTGCTGCTGCTGATCCTCGGCATCGTGCTGATCGTCCGCGGCCTGCGCGTGATGAAGGCGGAAAAGGCAGCGGGCAATGCCCCGGAAAAGAAGTCCGCATCGGAAGCAGCCAAGGGCTTCTGGACCGATAACCGCGCCGTCGTGGAGATGTTCGTGGTGCTGCTGGTCTACATCGCCCTGATCCAGCCGGTGGGCTTCCTGATCTCCACTTTCCTGTTCCTGTTTGCAGAGTTCAATATCCTGACCTACAAAGAGGACCGGAAGCTGGGCTTTTCCGTGGTCTTCGCACTGGTGTGCGCCGTGGGCATTTACGCCATGTTCAAGTACGGCTTCAAGATGCCGCTTCCGCAGGGCATCCTGAAGGGAATCTTTTAAGGAGGGAAGGTACAGATTATGTTGATGGAAGGTTTTTCCATGGTTCTGAGCGACCCGTTAAGCGTCGTTCTGGTGGCTGTGGGCACTTTGATCGGCACCATCTTCGGTGCCATCCCCGGTCTGACGGCTACCATGGCCGTTACGATCTGCCTGCCCATGACCTTTGCAATGAGTGACAGCCGCGCCATTGCCCTGCTGATGGCTCTGTACATCGGCGGTATTTCCGGCGGTCTGGTCTCCTCGATCCTGCTGAACATCCCCGGTACGCCTGCCTCGATGGTCACCGCTTTCGACGGCGCACCCATGGCCCGCAAGGGCGAGGGTGCCAAGGCACTGGGCACTGGCATCTTCTTCTCGTTCCTGGGCACCATTTTTGGTCTGATCGCTCTGATCATCATTGCACCGTATCTGGCTGCAGTGGCCATCAAGTTTGGTGCATTCGAGTACTGCGCTCTGTCCATCTTCTCCCTGTCGCTGGTCATCTCGCTGGCCGGCAAGGATATGGCCAAGGGCTTGGCAGCCGCCCTTCTGGGCGTCATGTTCTCCACCTTCGGCATCTCCACCTTCGACAGCATCGTCCGCTACGATTTCGGCAGCGTGAACATGCAGTCCGGTTTCCAGCAGCTGGTGGTTTTGATCGGTCTGTACGCCATCCCTGAAGTGGTAGGTGTTGCCCAGAAGGTGGTAAAGCCCAAGGTCATCATGAAGCAGAACACCACCGTGGATAAGATCCATGGTCTGGGCTTCTCCTGGCAGGAGTTCAAGAGCCAGATCGGCAACTTCTTCATCGCAGCCGCCATCGGCACCGGCATCGGCATCCTGCCCGGCATCGGCGGCGGTACTGCCGGTATCATGTCCTACACCACCATCAAGAACCGCTCCAAGACTCCTGAAAAGTTCGGCACCGGCATTATGGACGGCGTCGTGGCTTCTGAAACTGCAAACAACGCTGCTGTTGGCGGCGCAATGATCCCCCTGCTGACCCTCGGCATCCCCGGCGACGGCATCACCGCCATCCTGCTGGGCAGCCTGATCATTCACGGCATCGCCCCTGGTCCGCTGATCTTTGAGAAGAGCGGCGCACTGATGTATGCAATCTATCTGATCATCGGCCTGTCCTCCCTGTTCATGATGATCTTCATGCTGTTCGGCATCAAGGGCTTCGTCAAGATCCTTTCCGCTCCGCAGGGCCTGCTGATGCCCATCATCCTGTGCATGTGCTGTGTGGGTGCCTTTGGCTGCTCCAACCGCATGTTCGATGTCTGGTGCCTGCTGATCTTCGGCCTGATCGCTGTTGTCATTCGCGCCATGGAGCTGCCCATCATGCCCGTGGCCATCGGCTTCATTCTGGGACCCATCTTTGAAAAGAACCTCCGCCGTGCAGAGTCCTTTATGACCAGCGGCCCCGCAGAGCTGCTGCATCACCCCATCGCTCTGGTCATTCTGGTGATCACCGTTGTGATGATCGTCTTCAGCCTGCGTTCCAACAAGCGTGCTGCCGAGCGTGAGGCTGCGGCTGCCGCTGCCGAGGAGCAGGAGTAATCCGAATACATACCAGACGCTTGTTGTGCAGCGTCTGTCAAGAAACACAAGAAGAAAGGAAATTACCATGAAAAAGATCTCGCGTCGTTCGTTCCTGTCCGCTATGGGTATTGTGGGTGCCGCTGCTGCCCTGACCGCCTGCGGCGGTTCTTCCAGCTCCACCGCTGCTTCTTCCTCTGCTGCTTCTACCGGCAGCAGCACCGCAGCCGCTGCTGGCAGTGCTGAAAAGCCCGCCGATTACCCCAATACCTCTGTAACTCTGGTGGTTGGCTTCAACCCCGGCGGTGACTCCGACCTGAACAACCGCCTGATGGCACAGTATGTGGAGCCTGAACTGGGCCAGTCCATTGCCGTGACCAACATGGCAGGTTCCAACAGCTCTGTTGCACTGACCCAGTATCAGAGCAACCCCACCGATGGCTACACCATCCTGGGCACCAACAGTTCTGCTCTGGTCAACAACTACGCTTCCGGAACCTGCCAGTACAGCTACGAAGACTTTGAGGTCGTTGCAGTCTTTGGCCGTGGCGCAGGCGAGATGCTGTTCGCCAATAAGGCTTCCGGCATCACCTCCATGGAAGACCTGCTGGAGAAGTCTAAGGCCAACCCTAACACCATCAAGATGGGCATGTCCTCCGGCGGCAACACCCATGTTTACGCTCTGCTGCTGCAGCAGGCCGGCTTCGAGTGCAACATCGTTGACGGCGGCGACGGTTCCGACCGTATCGCAGCTCTGGTGGGCGGCCACGTGGATGTCTGCTTCGTGCCGTACCTGACCGCAAAAGAGTACATTGAGAACGGCGATGTTGTGCCTCTGTGCACCATCGGTGACCGCTGCTCCGCTCTGCCGGACACCCCCTCCATCAACGAGAACGGCTACGTGAAGAACAACTTCAATGGCTGCTATGTCTGGCTGGCCCCCAAGGGCACCGATGCAGGCATCGTTTCCTACCTGGCATCTCTGTGCGAGGATGTTTGCAACAATAACGAAAAGTATGCCGAGGATCAGAGAGCGATCAATTTCAACGACCCGTTTGTCGTGACCGGTCAGGATGCTCTGGATTTCCTGGCTGAGCTGCAGCAGACCGCAATTGACAACGTTGCCGTTCTGGGCTGATCCTGAAAGATTGCGTTTCTCCTTACCTTGGTCATACCAGCATTAAAAAGCGAAAGAACGGCCTGAATTCTGTACTGCACAGGATTCAGGCCGTTCGGGCTTATTGCGTGGGAGGGCTTGTATGCCTTTACCAACATTTTCGTCCGGCAAAGCATCGGTACGCTCACTCCGACTAAGGTCCTCATCAATAAAAAGCAAAAAGCAAAGCAAAAACACCCTCACAGCTGAAATGGAAAAGCTGTGAGGGTGTTTCTGTTTGTACGGCAACCGCACATATGGGAGGTTGTTATTGTCTGTTTTTGGCGGGCGGGTCCAGCTTCATGGCTTCCAGTGCAGTGCCCAGCTCCTTCGGCTGAAGAGGGCCGGTGCAGTCTGCGGAAGAGCTTTGCAGCTTTTCCAGCAGGGAAACGGCAGTGAAGCAATTCAGGCCGCTGCAGTTGATCAGCTGCACGCCCGGTGTGGTAAAAACGGAAAAGACCTCGACCCGAGATGCATTCAGCTGGGGCAGAAGAGCCGCAAGAGCTGCCTGCTGCGCGGTCTGATCCGGCAGGGGAGAGTGGATCGTCTTGATCGTCTTATCCAGCTTCTGTGTCCAGTCGGCGGCTTTTCCGTTATTGGTAAGGGTGCCGCCATAACCATAACATTTCAGACCGATGACACGCCGCTGCGTGATGAGCACAAGCGAAAGATTGGTTTTGGTCTTGCCGTCCGAAAGCTGGCCGGGCATGACGATGTACCAGTGATTTTTGCGCACCAGCTTCATCAGAGAGGAAACGAACTGCAGAATGTCCTTCTGGGAGCCGTTGCGGGCAGAGGAGGACACCGCTGCACAAGCAGCTTCCTCCGAGGGCAGCTGCCCCAGAATGTTGCGTCCCTTACCCCACAGGGTCAGATCACCGTTTTTCTTTTTCCGGTACAGAGCCGGCAGGGAAAAAACAACAAGGACGGCCAGAACGATCAGTGTAATTGTATTTTGTGTCATTTGGATACCTCATAAGGGGGATTGAAATAGAGCGCGTGGTCGCCCATGTTGGAGCTTTGCATGACCACGTTCACATTGTTCAGGTGGGTAAAGATCGCATTCTGCAGGCGCTCACGGTCGTTTGCGTGGATCGCTTCCAGAATATCTATGTGCTGCTCAATGATCGTTTCTCTTGCCTCATGATGGATGGAGAGCAGGCGCGCCCGGCGGTAATGTACATTCTGCGGGCCGGTATGCTCCAGCACAAACTCCCGGTGGGCCAGCGAATAGAAGATATGGTGGAAATCTTCATCCAGACGGAACACGGTTGCAATGTCATCCATTGCGCGGGCGGTCCGCTGCTGTTCCACAATGGAGCACAGATAAGGATAGATCGCAGTAAGTGTGCCGGAATCGAATGCTTCCAGACAGACATGGGTTTCCAGAACTTCGCGCAGGTAGCGGGTCTGTTCCACCTGCTGGCGGTCGATCAGGCTGACAAAGCTTCCCCTTTTGGGGAATACATCCACAGCACCATCGGCAGCCAGACGATGCAGCGCTTCACGTACGGGAACACGGCTGCATTCAAACTCGGTAGCAAGGCGCACCTCGCTGAGCTTTTCGCCGGGGAGCAGATCCAGACTGCAGATCTGGTTCCACAGGCTCAGATAGATCTGGTCGGTAGCGGTGAGCATATCGGTAGGAAGAGGGTTTGACATAAATTGATGTCCTTTCAAAGAAGGTTAAAGCGGGTTTCAATATCTCTTGAAACTAGTATACTGAAAAATCTGAAAAATAACAATATATAAAATATCAAGATTTTAGAATAAATACTGTTCAAAAAGTGGAAAAAACTGTAAATAGCAGAAAGAATACAAGATTCTAATGATGTATACTAGATTGTATGGGAAATTGAATCGTGAGAAATGGACGAAAAGACTGTTGAATGTGCATAAAATAACCATAAATATTTGTAGAATTGGTAAAATTATATGAAAAGCATTGTTTTTGAGATGGGGATGTGCTATGATGATGGCACGGAAAACTAGTATACAATTTGCGAGAACCGCAAAGATCAAACGGATAAACAAGTATAAAACACGGAGGATTTTACAAAATGGATACCTTGCAAAAAAAGATCCTTTGCCCGTCGATCCTCAATCTTCCCACCGACAACATGCGGGAAGAAATCGAAAAGCTGGATGCAACGGACATGGACATCTACCATGTGGACATCATGGACGGCACCTTTGTACCGAACTTTGGCATGTCGGTGCGTGAGCTGGAAATGATCCGCCGCATCACCGATGCAGGCCACCACAAGCTGATCGACTGCCACATGATGGTCATGAACCCGCACCGCTACATCAAGAAGATCGCAGAAGCCGGTGCCGACATCATCTACATCCATCCTGAATCCGAGCTGATCCCCTCCGCTACGCTGGAGCTGATCCAGCTGGAAGGCAAAAAGACGGGCCTGATCCTGAACCCCTGCACCAGCCTTGAGACGGTGAAGGATATGCTGCCCATCACCGATTACGTCATGATCATGGCTGTGAATCCGGGCTTTGCAGGCCGTGCATTCATGCCTTACACGCGTCAGAAATTCATTGAGCTGGACAACTACCGCAAGGAAAAAGGCCTGAACTACCACCTGATGCTGGACGGCGGCGCTACCCGCGAGGTGATCACCGACCTGTACCACAACTGCAATGTGGAAGGCTTCGTGCTTGGCAAGCAGGAACTGTTCTTCCAGCAAGATGATTACGCAACCTGCATCGACCGCATCCGCACTTTCTGATAAGACCGAATTTTGTGCCGGGGAAAGGCACTTAAAATAAGAAGAACAAGAACACACGAATCAAGGAGGAAATTTACCATGAAAAAGATCTCTCGCCGCAGCTTTCTGACCGTTGTTGGTGCCGCAGCTGCTACCGCAGCCCTGACCGCATGCGGCGGCTCCAGCAGTTCCACTGCAGCTTCCACCTCTTCCACGGCTGCTCCCGCAGCAACCGCAAGCAACGCTTCTGTGGTGCTCAAGTTCGACCTGACCGTTTCTCTGGAGCATCCCTGGGGCCTTGCAGCTACCGAGTTCAAGAACCGCATCGAGGAAAAGTCCGGCGGCAGCATGACCGTTGAGATCTACCCCTCCAGCACCTCCGGCTCTGAGGCCGACTCTCTGGCCGGTATGCTGGTCGGCACCACTTCCATGACCATGTCCGGCGGCTCCTTCAACGGCTACGCACCCAGCGCCACCCTGCTGGAAGCTCCCTGGGCTTACAACTCTGAGGAAGATGTTCAGGCCATGTGCGAGAGCGACATCGGCAAGAGCATCATGCAGGATTTCGAGGATGCAGGCTTCAAGGTGCTGTGGTACCAGCTGCGCGGTCCCCGTGAGCTGACCTCCAATGTGCCCATCAACAAGGCTGCCGACCTGCAGGGCCGCAAGATGCGTATGAGCGGCAACGTTCTGCACAACAGCATGTGGACTGCCGCAGGTGCCATCACCTCCTCCATCGCACTGAGCGAGACCTTCAACGCACTGAGCCAGGGCGTTGTGGAGATGCAGGAGAACCCCTACGATATGATCTACGATAACAGCTTCTACGAAGTGCAGAAGTATGTGAACCAGACCAACCATGTGTATTCCACCATCTTCAACCTGATCAGCGTGGATATCTGGAACGGCCTGTCCGAGGATCAGCAGAACATCATCACCGAGACCTCCAACGAGCTGCAGGATTGGACCAACGAGTACTACTTCGCCCACAAGGACGAGTACCTCGACAAGCTGAAGGAAGCCGGTATGCAGGTGAACGAGGACGTTGACCGTGACGACATCAAGAACGCCATGATGCCCGCCATCGAGGAGTTCCTGAAGAGCCAGCCGGGCGATCTGTGGACCACCTATCAGGCGATCTACGATCTGTCCAACAGCTAAGCAACCCCTTTTAAAAAGTACATTTTCATCTGACCGTTCTCCAATAATGGCCGCGCCGTTCTTTATGGGCGGCGCGGCCTGATTTGGAAAATACACACCTGAGTACGGAGGAATATCCAGAATGAAGAAAGTTTTGGACGTGCTGGATAAGCTGTTTCACTATCTGGCAGCCATCGGCTTTGGGTGTGTCACAGTCTGCGTGTTGGTGCAGATCCTTGCCCGCTATATTCCGGGAGTCACCGCTCCCTGGACAGACGAGATGACACGCCTGTTTTTCCAGTATACGATCATGATTGCCTGCCCTATGGCCATCAAGTACCATGAGTACGCATCCATCGATGTGATCGCAGCCAAAACACACGGCACCGGCCGTCACATCCTGAACCTTGTTTCGGATGCGGCCATCCTGATCGTGTGCCTCTTTGGCATCCCGCAGGCACGGACCTATTTCCGTGTTGGCACAAAGTCGCTTTCCACCTCTCTGCAGATCAATCTGGGCATCTTCTATGTGGTGCCGCTGGTCATTTTTATCCTGACTGCAGTTTACGTAGTGCTGGATGCGATCAATGAAGTAAATCTGATCAGAAAGGGGGACGAAGCACAATGATCGGTGGCATGTTTATTCTGTTTCTGGTCCTGCTGCTGCTGAACGTGCCCATCGCGTTCTCTCTGGGCGCTTCTTCGCTGTTCTACCTGCTGACCTCCAACATGAACGTGGCGGTTCTGGCACAGAAATTCTATGCAGGCATCGACTCGTTCACCCTGCTGTGCATCCCCGGCTTCATGCTGGCTGGTGCTCTGATGAACGGCGGCGGCATCACCCGCCGCATCCTGAACTTCTGCAACGCCTTTCTGGGCCACTTCACCGGCAGCCTCGCGCTGGTGAACATCGTAGCATCCATGGTCTTTGCCGGCATTTCCGGTACGGCCATTGCGGACGTGTGCTCTCTGGGCGGTATGCTGATCCCCGCCATGGTGGAGGACGGCTACGACGATGATTTCTCGGTTGCAGTTACGGCTGCTTCCTCTGTGGTCGGCCCCATCATCCCGCCCAGCGTGCCCATGGTCATTGCCGGTTCCTGCGTGAGCATCTCGGTTGGCAAGATGTTCCAGGCAGGCATCATCCCCGGCATCCTGCTGGGTCTGGCACTGTGCGTGCCCACCTACATCATCTCGGTCAAGCGCCATTACCCCAAGCATGAGCGTTCCAGCTGGAAGAAGCGCTGGGAAGTTACCAAAGATGCGATCTGGGCGCTGCTGATGCCCGTTATCCTGCTGGGCGGCATCCTTTCCGGTATCTTTACCCCCACCGAAGCTTCCATCGTGACCTGTGTTTACTCCCTGATCGTGGGCGTGTTCGTCTATAAAGAGATCAAGCTCTCAGATGTGCCCCGCATCGTTTACACCAACATGCGCTCCTGCTCGTCCATCATCATCCTGATCGGTCTGGCAAACGTGTTCGCATTCATCCTGACCAACGAGCGCATCCCGCAGAAGGTTGCAACCGCGATCCTGAGCATGACCACGAACCGCGTCCTCGTTATCCTGATGATCAACCTTGTGCTGATCTTTGTGGGCATGTTCATGGAAAGTCTGGCTGCTATCCTGATCACCTTCCCTGTGCTGCTGCCGGTCGCAACCGCTGTTGGCATGAACCCGGTCCACTTTGCTCTGATGGCAATTCTGAACCTGATGATCGGCCTGACCACGCCTCCCGTTGGCATGTGCATCTGCACCGGTGCCCAGATCGGCGGCGTTTCCAGCTGGAAAGCGTTCAAGGCAAATATGCCGTTCCTGATTACCAGCCTGATCGTGCTGATGCTGGTCTCCTTCTGTGAACCGATCACCCTGTGGATCCCCAGCCTGTTTGCCTGATAACTGTATACTTAATTGGAGGAACTTACAATGAGCCGTACTGTAATGAGCCGTACTGTAGTGATCACCGGTGCCGGCGGCGGCCTTGGCAGCATTTTTGCCAAGGAGTTTGCAAAGACCGGATACCGGGTGGCAATTCTTGATTTTAACATTCAGGCAGGCCAGAAGGTGGCCTGCGAGATCGAACAGGCTGGCGGCGATGCCGCAGCATTCCAGGTGGATGTTACGGACAAAGCTTCGCTGGAAAAGGCCCGCGATGCTGTGGTGCAGCACTTTGGCAGCTATGAAGTGCTGATCAACTGCGCAGGCATTCAGGACCCGCTGGCAAAAACCACCTCGGAAGCTTATGCCGCAGGCGACGAAAAGGCAACAGAGGTCGTCAAGGTCGATCCGCAGGCAGCGGATCTGGCCGCAGAAAAGGCCCGCGTTCTGGCTTCGTCCCGCACCCTGTTCAACATCGACAGTGAAAAGCTGCTGCGCGTTATGGACGTGAACTGGCTGGGCACCGTGATGGCATGTCAGGTGTTTGCAGTGGGCATGGTGGGCCGCGATGGCTGCTCCATCATCAACATTACCTCCATGGCAGCCTACGATGCACTGAGCATGGTGCCTGCCTACGCAAGCAGCAAGGCCGCTGTGGATATGTTTACAAAGTGGCTGTCCAACTACCTGTCCAACACGGCAGGCAAGGTGCGCGTGAATGCGGTCGCACCCGGCTACTTCCTCACGCCGCTGAACCATGACATGTATGTGAACCCGGATGGCTCCTACACCCAGCGCTACTGGAACGTGATCCACCGCACCCCGATGGGCCGCCTTGGCGACCCGAAGGAACTGGTGGGTGCACTGCGGTTCTTTGCTGATCCGGAAATGTCTGGTTACATCACAGGTCAGGTCATTGCCGTGGATGGCGGTTTCCTGTCCTGCCCGGGTATCTGAAGCTTTGGAAAGGAGAACATGATTATGAAAGCAATTGTTGTAAATGGCCCTGATGATATGCAGCTGGTGGAACGTCCCATGCCCGAGATCAAGGAGCCGAATCAGGTGCTCGTCAAGGTGCACGCTGCCGGTATCTGCGGCTCGGATGTGCACGTCTATCACGGCAGCAACCCGTATGCAAAGTATCCTGTGGTGCTTGGCCATGAGGGTGCCGGTGAGGTGATCGCAGTGGGCGAGGGTGTTACCGACCTGAAGCCCGGCGCAAGCGTTGTGTTTGAGCCGATCACCTACTGCGGCAAGTGCTATGCCTGCCGCTGCGGCCACCACAATGTCTGCCGTGAGCTGAAGGTTCTGGGCTGCATCGTGGACGGCATTTTTCAGGAATATGTGGTCATGCCGCGCAGTCAGGTGTATGAGTACGATGCTTCCAAGATGACCTATCAGCAGGCTGCTCTGTGCGAGCCGTTCACCATTGGCCTGCAGGCAAACTGGCGCGGCGATGTGCGCCCCGGCGATGTGGTGCTGGTGCACGGCGGCGGCCCCATCGGCCTGATCGTTGCCAACATTGCAAAATCGCGCGGCGCTACTGTGATCGTGTCTGAGCCGAACGAGAGCCGCCTTGCCATGGCAAAGGACTTTGGCGCAGATTACAGCATCAACCCGATGAAGGAAGATCTGGATGCGTTCATCAACAAGCTGACCGACGGCGAGGGTGTCAACGTGATCTTTGAGGCCGCAGGCGTTCCTGCACTGCTGGCACATGCAACCAGCCAGCTTTCTCCCGCAGGCCGTCTGGTGGCTATGACCTTTGGCAAGGAGCCGATCCCTGTGAACTTCAAGGAGATCAACGCAAAGGAACTGACCATTCTGGGTACCCGTCATCAGTACCAGAAGTTCCCCGAGGTGGTCAAGATCCTGCCCGACCACCTGAAAGAGGTCGATGAGATCACCACGCATGTGTTCAAGGCAGAGGACTTCCAGAAGGCGTTCGACACCCTTGCAGACCGCAACAGCGGCGCTGGCAAGGTGGTGCTGACCTTCGCCTGAGAGCAAGTGCCCCTTACATTATAATAAGATAAACCAAAAGGAGCTGCTGCACAGTGTTTGTGCGGCGGCTCTTTTTGCCTGCGGAGGGCTTGACAAGGATGATATAAAGTGATATGATTTTGATATCACAAAGAAACACTTCCGAACCCTGTGAAGGAGGGAACTGTTATGGAAGAGAAAATTTTGCAGACCAAAAAGAACGGCATGGTGGTCTTGCTGCTTGCTTTGCTGGGCTATGCTGTTACCGTCCCGCTGTTTTTCTACAGCATCATTCTGCTGGACGACAGCCTGTTTCCGGGCATCCTGCTCATGATCCTGTCCGTCGCATACTGGGTGGCGGGCATCTTCCTGTTCTGCGGCCTGAAGGTGTTAAAGCCTCAGGAAGCACTGGTGCTCACCCTGTTCGGCGATTACGTCGGAACCCTGAAAGGGCAGGGCTTTTACTGGGTGAACCCCTTCTGCACCGCGGTAAACCCGGCAGCTGGCACCAAACTGAGCCAGAGCGGCGATGTGAACAGCGGTGAGAACGGCATGGCAGCGCTGTTCAAGGCCGGCAGCGGCAACAGCCAGACCGCTGAGCTGACCAGCAAGAAGATCTCCCTCAAGATGATGACCCTCAATAACTCCCGCCAGAAGATCAACGATTGTCTGGGCAACCCGGTGGAGATCGGCATTGCGGTCATCTGGCGCGTGACCGATACCGCAAAGGCCGTGTTCAATGTGGACAACTACAAGGAGTACCTTTCCCTGCAGTGCGACAGCGCTCTGCGCAATGTGGTGCGCGTTTACCCCTATGATGTGGCTCCCAATGTGGATACTACCGGCGACGGAGTGGCCGACGAGGGCAGCCTGCGCGGCTCTTCCGAAGTGGTGGCTGCACGCATCCGGGACGAGATCCAGAAGAATGTAGCCGAGGCCGGCATCGAGGTGGTGGAAGCCCGCATCACCTATCTGGCCTATGCGCCGGAGATCGCGGCGGTGATGCTGCAGCGCCAGCAGGCAAGCGCCATCATCGATGCCCGCAAGATGATCGTGGACGGTGCTGTGGGCATGGTGGAAATGGCCCTTGAACGCCTGAATGAGAACAAGGTAGTGGAGCTGGACGACGAGCGCAAGGCGGCAATGGTCTCCAATCTGCTGGTGGTGCTGTGCGGCAACCGTGATGCCCAGCCCATCGTGAACAGCGGCAGCCTGTACTGATGGCAGAACCAAAAAAGCAGGTGCCCCTGCGCCTGAACGCGAAGCTCTACGATGCCCTTGCCGCCTGGGCCGAAGATGACTTCCGCTCGGTGAACGGGCAGATCGAATATCTGCTGACGGAGTGCGTGCGGCAGCGCAAAAAGAACGGCAAGTATGTCTCGGACCAGATCGATGTGCCGCCTGAACTGGATATCAAATAAAATACCAATTGGCCCCGGCTGTGCGGATAAACTCTGCATGGCCGGGGTTTGTGCTTCTCTGTGGCTCCCTAAAGGCTGAAAATGCGAAATTTCATGCCGGAAAATAACGAAAATGTAGGATTACAATAGATGTGTTACAAAATCGAATAAAAAGAAAGACGAATGAGT
>ERZ1026854.797-NODE-797-length-21429-cov-6.347525_pt1 | contig 21429 bp, 25 predicted proteins | sample MGYA00380157_ERZ1026854 | MGnify/ENA primary metagenome ERZ1026854 (study PRJEB33269, sample SAMEA4719793) | human gut metagenome | biome: human-associated habitat; feature: organic feature; material: feces | place: Cameroon | collected 2013-10 ... | reverse complement strand
GTATGGGCGCATTTCTGCCCGTCAAAACCGTGTCTGCCCTTGTCAATCGATGGTATGGAACAGTATAGCACACTTCCCGCAGAATTCCACCCCTGTCTGCGCAATTGTGCGCTCCGCCGCCCGAACATTCATATACCGCGTATAAACATATACCAAAGGTGTATATAATGCCGCGTAGAGGTGTATAAAACGTACACGATAGATATGTGAAAGAGAAAGGGAAAGAAAGGAGAATGTTCAATGAGAAAAGAACGGGAACGCCGTACCCTTGAGACGGCGGGAATGCTGTTTACCCTGCTTTTCGGCAACCTGCTGCACTTTGTCTACGACTGGACCGGTCAGGCCGGCTGGGCCGCGTATCTCTCCGCCGTCAACGAATCCACCTGGGAGCACATGAAGCTTTTGGCCGTTCCCTGGCTGGTGTGGACCGTCGTCACGATCGTCGTAAACCGTTGTGCCGCAAGCGCTTTGCCCAGGGCCATCGGCCTGCTCGCCGGCCTCGCCGCCATCCCGGCCCTGTTCTATACCTACACCGGTATCCTGGGAAAAAGCATAGATGTGGTCAACATCCTGATCTTTCAGGCCGCCGTGCTGCTGGCATATTTTGTCAGTGCCTCCCTGCAAAAGAGCGCCCGCCTCTCGTCCGTTCCTTTCCAGATATTGGGCATTTTGCTCCACCTGCTCGCCGCCCTTGCCTTCCTTTTTTTCACGTCCTTTCCCCCGTCCCTTCCCCTGTTTGTGGACCCCACAAACGGGACCCGCGGCATACCGCCAAAAACGCTGTGATACCAACGGTTTGCAGCTGAAAGAAAGTGGCGCTTCCCGCATCGGAAAGCGCCGCTTTTTTTGCGGAAATTTGCCTCTTGACAAACGTACAGCTGTTGATATAATAAGCTTGTGATTACAAAAATGCACTTGCTTAGGAGGTGGCTGTGTGACCCGAAGAGAACGGCAGCTGCTGGAGTGGATACGGGAAAACCCGTGTATTTCCCAGCAGGAGCTGGCCGACAAGGCCGGTATTACGCGGTCCAGCGCCGCGGTCCACATTTCCAACCTGATGCGGAAGGGTTACATTGCCGGCCGCGGCTATCTGCTGCGTGAGGCGCCCTACATCGCCGTGGTTGGCGGCGTGAATATGGATATCGGCGCGGTGTCTGACGCGCCGCTGGTGGCCCGGGACTCCAACCCCGGCCGGGTGACCACCTCTCTGGGCGGCGTGGGACGGAACATCGCCCACAACCTCTGCCTGCTGGGTGAGCAGGTGTCCATGATCACGGTACTGGGGCAGGATAGCTTTGCCCAGTCTGTGCGGGAGAACGCGGCAGATATCGGTCTGGACCTGAGCCACAGCGCCACCATTCCCGGCGGCCGGACGGGCACCTATCTGTTTATCGACGGCTGCGACGGCGACATGGCCCTGGCCGTGAACGACATGGCCATCTATGAGCACATCACGCCGGAGTTCCTGCGGCAGCGGCTGGATTATATCAACCATGCCGATCTGGTGGTGGTGGAGACGAACCTGCCGGAGGCGTCTATCCAGTGGCTGTGCAGCCACTGCACCGCGCCTGTCCTGGCCGATCCGGTCAGCACCATCAAGGCGCCGAAGCTGCTGCCGGTGCTGGATAAGCTGACGGCGCTGAAGCCCAACCGCATGGAGGCGGAGCTGCTCAGCGGCGTGACCATCCGCGATGAGACAGACGTTCAAAAGGCCGCAAAGGTCCTGCTGGACAAGGGCGTTCAGCAGGTGTATATCTCCCTGGGGAGCGATGGCCTGTACGCCGAGGACCAGGCGGGGCGGCACGTGCGCCTGCCCTGTCCGAAGGTGCAGGTGGTGAACGCCACCGGCGGCGGGGACGCCATGGCGGCGGCGCTGGCCGCGTGCATCGCCCATGGCAAACCACTGGCGGAGTGCGCGCGGAAGGCTGCCGGGGCCGGCGCGCTGGCCTGTACGGCGGCGGAGACCATCCACCCCGGCATGAGCTGGGAGAATGTGGACTATATTTTGGACAATACAGGCATGAGCAAAAAAGCGTAAATAGAATTGCATGACATAAGGAGGTACAAGTTATGAACCGTTATCTGGACGTGGCCCCTGAGGTGCAGGAGGCTTTGAAGGCCGGCAAGCCCGTTGTGGCACTGGAGAGCACCATCATCAGCCACGGTATGCCCTATCCTCAGAATGTGGAGACGGCGCTGAACGTGGAGAAGCTCATCCGGGAGAGCGGCGCCGTACCCGCCACCATCGCCATTATCGGTGGGCGGCTGAAGGCCGGCCTGACGCCGGAGGAGATCGACTATCTGGGCAAGACCGGCGCCGGCGTCACCAAGGCCAGCCGCCGCGATCTGCCCATTCTGGTGGCGGAGGGCCGCGACGGCGCCACCACCGTGACCACCACCATGATGATCGCCGCCATGGCAGGCATTCAGGTGTTCGCCACCGGCGGAATCGGCGGCGTGCACCGCGGAGCCGAGACCACCATGGACATCTCCGCCGATCTGGAGGAGCTGGCCCATACCCCGGTGATGGTGGTGTGCGCCGGCGCCAAGTCCATCCTGGACCTGGGATTGACCCTGGAGTATCTGGAGACCCACGGTGTGCCGGTCATCGGCTATCAGACCGAGGAGCTGCCCGCGTTCTATACCCGCAAGTCCGGCTTTAAGGTGGACTACCGGCTGGACACCCCCAAGCAGCTGGCCGAGGCCTTCCATGTGAAGCGCGAGCTGGGGCTGGAGGGCGGTATGCTGGTGACGAACCCCATCCCCGAGCAGTACTCCATGGACGCCGACGTGATCAACAAGGCCATCAACGAGGCGGTGGAGGAGGCCAAGGAGCAGGGCATCCACGGCAAGGCCACCACGCCCTTCCTGCTGGCCAAGATCAAGGACATCACCGGCGGCAGCAGCCTGGATGCCAACATTCAGCTGGTGTATAACAACGCGAAGCTTGCCACGGCCACGGCCTGCGAGCTGGCCAAGCTGGCCAAATGAGCCAGCCGTCGCTGGGCTTTGTCGGCGGCGCGGACGGACCTGTGACGGTATTCGCCTCCGGCGGCGGTACGGCGCTGCTGGTCTATCTGGTACTTATCAATCTGGTGACATTTTTCGTGTATGGTGCGGACAAGCGTCGGGCCAGGCAGGGGAAATGGCGGGTGCCGGAAAAGACGCTGTTCCTGCTGCCGCTGCTGGGCGGCAGTGTCGGTGCGCTGCTGGGTATGCGGGTGTTTCACCACAAGACGAAGCACTGGTATTTCGTCTGGAGCGTGCCCGCCATACTGCTGGCACAGCTGGCACTGGCGGTCTGGTTACTGACGAGGTAAGGAGGACATACTATGCTGGTACGAAAAGCGGTTCCGGCGGATATCCCCGCTGTGACCGCCATTTACGAGGCGCTTCTGGATCGTGAGGAGCGCGGCGAGCTGTCCACCGGCTGGACCCGGGGCGTATACCCCACGGAGCAGACGGCTCTGGACGCGCTGGCTGCCGGCACACTGTATGTGCTGGAGGACGGGGGACGTGTTGCGGCCGCCGCCAAGCTGGACCAGAACCAGATGGCGCAATACAGCCAGTGTACCTGGCGGCACGACGCGCCGCCGGAGCAGGTGCTGGTGCTGCACACACTGGTGGTGGACCCCACTGTGAAGGGTAAGGGGTACGGCACGGCTTTTGTGGCCTTCTATGAGCAGTTGGCCCGGGAAACGGATCGGCCGTACCTGCGGATCGACACAAACGCCCGCAACACGCCCGCCCGGGCGCTGTACAAAAAGCTGGGCTACACCGAGGCGGGCATCGTGGCCGGGACCTTTAACGGCATCCCGGACGTGCAGCTGGTGTGCCTGGAGAAAAAGGTATAAAACAAAGGACAAGGAGGTGCCGGAGATGGCATTGATCCATGTAAACGAGAGCGACTTCCGGGAGCAGGTTCTGGAAAACAGCGGCACGGTGCTGGTGGATTTCTGGGCCAACTGGTGCGGTCCCTGCCGTATGCTGGGTCCCGTGCTGGAGCAGCTGGCCGCTGACCGGCCGGACATCACCGTGGCCAAGGTGGATGTGGACGAGAATATGTCCCTGGCCGCGGCCTATGGCGTGGAGAGCATCCCCATGCTGCTGGTGTTCAAGAACGGCCAACTGGTGAACAAGTCCATCGGTTTTGTCTCCCAGCCGGAGATCGAAAAGCTTATCGGATGAAAAAGGCCCGCAGGCCGTTGCCTGCGGGCTTTTTCCGGCTTGACAGGCAGCGCTCCGGCGGGTACAATGGGGCCAAAATGACGCCCGCGCAGGCGGGACGACCCAAGGAGGTAACGACTATGATGCATATCGGTCTGCTGGGCTTTGGCGTGGTAGGCGGCGGCGTGTGGGCGCTGTGCGCGCCGCGCGATGACCTGAATGTGAAGCGTGTGCTGCTCCGCAGTCCCAAAGAGGGCCTGCCGGAGGAGGCGGTCACCTTCAACGCCGACGACATCCTCAACGACCCGGACATCGACACGGTGGTGGAGGTCATGGGCGGGCTGCACCCGGCCTATGAATACGTCTCCACCGCGCTGGCGCAGGGCAAGAATGTGGTCACGGCCAACAAGGCGCTGATCGCCGCCTATTACACGGAGCTCACGGCACTGGCCCGGGAGAAGGGCGCGGCCCTGCGCTGCACCGCCGCCGTGGGCGGCGGCATACCCTGGCTGACGAATTTGGAGCGCGTGAAGCGGCTGGATACCGTGTGCGCCGTGGGCGGTATTATGAACGGCACCACCAACTTTATCATGGACGCCATGCACAAGGCTCCGGTGGACTTCCCCGCTATTCTGAAGGAGGCCCAGGACCTGGGGTACGCCGAGGCGGACCCCTCCGCCGACATCGACGGCGACGACATCCGCCGCAAGCTGTGCATCTCCGCCAACATCGCCTTCGACGCGGCGCTGGAGGAGACAGCCATCCCCACCTTTGGCATCCGGACAGTGACGGCGGCGGATATTGCAGCCTTCCGGGCCCACGGTTTTGCCTGCAAGCTGCTGGCCCGGGCCGAGAGCACGGACAGCGGCGTGTGCGCCTATGTGGAGCCCACGCTGGTGGGTGCCGGCGATCTGGAGGCGGCGGTGCCCGCCAACTTCAATCTCATCACCTATGAGGCTGAGCAGCTGGGCCGCCAGAGCTTCTACGGCCAGGGCGCGGGGCGCTTCCCCACGGCGGAGAACGTGGTGCAGGACTGCCTGACGGTGCTGTCCGGCAAGCGGGGCTTTTACACCGACAGGGCCGTGCCCATGTTCCTGACCAGCGGCGAGGCGCACCCCTACTACGTCCGCACCAGCGCGCCGGATGCGTTCCTGCGGGGCCGCACCGCGGAGATGTGGGACAATGGCGCGGTCGTCACCGGCGCGGTGGACGTGTACGAAATGCTGGCCTGGGCCAAGGCTCAGCGTGAGAAGGACCCCGGCGTGTTCATCGCCGGTATTCGATAAAAACGACGCAATGCGACGCAGGTCGACGTCCTGCGGCAGTCTTTTACAAGGAGGATACATACCATGACCTATCAGGAGATCTTAGCCAACGCGCGGACCTGTATGGGACCCTACTGCAAGTCCTGTCCCGTGTGCAACGGCGTGGCCTGCAAGAACACCGTGCCCGGCCCCGGCGCCAAGGGAATCGGCACCGGCTTCATCCGCAACTATCAGAAGTGGCAGGAGCTGTGCGTGAACATGGACACCATCTGCGAGAACGTGCCCGTGGACACCAGCTATAATTTCTTCGGCAAGCAGGTGGCCCTGCCCGTGTTTGCCGCACCGGTGGGCGCCATGCAGCTGCACTACGGCGACAAGTACGACGATCTGACCTATAATGACATTCTGGTGTCCGCCTGCGCCGGCGCGGGCATCGCCGCCTTTACCGGCGACGGCACCAATCCCGCCGTGATCCAGGCGGCGGCCGGGGCGCTGAAGAAGAATCACGGCTGCGGCGTGCCCACCATCAAGCCCTGGAATATCGACCTGGTCCGCGAGAAAGCGGAGCTGGTGGGCGCGGCGGACCCCATTGCCGTGGCCATGGACATCGACGCGGCGGGCCTGCCCTTCCTGAAGAACCTGACCCCGCCCGCCGGCAGCAAGACCGTGGACGAGCTGAAGGAGATCGTGAAGCTGATGAACGGCAAGCCCTTCATCCTCAAGGGCATTATGACCGTAAACGGCGCGAAGAAGGCCCTGGAGGCCGGCGCCAGCGGCATCGTGGTCAGCAACCACGGCGGCCGCGTGCTGGACCAGTGCCCCGCCACGGCGGAGGTCCTGCCCGCCATCGTCGACGCGGTGGGCGGCAGGATGACTATTCTGGTGGACGGCGGTATCCGCACCGGCATGGACGTGTTCAAGGCTCTGGCCCTGGGTGCGGACGCGGTGCTCATCGGCCGGCCCTTCGTGAATATGGTCTACGGCGGCGGTGCCGAGGGCGTGCAGGTCTACGTGGACAAGCTGAAGGCCGAATTGGCCGATACCATGGCCATGTGCGGTGCCCATAAGCTCAGCGACATCAAGCGCTCCATGCTCTTCGGCTATTGAGCCGGGAGGTGAGGATATGAAGGCATTGCTCATCAACGGCAGCCCCCACGAGCACGGCTGCACCTACACCGCCCTGCGTGAGCTGGCCGACACGCTGGAGGCCGAGGGCATCGAGACGGAGATCATCCAGGCGGGCAAGACCGCCCATGCCTGCAACGCCTGCGCCAGCTGCAAAAAGACCCACCGCTGCGTGTACGACGATCTGGTCAACGAGACAGCGCCTAAGCTCGCCGCGGCGGACGCGCTGGTCATCGGCTCGCCGGTGTACTACGCCTCCCCCGCCGGCGGGGCCATCTCGTTTATGGACCGGCTGTTTTTCAGCACGCCCCACATCGACAAGACCATGAAGGTGGGCGCGTCGGTGGTGTCCTGCCGCCGTGGCGGCAACACCGCCACCTTCGATGCGCTGAACAAGTACTTCACCATCTGCGGTATGCCCATTGCCAGCAGCCAGTACTGGAACATGGTCTACGGCAACACGCCGGAGGAGGTCCGTCAGGACAAGGAGGGCCTGCAGACCATGCGGACCCTGGGCCGCAACATGGCGTTCCTGATGAAGTCCATCCAACTGGGCAAGGCGCAGTTCGGCCTGCCGGAGAAGGAGCCGGTGCAGCAGACAAATTTCCATCATTGACATGGATAGACCCCCGCGGCTGACGCCGCGGGGGTCGGTGTATATAAGCGGCAATGGGCCGGCTGACGCCGCGGGGGTCGGTGTATATAAGCGGCAATGGGCCGGCTGATGCCGCGCTGGTCGCTGCGTTTTCGTCGAATGTCGTTGACAAGTGGCGCTTTCTGGTGGTATACTACCACTGTTAAGTGAATAGGGTCCGGTGAAGTCGTGCGGCTGCCCGCTGCAAAGGCCAGGTCTGGCCAGGCGGCAGCCTAAAAGGAAATGGGTCAAAACCCACCGCGAACGGCACTGTGAGCGCAAGGATGCACCGAAACAGCGAGAGCTGTGTGACGAAAGTCAGCCATTGGGCGTGAGCCTGAGAAGGTAGGCGGCAGACGGGGAGCGAGAGCTCCGCGGCGCGAGGCAGAAGAATTGCACGTCGGAGGACCAGGCACAGCGGGCGTTTTCTCCGTGTGGCACCACAGGAAGGACCACGCTGTTTTTGCGATCCAGAAACGGCGTTTTTTCTTACCAAAAACGCACCGCCTATCCCTGCAGAGGGATGGGCATTTCTGTTGCGGTCAAGTCGGGGCGGCGTCAGCCGTCTGCTTTCCATAGGGCGGGAGGGGTTTGCCGACCCCTTCCGCCCGTCTTTTTTCATGGCGAGCAGAGAGAACTGGGCGTATGATGCACAGACGGAAACGATCCTGGCTTCCAGTGCGGTGCGTGCTGTTGGCGGCACGCACCGCCTGCACATGGAGGCGGAATTCACCCCGCTGTACGACAACTGCTGCATCTTGCGCCGAAACCTGTTGCGTTCCGGCGTGTCCGTCTGGTATAATCATGGTATCATTCTGCAAGGAGGTCGACCCATGCGAGATCTGAAGAACACCTGCCGCGTGGCGGTGGTGCAGGCCACCCCTGTGATGTTCCGCAAGGACAAATGTCTTGAGAAGGCCCTGCGGCTCATCGACGAGGCCGCCGGCGAGGGCGCGGAGCTCATTGTCTTTCCGGAGCTGTTCATCCCCGGCTACCCCTACGGCATGACCTTCGGCTTCACCGTGGGCAGCCGCAAGGCCGTGGGCCGCGAGGACTGGAAGATGTACTACGACAACTCCCTGCTGGCCGACGGGCCGGAGATGCGTAAGCTCCTCCGCCGCGCCAGGGAGCTGGGTGTCTATATCAGTATGGGCTATTCCGAGCGCGACGCCGTCACCGGTACGCTGTATAACGCTAACATGATGATCTCCCCGGAGGGCGAGGCCCTGAACCACCGCAAGCTCAAGCCCACCGGCAGCGAGCGCGTGGTCTGGGGCGATGCAGACCGGGATTACTTCCCTGTGATGGACACGCCCTGGGGCCCCATGGGCAATCTCATCTGCTGGGAGAGCTATATGCCCCTGGCCCGGGTGGCGCTGTACCAGAAGGGGATATCCCTGTACATCTCCCCCAATACCAACGACAATCCGGAGTGGCAGGACACCATCCGCCACATCGCCATCGAGGGCCACTGCTACTTCATCAACGCCGATCTGGTCTTCCGCCGCAGCGACTATCCCCAGACCGTCAGCGGCACCGCCGAGATCGCGGCCCTGCCGGACATCGCCTGCCGGGGCGGCAGCTGCGTCATCGACCCCTTCGGCCACGAGGCCTCCGTCACCGTCTGGGACAAGGAGGACATCATCTACGCCGACCTGGATATGCAGAAGGTCCCCGCCAGCCGTATGGAGCTGGACTGCGTGGGCCACTACGCCCGTCCCGACGTGCTGGAGCTGCGCGTCAACGAGAAATAAAAAGAAAACGCCCTCCTGCCGGGAGGGCGTTTTTGCGTTACAGCTCTCGCACGACGCGCTCTACCAGCGCACAGAGCTTCTGGCTGCTCTCGTTGGCGATACGCAGCACCTCCTGATGGGAGTGCTTCTCCCTGGCGATGCCGGTGGCCATGTTGGTGATGCAGGCGATGCCCAGCACCGCCATGCCCAGATAGTTGGCGGCGATGACCTCCGGTACGGTGGACATACCGATGGCGTCAGCGCCCAGGTGCTCATAGGCCCGTATCTCCGCTGCCGTCTCATAGCACGGACCGGGGAAGATAGCGTATACACCCTCCTTGCACGCGAAGCCCAGCGCCCCGGCGGCCTGATGGGCCTTCTCCCGCAGGCGGTGGGGATAGGCCTCCGTCATATCCGGGAAGCGGGGGCCGAAGCGCTCGTCGTTGGGACCGATGAGGGAGTTGGCGCCCAGCATATTGATGTGGTCCGACAGCAGCATCAGGTCCCCGGGGACAAACGTCCGGTTGATGCCGCCGCAGGCGTTGGTGACGATGAGGGTCTTTACCCCCAGCAGCGCCAGCACATACACCGGATAGGTGACCTCCTTCATGCTGAAGCCCTCGTAGTAGTGAAACCGCCCCTGAAGCGCCGCCGCCACCTGACTGCCCAGCCGCCCGATGACCAGATTGCCCGCGTGGCCCGCCACGGTGGAGCAGGGGAAGTGGGGGATATCCCCGTAGGGGATGACGGTCTTGTCCGTCATGGCGTCCACCAGGCCACCCAGCCCGCTGCCCAGAATGATGCCCACTGTGGGTGTCTGGGGGATGTGCGCCCGGATGTATGCGGCGGAGGCGCTGACCTTATCGTAAAACTGTTCCATAAACTGTCCTCCTGCATGGGATGTTGTGCCTATTGTATCACGGCGGACGGCACTGCGCCAGAGAAATTGCATATTTTGTGAACAAATATCGTGACTTCTGTGAACATTAGCACTCTCCTATTGACAGTGCTAAAATCGGCGTTATAATAAAGCCGAACCTTGAGAGAGGGGAACGGAAGCGAACCTCCGAGGGGCGATGAAATGTATACAAATCAGTGGCAGCAGCCCCTGTGCTGCAGCGGATGGCCGCAGCGCCCGGGCAGTGTTTCGAATGGAGGAATGACATATGTTGCCCAGCATTTTTGGTGAGAATTTGTTTGATGATTTCTTTGGCGATCCCTTCGGCATGATGCCCCGCGGCCGTGACCCGCTGTACGGCAAGCACGCCAAGAACCTGATGCGTACCGATGTCCGCGAGACGGAGGATACCTATGAGCTGGACGTGGATCTGCCGGGCTTCAAGAAGGATGAGGTCACGCTGGAGCTGAAGGACGGCGTGCTGACCATTCAGGCGGTCAAGGGCCTGGACAAGGACGAGACGGATAAGAAGGGCAAGTACATCCGTCAGGAGCGTTACGCCGGCGCGTGCAGCCGCAGCTTCTATGTGGGCGATGCGGTGGAGCCGGAGGATGTCAGCGCTAAGTTTGAGGATGGCATTCTGACCATCTCCGTGCCCAAGAATGTGAAGAAGCAGCTGCCCAAGAACAGCGCCATCTCCATTCAGTAACAGGAGCGAAACGCCCCGGCGCCGAAAGGCGCCGGGGCGTTTTTGCATGGCAGGGGAGGGGGGATATTTTTCTTGCCTTTCCCCGCTATATGCGCTATACTGAGCCCAACATGACCCATAGGAGGATGTACATGGACCCGATTTTTGATATTGAATTGCAGGACTGCCCCATCTGCCGCGGCGTGGGCGCCATGCAGGATGAGCAGGGCTGGTCCGTCTCCGTGGCCTGCATGGACTGCGGGGCCGAGACGGCGCACGCCGAGTACCGCACGCCCGAGGAACGTCTGGAGTCCGCGCGCCGCGTGGCGCTGCTGTGGAACATGGGCAAGGTCGTGCATACCGGCGCCAGCGATTGAGCGGCTGCACATGACATGAAAGGGCCGCCCCGAACGGGGCGGCCCTTTTCCGCTTATTGCGCTACCGGCGCGTCCAGCCAGTAGATGACGTAGCATTCCTGCATCTCTCCCATATAGAAGAAAATGTTTTCGCCCATCTCGATGTGTTCACCGAAGGTCAGATCCGGCACGAACAGACGGCCGCTGGTGCGCTTCGGTCCCTTGATGGTGAAGCCCTCCGCTGTGGGATGCTGCCGCAGCTCGTTGGCGGCGTCCGCCAGACCGGGGAAGTGCAGCGTCCGTTCCAGCTCTGCCAGCTGTGTCGCGCCGTTGATATAGACCAGGTGATTTTCGTCCTTGAACCAGTTGATATGCATGGTGGTGTCCTCCTTGCGGTCGTCCATATCAGTGTATCATATTTGGCGCGGCTTGTCACCCCCTATCGCCTCCGCATACCCGACCGGCAGGAGCGAAGCAGGGGGGCATATGCGTTATCCGGCGGCGGTGCGGTGCCTGCGTACCACGCGCGTACCGCCGGCATACCGCGTGTGTGCCATGCGCGTATCATCCGCGTATCACCCGCGTATCACCTATGTATCGCCCGCGTATCACGTTTTTACCCATGCCCGCCGTCCGGGCGCTGCCTCCCCACGCATAGAACGTGTATAGATTTGCTGTATTCTATGTAAATATCATGTAAATGTAAATGTAACGGTTTTCGCAAAAATAGTTTTCATAAAAATGCCGTTTTTGGGTCAATATTGCACATAACAACCGCTTTTCATTTGTTAAATGTTATGTTTTTATCTTTTTCGGCGGTTTTGATATTGACATTGCGCCCCGCCCTTTGTATAATCGGTACTACCATAAAGGTTCGGCAGAATGGCCCGCCGGACCGTGGCGGCCGCGTATGCATCGGGGCGCGTCCCGACGGTATACAAAAACTATTTTTTCAGAAGAGAGGAACCAACATGAAAAAAGCACTTGCGATCATTCTCTCGGTCATGATGCTGATGTCCACCTTGGTGGCCTGCGGCAGCAAGACTGACGACAGCGGTGATGCCAACAATGACGCCGCTGCCAGCTATCCCACCAAAAATGTGAATGTGATCGTTCCCTTCAGCGCCGGCGGCAACACCGATATGTCCATGCGCGCGCTGCTGAACGTGGCGACCAGCCTTGACAGCAAATACACCTTCGTGGTGGACAACAAGACCGGTAATGCCGGCCTGATCGGCATGGAGGCTCTGGCTGAGGCTGATCCCGACGGCTATACCCTGGGCACCACCAACATCGACCTGCTGCTGCACATCTGCTTCGGCCGCACTGATGTGACCATGGATAACTACATCCCCATCGCCGCCACCATGGCTGACCCCTATGTGCTGGTCATCAGCGCTTCCAACCCCAACTACTCCAATCTGGAGGAGTTTGTGGAGTACGCCAAGGCCAACCCCGGTGTTGTGAAGATGGCTGACTCCGGTGTGGGCGCTGCCCCCAACGTTGCCGCCAAGGCGTTTGAGAAGTATTTTGACATCTCCTTCGATTTCTATACCTATGACGGCGCTCCCGAGTGTGTCACCGCTGTTGAGACCAACGAAGTGGATGCTACTTTCCTGCAGCCTACGCCCGCTACCGCCTCTGTCAAGGCCGGTACCCTGTCCATGATCGGCGTCCTCAGCGATGAGCGTCTGGCCAGCTTCCCCGATACCCCCACCATCATGGAGACCTTCGGTGAGGAGTACAATCTGGTTATGAAGGGCTTTGTGGCGCTGTCCGCCCCCGCCGGCACCCCCGATGATGTGGTCGCCGCCCTGCGCGATCTGATGGGTAAGGCTGTTGAGAGCGACGAGTACAAGACCCAGATCGAGTCCCTGGGTATGCAGTACATCACCCTGTACGGCGATGAGTTGAACACGTTCATCAACGAGCAGATGGCTTTCTATAAGGATATCTGCGCCGACATCGATATCAACGGCTGATTTGGCTGCGGTATGCTTCATCGCGTAAAATAAGAAGAGGTGCCTGCCGCATATATGTTCGGTAGGCACCTCCTTGTTTTGCGGAGAGAGGATCCCCTATATTCTGGAGGTCATTTGCATGAAAAAATACAACTATATCGTATCCGTGGTGATGCTGCTGTTATCCGGATATATCTTTTATGAATCCAGTGGTTATACCATTGGATCTTCGGCGCAGAAAAATCCCGCGGTATGGCCCTGCATTCTGGCCGGTGCGCTGGCGCTGCTGTCTGTGGCGCTGATCATCGAAACGGCGCTTAAAAAAGAACCCGGCGAGGAAAAGAAGACCATCGACTGGAAGAGCCCCGGAATGATCCATGTGTACATCATGCTGGGAATTGTTGTGGGCTTTGTGGTGCTGATGAAGATCGTCGGTATGCTGCTGGCGCTGCTCATTATGATCCCTGCGATCGAATATCTGATGGGCTGCCGCAGCAAGGTCATGCTGATCGCGCTGCCTGTGGGCATGGTGGCTTTTGTGTACCTGTTCTTCGTGGTAGCAATGAAGCTGACCCTGCCCGCGCCTATCTGGGCTTGAGAAAGGAGGAAAACAATATATGGATACTTCCGCATTGTCATTTGCTTTCAGCGCTGTTTTCACTCCGATCAATATGCTGGTCATTCTGGGCGGTACGATCCTGGGCATTTTCATCGGCGCTATGCCCGGTATGTCCTCTCCCATGGGCCTGTCCATCATGCTGCCCTTTACCTTCCAGCTGCACGGCTATGCCGGCATCATGATGCTGCTGGGTATTTTCTGCGGCTCCATTTACGGCGGCTCTATTTCCGCCTCGCTGCTGAATACGCCGGGTACGGCTGCTTCCGCTGCCACGTGTCTGGATGCCTACCCCATGTCCGTGCAGATGCGGCAGCCGGGGCGGGCGCTGGGTATATCCACCTTCTCATCCCTGTGCGGTGGACTGTTCAGCTGCGTGGTACTGGTGTTCGGCGCTACGTATCTGGCAAAGGTGGCCCTGAACTTCAAGTCCCCGGAGTACTTTGCGCTGGCCTTTTTCGGCATCAGCATCATCACCAGTGTGTCCGGAAAATCCGTGATCAAGGGCCTGATGGGCGGTATCCTGGGCCTGCTGTTTGCTACCGTGGGTGTGGATAACTTTACCGGCACGTACCGCTTTACCTTTGGCAGCTCCTTCCTCAAGGGCGGTCTGGCTATGATCCCCATCTTGATCGGCGTGTTTGCTTTCGCACAGGTGCTCAAGACCATTGAGGAGAAATACAACGAGCAGCCGCTGCATGAGCGCGTTAAAATCGAACGGGTCTTTCCCCGCAAGGATGATTTGAAGACCATCGCTCCCACGGTGGTCCGGTCCTCCATTCTGGGTACCTTCATCGGTGCTGTACCCGGAACCGGCGGCGATATTGCCTCCTGGGTGGGCTATAACATGGCCAAGCGCTTCTCCAAGCATCCCGAAAAGTTCGGTCACGGCTCCCCCGAGGGTATCGCAGGTTCCGAGGCCGCCAACAACGCTATCGCCGGTGGTGCGTTCGTGCCCCTGCTGGCTCTGGGTATCCCCGGCGATGCCGGTACCGCGGTCATGATGGGTGCGCTGACGATGCAGGGTATCGTCTTCGGGCCGTCCCTGTTCACCGAGGAACCCGGCAAGGCTTACATCGTGTTCATTGCTCTGTTTGTTGCCAATATCCTGATGGGTATTTGCGGTTTCTCGATGATTCGTGTTTTCGGCAAGGTCATCGATGTACCCAACAAATATCTGGTGCCTGTCATCATGACATTCTGCATTACAGGCACCTTCGCATTGAACCACTATCTGGAGGAAGTTTTCCTGATGCTCATCATGGGTGTGATCGGCTTTGTTCTGATCAAGCTGGACTTTGCTATGCCGCCTATCATTCTGGGCCTGGTCCTCGGATCCCTGGCAGAGAAAAATGCCCGCCGCAGTATTGACCTGCTGGGTTCCTCCGAGACGATTTGGCAGCACCCCATTGCCATTATCTTCATCGTGCTGGCCATTGCGTCTCTGGTGTCCCCCGCGATCAGCGCGGCAATCAAGAAGCGCAAGGCCGCCAAGGCTGCGGCTGCTGAGGAGAACTGAAGACAAACGGCGCAGCTTTCCTGTTCCGTTTATGCCGGCAGGCCCGGGACGGTCATCCGTCCCGGGCCTGCCGCAGCAAAAGAACGGATGCCTTTCTGTAGACATCCGTTCTTTCTTTTGCTTTGCTTAGTTTTCGTATATTGTGGGCGGCACATCACTTTTTGAGCAATGTCTGTACCACCTGGCACAGAGTACCCTCTGTGCCCACATTACCGGGGAAGATGATATAGGGCGTGTGCGGGAAGGTGCTCTCCTCGCCGGTCTCCCAAACGGGAACGCCGGGGGCGATCTGACCACGGACCCGCGCACAGTGTACCCGCAGCGCCTTTACGCCTACATCGCTGGAGGTAATGCCTCCTTTGGCCAGCACAAAGGCAGGCCGCACTGTCAGGTCGGCGACCAGTGATGTGAGCGCATCCGAGATCTTCACACTGATCGCCAGATTTTTTTCCCGCTGGTCATCCTCAGAGCGCAGGACCATACGGCTGGTGTATACCGCCACGGTCGTGCCGCCTGCCAGCAGTGTGTTGGTACGGCCCAGAATACGCCGGCGCTCTGCCGCCAACGCGACGTCGTCAAACACGGTGTTCACATCAAAACAGATGTATTCGATCTCCGGGCAGCCCTTTTGCAGTGTCTCCAGCTGCATTGTGGTTTTGCGAACGTGGGAGCCGACGACAATGATGCCGCCGTTCCGCTGGTCGGCGCACATAAGATCCTCCCGCTGCAGCAGAGGCTGATCGCTCACTGCGCCCAGAACTTTGACCACGGCTGCCGAGCCGCGGAACATAAATACCTTGCCCCGGGCTGCCGCGCGCAGATAGGCGGTAACGAACACCGCTACATCGTCATAGCATACGGCGTTGACAACCACTTTGTTGAAGCCGGAAACGCCCATCAGCTTTTCGCAGACGGCGTCATAGTCGCGGCGGCGCAGCTCGTCAAGAGAGATGGACACCACCTGCTCCGCAGGGTAGGCGCCGTCGGTTTTTTCCTGGCACCATTCCGTCAGGTCGGAGGCGCGATAGGCGAAAGTGGTGTCCCGGGCAAATTCCGTCTCGCCGGCAGGCACCAGCGTGTCACCTTCACGGACATAGTGTACGTTGTCGATGGTATATCTGCCGCCCTCCAGGAAAAACGGCAGGAGTATCTCGCCGTCATAGCGCTCCGGCAGCAGCGCTTCCAGCTCTGTACGAAGCGTTTCCGTTTCCAGGGGGAAGTGCCCGCGAAGCGTGGAATCGCTGCGGCTGATGAGGACAAAGGGCACTCCCGTTTTTTGAGACGCGGCAGCCAGGTGCTCGGCGATCTCACGATGGACGCGGGTCGTCTCCCCCGCGGAGAAGCTGCGGGAGTTGGTCAGCACGAAAAATAACCGATCACTGCTCTTCAGGCCGGCGCGGAAGGTTTCCTCCGTCCAATCGGTGTACACGCTGACGTCATGAACAGTCTGTACGCCGGTGGGGTCGTCATCCAGAACGACGACCTTTCGGTCAAAGCGGCGCAGCTCCTCCCGCAGTGCATGGTGCACGGCATCGGTATCCGGTGCGGGCCAGCTGTCCAGCAGGGAGATAGGTTGGCGTTGTACGGCTCTCATGGCGCTTCCTCCTCAGACGTTCTCTGCCTGAATTTCCTCGGGGCGGATGTTCGTCACCTGGCCGTAGATGCACAGGGCGTCCAGATAGCCGCCCTCTTTGTAGCCGAACACGTGCCACTCCAGGGGAGGGAAGTGCATCAGGTCGCCCTCATGCAGCTCCACCGTGTGCTCCAGAGAGTCCTTGCCGCTGCCCCACTTCACATAGGCATCCTTGCAGGACAGCACGACCACCGATTCCTCGGCGTGGTTGTGGGGCTCCATGGGACCGCTTTCGGCGGAGTAATGGCAAAAGCTGACCGTCATCTTTTCGCTGAGCACAGCGGAGTTGTGCCCTACGGCGTTCTGTACGACTCGGCCAGGCAGAGCGTTTTTCTTGATGTCGTCTCTCTTGATGAAATCCATGTGGTTTTCCTCCTGAGTATGAAATATGGCAAAGGCTTCGCCTTCGTTGCAGTGGCAAAACCGCCTCAGCGGATCAGCTGTGCCAGCTCTTCGCTGGTGGGGATGGAAAAATGCGCGCCGAACCGGCTGCCGCACAGATTTGCGGCATCGTAGGCGATCTCGGCGGCCTGCTCCACGTCAAGCCCCTTGATCCAGCAGGCGCCGAACACGCCGGAAAGTGTGTCGTCCATAGCGGAGGCGTCCGTCATGTGAAAATCCTTCGGCGCGTCCAGCGAGGTAAAGCCGCCGTTGGTAGCTGCCAGCAGAAAGCGCGATTTCATGTGCAGCAGCACGGCCTGGCGGACGCCCCGCTTCAGCAGCATACCAGCTGCGATGCGGGCACTTTTGAGATTGGTCACCTCCATGTCTGCCAGAGGCAGTGCCTCGCGGGAGTCCAGCACAAGAATATCTACCATGGACAGCAGCTCGTCACTGAGGGGCCGGGACTGATAGGCCACCAGCATTACGGCGGTGCCGTGCTTCTGCGCCAAACGGATGGCAAGCACCGTGGATGCATACGGTACGCCGAAGCCCACCACCAGCAGCTTGACCTTGGCGATGTGGGATTCCAATCCGCGGATATATTCCTCGTCCAGACAGGCATTGGCGCCCACGATGTCCCAATAAATATTCTCCTGTCCGGCAGAGGACAGGATCAGGGACAGGCCGCTGCTGCCGGGTACGACCCGTACCAGCTGGCTGTCGGTGATCTCCTCGTTCAGCGATGCCTTCAGCTGCGCGCCGAAGGAGTCACTGCCGATCATGCCGGCCAGCGCCACCGTAGCGCCCATCCGCGCGGCGGCTACTGCCTCATTGTAGCCGTTTCCGCCGGGCGAAAGCGTGAAGGAGTCCGCGTAGCGCTTGCGGCTGGTCTGTTGAGAGTTCTTCTGCTCCAGGATCAGGTCCATATTCAGATTGGCGATCACAAGAATATCACAGGCACTCATTTTATAGAACCTCTCTTCACCAGCTTGGGGGCCACAAGCTGTAGCGGCGCCAGTGTGTCCCCACGGTCCAGATGATCCATCAGGCATTTTGCACCGACCATCCCTACCTGGTACCCGGTGGGCGCCAGCACCGACAGTGCCGGGTCGGCCAGCTTTGCCAGCTTTGTGTTCTGTTGGCAAAGGATCTCGATATCCTCCGGCACCCGCAGCTCCTCACGGCGCAGCAGATGCAGCAGCTCTACCGCAGTCTCGTTGTCCTGCACGAACGCGGCACGGGGGCATTCTGTTCCACGCAGCAGTCCGGGGAGCTGCTCCCGCAGCTGACGTATCTCGGCGGAAAGGCGGACCGTCATGCCGTTTTGTGCTGCCACCGCCCGTTCAAATTCCTGAAATACCGGGTCTTCCTCCGGTGCTGTGCACCCCACGGAGGGAATGTACAGCACCGTTCCGCCCGCCGTCGGCAGTGTCTCCGCGGCCAAAGCGCCGGAGGCGGCAGCGTCGCAGGCCACGACCGGGAAAGGCATGGGCGCGGACGGCGTATTCTCCGCCAGAATGACTGCGGGCAGCTCCGGGAACTGTTCCAGGTCGGCCCTGGAAAGAATATCGCCGCAGCCGATAAACAGTACGCTGGCGACCCGAAATGACAGCAGCGCCTGGGTCAGCTCTGCGAACGCCCGGTCATCGTTATCCAGGTTGAACAGCAGGGGGGAGCAGTTGCTGATGCTCAGCACGTCTTCAACGCCGCGCAGCAGGTCGATGTAATACGGCGATGTGAGATTTTCCATGCATACGGCGGTGAGTTGGCCCTCCTTCCGGATCACGGGCCGGACGGGGGCGGCCGTGCGGTACTGTAATTCCTCCATGGCTGCCAGCACTTTTTTCTGCGTGCTGTCCGTCACGGCGGCGGTACCGGCCAATACGCGGGAAACAGTGGCGATACTGACACCGGCGACCCGCGCGACATCCTTCATCGTAGACAAGCGATCTCCCCCTTTCAGGTACACAGAATGCACGGCGATCATGTCGTATATGCCCTATTATATACACGCTGTGCAGAGTTTGTCAATCGCAATTGCATCTTGTTTTCAAAATGTAAAATGTAAATTTACATGAAAATGATAAAATTTTTCATTCGTGTAAAAGTTGCAAAAATCTGTTGACATATGCGGAGAAATGGCATATACTTGCGTTACAAGTTCCGATTATGTCTTCTACTCGGTCGCCGATCCAATCGAATGTATCACAGGGCAAATCAGACAGGAGGGCTATTGCATATGAAAGAGTTGGACTGCCTGTTTATCGGCTCCAGCACAAAAGATATTCTGATGCTGGTGGAGGCACCTCCCGCCAGCGATCAGCGCATCGCGGCCCGCCAGCTGGAGATCACCTGCGGTGGCGTGTCGGCCATTGCCGGTGCCGCGCACCAGAGTCTTCACGGTGTTACCGGCGTTATCACCGCTTTGGGCGATGATGATACCAGCCATTTTGTAGAGGCATTTCTGGCACGGCAGAATTTCGCCTACGCCAAGCTGTTCACCTTCCCCGGCCAGGCATCTTCCACCAGTCTCGTCCAGGTGGAGGAAAACGGCAAGCGCTGTCTCAGCTGCTACGGCGGCTGCATTGACCGGCTGACGTTTGATATGCTGGACAAAGAGGTGTTTCATCATACCCGCTATGTGCATCTCGGCGTGATGCGGCCCCAGCTCATGCTGGATATCTGCCGTTACTGCAAGGAGAACACGAATGCTATTGTGTCCATAGATTCCGGAAATCTGTCCCGTGAGAATACGGATATGCTGCTGCCCTATACGGATATTTTCATTCCCGATAACAAAACAGTAGAGCGCACCCTACACATGAGCGAGCCGGACGCCTGCCGCTATTATGCGGCGCACGGGGCGAAGATCGCCTGCGTTACAGCTGCGGAGCGCGGCACCTATGCCTATGACGGCCAAACGATGTACCATGTGTCGGCGCCGGCTGTGAAGGTGCTGGATACGACCGGGGCCGGTGACAACTTCCACGGTGCGATCCTGTACTGTCTGGGCCGCGGTATGTCCCTCCCCGATGCGGTAAAGTTTTCCAATGTATTTGCCAGCCTTACCTGCGAGAGTCTGGGCGGCCACACAGTGGTCCCCGATGCCGGACGGATCGAGGAAGTCCTCAACGGCGGAAGCATTACAGTAGATATCTTATAAAGCAACGAAAGGATGTAATGAAATATGTCTCTTGTTACGATGCGTGAGATCCTCCCCTATGCAGAGGAAAAGAAGATCGCCATTCCCGCCTTTAATATTGACACGATGGAGATCACCCAGGCTATTCTGGAGACTGTGGAGGAGGAGAACTGTCCCGTTATCATCGCAGTCGGTCAGGCAGCCATCAAGGACGGCAAGCTGGAGAGCCTGGCCGCCACAGTTCGCACGCTGGCCAAGGATATGAAGACCCCTGTGGTGCTGCACCTGGATCACGGGCAGAGCGTGGAGCAGGTCGTCAAAGCCCTGTGCGCCGGTTTTACCTCCGTGATGATCGACGGATCCAAGCTGTCCTTCGAGGACAACATCGCCGTTACGCAGGAGGTCGTCCGCATCGCCAACGCTGCCGGCGCCTCTGTGGAGGCGGAACTGGGCGCGATCCTTGGCTCTGAGGACAACATTTCCCACGATGACTCCAAGCCGTTCCTGGTCCGCGTGCAGGATGTGATCGACTTTACCGCCGCCGTCAAGGTGGACGCGCTGGCCGTGGGTATCGGCAATGCACACGGTCTGTATAAGGGCCGTCCCAATCTGGATTTCCAGCGCCTGCAGGAGGTCCGCGATGTCACCGATGTGCCCCTTGTGCTGCACGGTGGTTCCGGTATCCCTGACGATATGATCCAGACCGCTATTGAGATCGGAATTCGCAAGATCAATGTTGCCACGGAGATCCGCATGGCCTATGTGGAAGGGTTGCTCAGCGGCTCTGCCAATGGCGACTACTACGAGATGGTCAAGGCCGGTAAAGCCAGCGTCAAGGCCCGCGCCAAGTCTAAGATCGACCTGTTCCTGCGTAAATAAGTTACCTTCCTCCGCGGCGGCGCCTATTCTTTGCGCCCCGCCCCCTCCATACGAAGGACCGTCCCGTTTCAAACGGACGGTCCTTTTCCCTGTGCGGCCGGCAGGCTGCGAGGCACCGCCGCGGGATATATTTCCGCCGGGAGCGGCATAGGATAGGGCAAAAGACAGAAAGGGGCGCACGTTTTATGAGCAAGGTCAAAATACTCCTCCTGCGGCGCTGGTACATGGTGGGCGGTGCGGCGCTGCTGGCCGCTGCGGCCATTTTTTACGCGGTGAACTACCCGGCATCTGTCAGCGCTGCGGCCACGACTCGGCAGCTGCCCATCTACTCTGTGGAGCGCAGCCAGAAGGTCTGTGCCATCAGCTTCGACGCCGCGTGGGGTGATGCAAAAGTGCGGCAGTTCAGTTGCTGAACTGCCGCACTTTATT
>ERZ1026854.792-NODE-792-length-21464-cov-7.277967_pt1 | contig 21464 bp, 9 predicted proteins | sample MGYA00380157_ERZ1026854 | MGnify/ENA primary metagenome ERZ1026854 (study PRJEB33269, sample SAMEA4719793) | human gut metagenome | biome: human-associated habitat; feature: organic feature; material: feces | place: Cameroon | collected 2013-10 ... | reverse complement strand
AACGGCCTTGCCGGCAGCGTCGATAGCAGAATCCACAGCCTTGCCTGCTGCATCGACGGCCTTACCTGCTGCGTCAATAGCAGAATCCACGGCCTTGCCCGCAGCATCAATCGCATTATCGACCGCATTCTTTCCCTTTTCGATGGCATCATCGACGGCCTTGTTGACCTCGTCGGGGAGTCCTTCGAACCATTCGCCTGCCGAAGGCTTGGACGGGTCAGAGTTCATAGCGATGGCACCCCACTGGCCAAAGTTGAGGACCAGCTTGCCACCACACAATTCAATATCCTTGGCCTCGTTCCACCAACCATAGCTACCTTCCGCGACGGCATCGACGATAACCTCAGTAGCCGCCCGGTCGCGCTTCTGCAAACTGTCGGCATAGACCGACTCAAAACGCTTGCCGTTGGCCAGACGCATATTACAGAACTTCAACTGGGGTAGCGAGAGGTCAAACGGGAGCTTCGCGAGCTTCTTGTTGACAGTCTTCGCTCCTGCTACGGTGACACCGCCACCGACACAAAGTTCCACATTGGTCTTCAGCTCACCCGACGCATCGGGCAATGCCTCGATGAGGAAGTAGGTCAACCTGTGATCGAGTTTCAGCTCACCGAGCATGAAATCAAAGTCGAGGTCCTCGATCTGAGTGGTCTTGAAGACATAGGCATAGCCCTTACCCGTGCCCTTCTGGGTGTAGGACTGGTTATAGATATTACAAGTGTAATAGACCGTTCCCTTGAAGAGCGGTATGTTGAGTTGTCCATCAAAGTAGAACTTGTTGAAGTTGTTCTGGATGATGGAGATATAGAGGTGGTCGAGTGTATATTTGAAACCATCAATCTCACCCTCCTTACCCGTAGAGTAGTCGATGATATTCTTCAGACCCGCGTCGAGCGTGATGCCGGAGCGGTCGATGAACATGTTCTCCATCGTGAAGGACATCGGGTCGTCGCCGTTGCCAATCTTGATGGACTCGGGGAAGCGCATGTTGATCTTCTTGATGAAGAGTCCCTCCCAGAGCTCGTCCTGGCCCGTGGAGATACCAGCCTTGGCACGGTCAAAGTCCTCCTTGGGGAAGACCATGCCGTCGCCATTGCGCGTGGCAGAGAGATCGACGACGACCGTCGAGGCGCCAAAGGTGAAGCCCGGCAGATCGACGTGCTCAAACTCATCGAGGTTGGCCTCGACGAGGAAGTCGTCCCAGCTCGACAGCGTAGTCTTGATATGAAGCATGGGACTCTCCTCCGTCGGTTTGCCAGAGGAATCGACCTTCTTGAGATCTTCGGGCATCTTCATATCGACGTCGAGGGTCAGACCGACAAACTTGTTGTCGCTCCAAGCCACGAAACAACCGTCGGCAGGCTCTATGACATCGGTCGGCGCCTTGAAAGTACACTCAAATCCCGTCTTCTTCTCCTCGATGACAAAGTCCTTGAGCAGGGCCACCATGCCACCCTCGGGGATGAGACTGGACGGACTGATACAGAGGCGCGGCGCACCAAAGACGAGGATCTGCTTCTGCGTGACCTCGCTCTCAGGCACGACACAGGTGCCAAAGATATCCATCGTGGCAAACGTCGGAGCAAACTTCATCTTGTTGATGGTCAGTCCGACGGGTGTCGTATTATACTCTTCGGGGATCTCCAGCGGGAAGGTCACGTCCTCCAGATTGCCCTTCAGAAGGTTGGAGACAAACGCCTTGCCCTTCTGGAAGTCCTGGTAGTACTCTGCGATTTCGGGCAGGTCATCGGCCAGACCACGTATCTTGCCATTGGCCTCCTCCTGCAGACGGTCGGCATAGGGCAGTCCTGTGTCACCGATAAGGTTGTCGATACCCCAGTCGGAAAAGAGTTTGTCAACGACCTCCGAGGAGCGCATCTTCACACCTTCCTTGCCGCCCCATGTCTCGACCACACCCTCATAGACCTGGTCTTCGGTGTTGATGGCTATGTCGGAGAACTCCACGGCAAGCTTCCATGTGAGCAGCAGAGGTGACCACACCACGTGGCCGTTGCCCGAGAAGTGACCGGGCTTACCCTCCACAGCCTTCAGGTCGCCATCGAGGATGAGCTTGTATTCACCTACCATCACCTCGCTGCCACGCAAGTCGTCGGCAGACCGGGCGGTGGGGTTTGTGTTCTCGATGTCTATCTGGTTGCGACACTTGAAGAAATTGTGGCTGATACGTTCCGCCATGGCCGCGTCGAAGGTGTTGAGCGAGTCGTTGAGGAAGTGGATCGACTCCTCGTTGAGCGACTTCGGAACGACGCGCAGGAAGAGATAGTCGCCCTTGGCAACCTTCTCACCGAGCACCGACCAGCCGATGGAGTCGCTGCGCTGGGTGAGATTCCGGTTGGTGTAGATAGGCTTCTCCTTGAGCATCTCCTCCCGATCCTTGTACTCGCGGGCCGCATAGAGCTCCACGTCGTAGCTGAAGCGGATCGTGTCCTGTCGCACACCGTCACCGGAGTAGTAGCGCGGCCGCTCCCAATTGAGATTGAGGGCGTCGCCCACGAAGAGCTTTCTTGCTCCTCCGTCAGGGGCGAAATAGGGTGACGTGATGCGCGGGTTATTAAAGACGTATAGCGAGTCGGGAGCGTCGCCGTCGGCTCCCAGTCCGACGATGCGGATGCCACCCTTGCCCACGGTGAAGCGCACGGGTGCGGAGCGACCCTCGTCAGTGAATATATACTTACGGTGCGAGCCCGCTATGGTGTCGGGACGTGCCGTGACCTGCACGAGGACATCCATGCTGCCCTTGGCCTTGGCAAAGGTCTCGGCGGGCAGGTCATGGCTGAGCGTCCGTAGGTTCTTGGCCTCGTAGAGGGCTGGCTGGCTCTCCATCAAGCTGCGGCGGGCCGCCTCGCTGGAGAGATCCATATCCTTGACCGCCTCGACGGCTTTCAGTTCATAGGAGAAGGTGACGGGAAGCGTGGACGGGTTGTCCGAGACGGGTGCCTTCCAGTCGATAGTGACAGATCGCTGGGCGCTGAGCGTGTCGCCACCCGCTGCCATCATCGGATCGCTGACCACGGGCGGCGCAAAGGTCACACGCCCGTCGGGTGAGCTGGAGGAATAGTCCTTGATGCGGAAGAGGCGCAACTGGCTGCGTCCGTCGTTCTGGATATTGATATAGTCGAGCGCACCGATCTGTGTGGCATTGGATCGTGCCGTGACCTGCGCGACATAGGTTTCAAAGGGAGATAATCCGTTGACAATGCTCGCAGGCAGCATACACTGCGCCACGGTGAGGCCCGTGACCTGATAGACCACGGGGTTGCGCTCGATGGCCTCCAGGGGATCCTGGAGTGGCATCTGCTGTACGATTTTCAGGTCGTAGGTATAGTTACGCGGCTTCGGATCGCAGTTGACCTGCGGCGCAGTCCATGTGAGGATGGGGGTCTGCTTGACGAGAGTGGCGATGTCGCGGTTCTCAAAGTCGCCCGTGGAGACGGGCATGAGCCACTCGGGAGCTTTTGCCTGGTAGCAGACACGAAACATCGTACGGCTGAGAGCAGGGTTGCTGATCAGTACAGGCGTGGGGGTGTTCGGATTCCACTGATAGGCATTGATGATGATCTCGTAGGTACCCTCAGGCAGGTTGCCGAAGGAACCAGAGGTGACATCGGAGAACAGATTGGACGGCATCGAGACGTCCGAGGATCGAACGTGGTTGAACATCGTCCGCATCTCCGCTGCGGTGAGAACGCGCGTGGCACCCGCACCAACCTCGATAGGCTGGCGCGGCATGGTCTTGGCCGGCACGACGACCTCAAGCCCCGAGGCTGGCGTGACCTGCCGCAGCTCCGCGCCGAAGAAGATCTGCTGGGCCTCGGTGGAGGGATTCTGTACGGTGATGTTGAAGTACTGCCCGGGGTTGGACAGATAGTACATCACTTGCGGCGGCAGCACGTCGCGCAAGGGCATGACATTGACGTTGACGCTTTGGGCCAGCGCAGCGGCGAGGCTCAACAGGGCCAGCATCAGTGTGGCGGTGTATCTTCGCAGTCTCATGTTCTCTATGTATTGGTTTTGTTTCCCCCCGCCTACCACGTCGGGCCGTGGTATTTGGAGGATGATGGTCTCTTGGCATTCCTTCCTGCCTTCCCGCCGGAACGGGGTCGGCGGCGAGGGTGGTCTTGGTGACGCCAGCTGCCAACGGAGGTCGGCTTAGGCGTGGGATCACGATCCCGTACGGTATCGTGTGGCGGTCGAGGCATTGGGGCGGGAGATGGGATCACCGGCCCTTACTGCCTTTCTCCTTCTGTTCCTTCTTATCCTTCTTCTTCGCACTCACTTGGAGGAGCGTGAAGGTGTAGAGGTAGTTGAACGTCAGCCTCACGTCGCGGTTGTCGAGCGTGCTCCTCGTCTTCTCCAGATTGACGTCGCCATACTGGCTGAAGGAGGCTCCGAGGCTGAACGAGTGGTATTTCTTGAGGGTGTAGCTCGCCGACAGGTCCACGCCCATGGAGAGGCTCTTGGAGTGGTGGCGCACCTCGTTGTAGTTGAGCGACACCGTGGCCGACGTGCTGAGGTTCTTCTCCTTGAGGAAGGAGCGTCCCGTGGAGATCGAAGCCACATCGGAGGAGTACTCCGAATTGAAGCCCTTGGTGTTTTGGTGGCTCAGTGAGAAGGTGAAATTGGTCTCCCAAGGCTTCACATTGAGGTTGTAGGACGCACCCAGGGCGAGCGTCTTCACGTCGGTCTGTCCCACGGAGAACTTGTTGAGGTCGCGGTTTTCCGTGTAGTTGGCCGAGAGTGAGATGGTGTGGTCGAACAGTTCGCCGGGCAGATTGTAGGTCGGCACGAGGCTGAAGGAGTGGAGCACACGGTGTATCTCGGTGGTGTCGTTGACCTGTGCCGTACCATCGCCCTGCGACTGCAGGTAGCCATTGTACATCGCCGTGACGTTCATCCGGTCGCTGACGCGGAGCGAAGCCATCGCGTTATAGACATAACCACGGGTGGTATAGAGCTGCTGCTTGGAGAGGTTGTCCTCCTGTCCAGAGAAGGACGCGCTGAGCGTGAGGCGACGGAAGAGGGTCGTCCCGGCACTGAGGCCGAGCGTATGGTAGTTGTTGGATGTGTAGTACGTTCCAAGCGAGACGTAGTCGGGCTGGATGTATTTATAGAAAATGCTCGCGTTGAAACCCTTCAGCGTCAGTCCGAGCGTGGCGTCGCCTGCAAAGCGGAGACGCGAGGTGTAGCGGGTCTCGAAGATCTTGTCAAACCGACGTGCCTCGTCGGTCATGACCTGCTGCGACTCGCGGTCGGCGGTGAAAGCCGACGTGGCCACATTGGCGGCCAGCGAGAGGAAGTTTTTGTAGCTCAACTGTCCTTTCAGTCCGAGGACGAGGTTCTCCTGCGGCCGCACACGGGTACGCCACCGCTCATCGATGGAGCTCTCCGAGTCGTAGGCACGGAGGAAGTAGAGGTCGATACTATTGCCGCCCTTACTGTAGCCTGCCGAGATTCCCCAACCGTAGCGTCGGTACTGTGGAATGCGGGCGGTGGGATCATCGGGGTTGTCATTGACGGCGCGGCGCAACACACCATAGAAGGCGGAGGCACGGAACTGCTTGTCGCGCCACTCCAGTCCCACACCATTGAACGACATGTTGAGCACATACTGGGAGAAGGGCATCGACGACTGGCCGATGTGGGCGGTGAAGTTCTTGTACGACGGACTGAGGTTGAACGAGAACTGGGGATAGCTGAAGTTCAGGTTGTCGTTCGAGAAGTAGATCGAGAACGGCATCGAGAACCCGTAGATGTTGAAGTTGAGATTGGCGAAGAAGCTATTGCTCAGCGGCGACATATATCCCAGCCCGGCAGAGCTGTGGAAGTAGGTGTTGTTGGTACCTATGGAGCCGGTGATGATGAGCGGGTCGCTCTTGGCTATCTGCGAAATGTCCTGCGCGCAGACGGGCGCAATGGCCCAAGAGCAGGCCATCAGAATGGCTGCTGAAAGTCTTGCCGCGAGTCGGTGTCTGTGCCCTGGCGTGCTCTGTCTCATTGCGTGGTCGGTTTTTGGTTATTCTTGGGATTCGGTGGTCACATATCTTATGAGGGCCTCCCGCCGCGCTTCCGCTCCTTGGCGGTGGCGTGGGAGGAGGCCCATAGAGAGACTAACGTCTGAAGAGGGTGCGGGTGATGGTGCCCGAGGCGGTCTTGACGCGGACGACATAGACGCCCGTGCCCAGGCCCTCGGCAGCGACACGCATACCCGAGGCATTATAGACCTCAACGCTTTCCGCGGCGACACCCGCCACGACCACACGGCCACCATCGAGATAGACGGCTACGCCCTGGTCGCCCGTGACGCTGTCAATGCCCGTGAGCGTCGGGGTGTTGAGTGCCATCGGACGCTGGTAGGTGCCTACGGTGGAGGCAAAGTCCACAGCGTCGTCGAGGACGAAGTATTCACCCGTCAATGCGTCATAGAGGCGGAAGCTGACCTTCTCGCCCATCTCGCCATGGACGGTGACGAAGAAGCGGCCATTGATCATCCGGCCTTCTCCGCGACACTCGTCGCCGACAAAGGCACCGATGGTGTAGCGGTCGGCCTCAAGTTCCGTCGTGGGCTGGCAGATGACACTCATGTTATCGGCAAAGCGACTGCCGTCATAGCTCCACACGCTCTGCTCGGCGGCACGGCGGGCGGAAGCCACGCTGCGCGGCTCGGCTTTCGGGATCACTCCCTCGGCGGCAAACGACACAAAGGCATTCTCTGCAGCAGCGTTATAGACCAGGTAGCCCTCGCCTGCGTTGAAGCGCGTGAGCGTTCCTACCCACTGGCCGTCCTGGAAGGTGGCGAAGCCATCATTCTTGGAGACGATGCGCGAATCGTTGGCAAAGGTTGCCTTGCCGAGAGCCACCTGCAGATCGTGGTCGAAGCAGTAGGGATTGCTCATCCACGTCCAGCCAGGCATAAGGTTGATATCACGGCCTGTATTGTAGTTGTACACACCGCCATCATAGAGGAACATATCGAAGTGAGCACCATCCTTGACGCAAACCTTATAGGATTCCGCCGTGGTCAACTCCTTGAGGTCGCCAAAGAATCCATATTCGGGATCGTTATAGACGAGCATATATTGCGATCGAACCTCCTGTGCGTCATAGAAATACTTGTAGAAGATATCTTGGCCGACCTTGTTGGCAAAGAGCGAGATCCAACTCCATCCCTCACCAAGCAAGAGACGTTGGCCGATTTCCACACTGCCTTCCTGGACAATCTGGCCATAAGAGATACCCACGTTGTAATTTCCAAGGCGGTTGGCCGTGACCTTCCACTCGTTCTTTCCCTCAATGCGATCGCCGATTTCCAAAACGGGGGTATCGTCCGTATCACTATAAGGAGGAATTCTCCATGTGAGCTGCTTCTCATCAAGCAAGAAATTCTCGGGTCTGGTCTTAATTACCATCACAGCCTCGGTGTCATTGACGTCCATCTGCAACCGATCTAACCAAACGTCTGCAAGACCCACCACGATGTTCAGCTTGAAACCAACGGAGAAGCTATATTCTTTGTCTGCATTGAAAGAGCCATCTTCGTTGAAGCCCATGGCGGTTCGGTTGTAAGTCCACTTCACGGCAGTAGAGCCATATTGCTCGGCCGAAACCTCATTTACCTTGTCGTCGCCGTCGGTGTACAACATCAGAATACCTTCACCCGCGGTATCCTCAGCAAAATCGAACTCATAGGGGAAGTCGATTGTTCCCGTGTTTTCGATGTTGTCCACAAGGCGCTGATAGATATCAACCTTCTGGGACAATTCATAATCTGCAAGCGTCACGGAGAACGGGTCGTTCTTGACCGCCAAGGACTCCTTCGACGGGAAGTCAATGACATAGACCGAAAGGCTAATGGGACCGTTAGGAATATCCTTGTGGTAAACCCACACCGTGGTGCTTCCTGAATTCACCGCCTTGATGGTACCATCATCATTGCGCTGCAAGATACCATCCTCGCTGCTGATGCCATAGGAGATGCCAGCCTCCTTGTCGGTGGCATTCTCGGGATAAATAGTATAGGTATGAGGGAGATACTGTGTCAGCTCATCACCCACACGAAGACGGATCTCATCGTAATTAGGAGTCATCCTTTCGACAGGCTGGATGATCTTGACCGTCACCGTCACGGGATCTACACCCGGTGCAGTGGCCGTCATTGTATAGGTTCCCGGCTTGACAGGATTCCACCATCCTCCCTGCGTATCGACAATGGCCGTGGAGTCTGACGGGGTCCACTTCACCTTCTCTGTAGCGTTGGTCGGACGTACAATCAAAATGTTTTTCAACGCCCTATTGAGCATACCATCTCCATTCACAGGGACAGTGATCACGCCGCCAGGATAATCCGTGTCGTTGATAGCGAGACCCGTGATCGGCTGGTGAATGAAAAGTTCCGTACGATGCCAACAGCCACTAATAGACAGGTCGAAGTAAGCCCAGCTGCCTGTTCGTACAGGTGTCAGGACGTCGTTCACGATAGTAAAGCTGCTACAGGTATCTTTAACCCACGGAAGGACTTCTGGGAGCGACGCACCTTCTGGCTCGAAACTAAATTTCTCGCGCAGATTGACCGTCTCACCCATGTTGACATGAAGCTCTGATGGTCCATTGATCGCCGTTATGGGAGTAAACGTCAGATGGAAGGGATTTGAAGGAACGCCCCCAACCGTCTCGTCACCACCCGTCACGGTAATGGTTTCAGGAAGTACATACTCATTTTCCGAAGGGTCGTGAAGCACAAATTGTACCTTCTTGCCTTTGTCGGCATCGTTCACACCGATGCGGAGCGTGTAGATATACCGCCCCCCGTCAGGGGTTTGGCGAAATACTGGGTTTGCGGCTGCACGGCACTCACCATCGATGAACGCACCAACACGCATATCGGCGACATTGTCAACCTCCTGCCCCGACGCATCAAAAAGCGTCGCATAAACTACGGCATGGGACGGATATTGATTCCCCGACGGGGGATTCCAGTCCCTCGCTGCCTGCGCCCATAGAGTGGACAACAGGAGCGTCATCATGAATAGAATGTTTTTTTTCATAGACTAATGGGTAAAATTGATTGGAAAATAGTGATTCTTCAGTCGCGTCCTTCCGCCGTCCCGACCTCCTGACGGGCGGCGGATGGCCTGTCTCCCCCATCGCCTGACGGCACTACCGTCCCTTTAATAAATAAGGTATTGCAGCCAGCGGGACTGTCGGTCTCGACACGAACGCGCTCCCGGAAGGGCCCTTCCTGTCCATGCGGGTCATAGCTGACCTCTACCCACGCCGTGTCACCGGGCTGCACGCTGCGGGTGTCATAGACCGCCGACGTGCAGTCGCAGCCAGGACGGGCAGAGAGGATATGGAATGTGGCTTCGCCAGCATTGCGAAGCAGAAAGCGGTGGCGAACGGTCCCACCCGCCTCGAAAACATCGCCGAAGACGAACACGGTGCCGCCCACCCAAGAGAGCTCCTTCTGCGCGGTGCAGTGGAGACTCCAACCGGTGAGTGTCAGCGGGAGGAGGAAGGCGGTACAAATGGTCTTTCTCTTCGGCATACTCTATTTAGTTTTTTATGTTCAGTGATTGTCTAAGTCTGCAATACGTGGTGTCACGCTGCAAAGTTAAGTAAAAGGCCCGAATTAACAGTTGCAAATATCTTACAAAAACCGCAAACATTCGCTTTGATAACGCAATTTGCTAACTTTTGAGAGAAAAACACAACTGTTTGTACATTTTACACCCCGATTTCGCTTCCATTCTTTTACTATTCTGCTTCATCGTTGTGTAGGTTGCGAAATTGTCTCGGCCCCATGCCATAACATTTCTTAAAGGCGTTGGTGAATGCGCTCGCGTCGTCGAATCCACAGCGGCAACCCACATCCCGGATCCGAACATCCTGACAATCGATGAGCAACCTTGCGGCCTCGCGCATCTGCACACTCGTGATAAAATCTTTCGGCGAAAGTCCTGTGGCGGCAAAGATATGGCGGCGGAAAGTCTGCTCGCCGAGCGACAGGCTCGACGCGATCTCAGCCACACCATGCCTGCGGGCAGGCATCGAGGCAATAATCAGGCGTACCACATTGTGCACAAACTCATCGTGGGATGGACGACGTGGAAGATGCGCATGGGCTTCATGGGGAAGCCTCTGGTGGCGGATGTCGTGGTCTTCTTTCTTCACTGGACAGATATTTTACTTCAGTTTCTGGCGGCAAAGGTATAACTTTTTGGAAATTATGTTGTTGTAAAAATCATACAAAGTGTTGCAAAAAGTATCAAGACCTTAAAAAAGCCTTTTTTACACGTATTTTGTAGCCTTTTTCCAAGTCTGCAGCTACCATTTTAGCCGTCGTGATAGATTTTTCACACGACTTTATACCATTTTTTATCCAGTTAGGATGGTTTCACCCACCACTTCCCCTACTCCACAACGACCTTGTCACGCCATTTTCCTGATAAGCCTTATTGTTTTTTATTATTTTTTTCTTGCCAGACTTTAGCTTATCCCTTACTTTTGCATCTACAAATAAGCAAGAGACCTGAAGATATGGCAAAGATACTGATTGTGGAGGATGACCTGTCGTTTGGCACCCTGATTCAGACATGGTTGAGAAAAAAGGGATTCGAAGTGGAGAAAGCCACCTCGGTCAAGGGCGCGTTGCTCCTGCTGGAGAAGGACGGAGATCGCGACTTGATCCTCTCCGATTTCCGCCTGCCCGACCACGATGGCCTCGCCGTGCTCAAATGGGCGCAGGACCACAACCTGCGGATTCCTTTCATCGTGATGACGAGCTATGCCGAGGTACAGAACGCCGTCCTCGCCATGAAGGCGGGTGCCACCGACTATATCGCCAAACCGTTTCTGCCCGACATTCTGCTGGAGAAGATCCAGGAGGCGCTGAGGGCTCATGCGTCCACACAGCCCCCCACCCCTCTGTCCGATGCCAGCGCACCAGCTGCCCAGCCAACAAATGGCACGACGGAGGGAGGAGATACCGTGCCCCGCTACATCGAGGGCAAGAGCGAGGCCTCCCGACGGCTCTACGACTTCGTGTCGTTGGTAGCCCCCACCCCCATGTCAGTACTCATCCTCGGCGCCAGTGGCACTGGAAAGGAGTATGTCGCCCGTCGCATCCATGCACTGAGTCCGCGTGCCGACAAACCGTTCTTTGCCCTCGACTGCGGCGCCATCCCACGCGAAGTGGCAGCCTCGGAGTTTTTCGGCTATGTCAAGGGAGCTTTCACGGGGGCCGACCAAGACAAGAAGGGTGCCTTCGAGACGGCCAACGGCGGCACGCTGTTTCTCGACGAGATGGGGAACCTCAACTACGAAGTACAAGTGCAACTGCTCCGCGCGCTTCAGGAGCGTAAGATACGTCCAGTCGGCAGTACCCACGAGATCGACATCGATCTGCGTCTGGTCTGTGCCACCAACGAAAACCTGGAACAGCGAGTGGCCGAGGGTAAGTTTCGCGAGGACCTCTACCACCGCATCAACGAGTTTACAATCCACATGCCCGCCCTGCGCGACCGCGGAACGGACCTATTCCTCTTTGCCGACCTTTTCGTTCGCCAGGCCAACCAAGAGCTGGGACGCCACGTCGTCGGTTTCGACCGAAAGGCTACCGAACGAATAGCTTCCTACGGGTGGCCCGGCAACCTCCGCGAACTGAACAATGTGATGAAGCGAGCCGTCCTCTTGACCAAAGGCGACTACATCGGTGTGAAGGAACTGGATCAGTGTATGAACCACGCCCAGCCTACAGACCCCATCACCCTCCATGACGAGCAGACGGAGCGGCAACGGATCGTCCATGCACTCCAAGCCGCGGACGGCAACAAGAGCAAGGCGGCCCTGCTCCTCGCCATCGATCGCAAGACCTTATATAATAAGATGAAGAAATACGGGATATAAGACGGCGTGAATCTGCATGCCGGGATGGGGCCTCGTCCCCACCTATGGGGAAGTGTGGAGATGCCACGGTGGCATCTCCACACTTTTTTGTAGAAAAATTCCACACTATTTCCACACTTTCCACACCACCGTTTTTCGTGCTAAAACTATTTTCTCACTATGTATCAACGACTTACGAAATCATGCCAAAAGTTGGCACGCAGATTGTGATATAATTAGTGAGCCCGCCAAGGAATGGAGACACAACGAGGCGGCTCAACAAAACAATTAATATTCACGATTTAAAAGATAAACATTATGAAGAAGTTAGTTTTTGCAGCAGTCGCAGCGTTGGTTATGGTTTCAGTAGGTAACGTTTTCGCTCAGAATGAGCCAGTAAGTACGATGCAGTCCGACTCTATCAGCTTCGTCGCTCCTGCAGATACCGTCGTCACAACGGACTCCGACGACACGGTAAATCAGCCCGCAGAGCCGGCAGATCAGCCTGTCGAAACAGAGCAGACGGCAGAGTAAGGACACCTCTTGGGAAAGTGTGTTACAGATTGCCTTCCAAGGTATAGGCAGTCAAGGGGAGCAAGTCATTGTGGAATGGCCTGCTCCTTTTGCTATCCACCTCCATCTTGATAATAGTACCGACAAAGTTTTGTCACGTCGCAGATTTGTATTATCTTAGCATCCTGAAACGACAGAACACCCATCATGCACCGCAATACAATCCCCTTCAAGGTCGCCGCCGGTTATTGCGCCGTGGCCGTCGTGCTGCTCCTGGCCATCGCTTTGGTCTATAGCAACACGAAATCCATCTTTGCCATCAATCACGCCTCGCGGGAATATATCCGCAAGCGGGAGGCCGCTGACAGCGTGATGTCCTCGCTGCTCAAGGCAGAACAGGCCAATCTGCAACAACTCTCGGAGGCCATGAAGGAAAGGACTGGGAAAAACTACCTGCACGAGAAGGTGGAGAGCCTCGACAAAGGAGAAGACTCCGTCGTCGTGCACCCCAAGACCCCACAGAAGGTGCAGGAGAAAAGTACGGTCGTAGAAGTGGTCAAGACGCGCAAGGGCTTCTTTCGCAGGGTGGCGGATGTGTTCCGTAAGGAGCGCGCCGATACGGTGAGCATCAAGGTGGACAACGACACGGCCGTGATAGACACGGTCGTCACCCCGGTGAACGTGGCGAGCAACGTGGTCACCATCCTCAAGCAGGTGGACCGCAAGGAACGGGTGACGACAGGCCACCAGGCAAAGGCGGTACACAAGGAAATGGCCGACCTCAAGGTGATCAACGCCCAACTCGCCCTGAAATCGACCCAGCAGCTCCGGGAGGTGCATCGCCGGGAGCGCAAGTCGATACAGCAAAGTATCAACCAGGCCATGGCGGCACAGCGTCACCTGTTGTGGCAGATGGGGATGCTGGCTATCGTCGCCGTCGTCGCCGCCGTCATCCTAATAGGTTATGTCTGGCGCGACAACCGCAGAGAGCGTATCTATCGGGAGAACCTGGAGCACGCCAACGAAGAGATCCAGCGCATCATGCAACAGCGAGAGCGACTCCTCCTCACCATCACCCACGACATCAAGGCACCCGCCGCCTCTATATCAGGTTTCATCGACATGATGAGAGACTATGTCGATCAACCCCGTGGCAGGGAATGTCTGGACCACATCCAGGGTTCGGCGCGACACCTCTCCCACCTTGTAGCCTCACTCCTCGACTACCATCAGCTGGAGAACGGACTGATGGAGGTACACCCCGTCAATTTCTCACCCTCGCAACTACTTCGGGAGTGTGTGGAGGGCCATCGGCTGAAGGCCGAGGAAAAGGGCCTGCAAATGGTACTGGCATGGCAGGACAAGACAGACGGAAAGACGGAGCAGGGCGGAAAGGGTACCATCTGCCGCGCCGATGCCTTCCGCCTCCGCCAGATATTGGACAACCTTGTTGGCAATGCGGTAAAATATACAACGCAGGGCAGCGTCAGCGTCGTGGCGACCCTATCTGCCAACGACAACGAAGAAGAGAAGGCATTCCGCCTCACGGTGGCGGTAAAGGACACGGGGAAAGGTATGACGACGCAGGAGAAGCACGACGTCTTCCAAGCCTTCACCCGACTAAAGAACGCACAAGGCATCGAGGGGGCTGGACTCGGTTTGTCCATCACCCATGAGCTGGCCTCGCTCCTGGACGGTAAGATCCAGGTGGAGTCGGTAGTGGGCCACGGATCGACCTTCACCGTGACCATTCCGTTAGAAGAGAAAACAGAGGATGCGGAGATGGAGGAGACCGCCGAGGCTACTCCCACCCTACCCGCTGCGGAATGGGAAGACTCCAAAATCCTCCTGCTCGATGACGACCCCTTGCAACTGCAACTGCTGCAAGAGATGCTGCGCCGTCTGCCGATCGCCCCAGAGAAGGTCATCGTCTGCCATCATGTCACCGACGCGCTTACCGCCCTCCACAACGAGAAACCCTCCCTCATGCTCATGGACATTGAGATGCCAGAGATGAACGGAATGGAGATCATCCAGCACCTGAACCACACCCACATGCGGGTAGTGGCAATGACGGCACACGACAGCAGCATCCTCAGCCAGCTGAAGGAGGTAGGCTTCGACGACTGCCTGTTCAAACCATTTCGTGTCGATGCGCTCGCCAAGGTTCTCGGTGTCTCGCAGGATCACGTTTCCGACACAGTTCCATCACCCTCACAGTCAACCTCCATACCTCCTCGCTTTGCACCGCTCGTTGCCTTTGCAGACGATGACCCCGAGGCGGCCGAGGAGATTGTCCGAACGGTCCGTCAGGAGTTGGCGCAGTATCTCGTCTTGTTACAACAGATACAAAACCCATCCACAAGCTCTACCGACGCAGCAAACCCCACCGAGACGCCCTCTTCCACCACCGATATCAGCAAGATCGCCCATAAGCTCCTACCCATTGCCACGATGATGCAAATGGGTTGTCTCGACGCCATCACCTCCTTGTCGCCCGAGCATATCAACGATTTGGAGCAACCACAAATACAACAATGCCTGCAAACCGTCATCCACGATTTACAGGACATTCTTGAGGAAAAATAACCAGCTTCCTTGGGAAGCGTTATACCTTATTATATATATGTGTGTTTATGCCGGCGAAGCACCCTGGCGATACTGCGTCGGAGAACAGGCGTAAGCCTTCTTGAAAGCGTGGGAGAAAGCACTGGCCTCGTCAAAACCACATTCGCGTGCCACTTCGCCCACGGGGCGCGAGCTATCCTGAAGCAACAGGCGGGCGGCAAGGTCCATCTGGATGGCAGTGATGAACATCTTGGGTGCTGTCCCGTCTCGCAGACAAAGCGGCGGCGGAAGGTCTGCTCGCCCATATTGAGTTTGGAAGCCACGGCGGTAACGCTCACCTCGCCCTTGGCCATTCCCGATCGCACCACCTCGATGACCTGGCGACAGAGCGTATCGGCCATATCGGCGGGCGACGACTCCACGGAAGGTTGCACACTATCGGGCGATGGTGTCGTTTGGGAGGAAGGAATGGGCGTGGCAGAGCCTTCCTCTGTATCAGCAGCGGAAGAATGCGCTGTCAACTCAGGATTCACAACGGTCTCGGCTGCCGCAGGGGCAGAAAGACTTTCGAGACGGTGCAACTCCTGGAAGAGTCGGCGCAACTGTGCCCGATGGGCCCGCGTGCGACGGTGCTGCACCCAAAGGAAAAGGCCGATGAGCAACAACAAGACGGCTGCAGAGATGAGCAGGTCACGTAAGTGGGCGTTCTTACCCGCCGAGACCTCCTCGCGCAGTTGATCGTTGCCAAACTCTGCCTCGTAGCGAGCCAACGCCTTGGCGGTCGATGTGGAGTAGAGCGAGTCGCGGAGAGCGTTGAACCGCTCCAACTCATGGCGCGCACTATCGGGGTTGAGGTTCCAATAAGCCTCATAGAGGCCCTTGCGGGCGGTGCACCCATTATAGAGGTCGCCCATCTTCGAGAAGATGCCGGATGCCTCGCGAAAAGCCTCCACGGCCGCCTGCTCCTGCTTTTGTCTCAAAAGGATAAAACCCATTTGGTTGAGAGCGATGCCGAGGGAGTGGATATTGCCCACGCTGCGGAGCGTGGGAATAGCTTTTTGATAGACGGCGACGGCCTCGTCGTCACGCTTCATTCCGCCCAGTGCCGCCCCCTGCATGGTGAGCCGGACGGCCATCTTTCCCTCATTACCAAGCAGGGAGTCGATTACGTATGCCTTTTGCGCATATTGAAGCGAACGCTGGTAATTGCCGAGCTTATAGTAGATTTCCGACGCCATGCCATTGATGACGGCCTGTCGCGGTCGGTTGTTTGCGCGGGAGGCATAGCGCAGCGCCTGCAGGATGTGCTTTTCAGCTTGTCTCGGGTGGTTGGCAGCCAGGTTGATGCCCGCCAAGGTATTGAGGGCGGAGGAAGTCTGGTCGGGATCGCGCAGCTTCTTGTAGATGCGGACGCAACGCGTGGCATACCCTGCGGCTGCAGGGAAGTCGGCCAGCCGCACACCGATAATGGCCAGCAGATTGAGGCAGTCGCCCTTGGCGGCATTGTCATGACGGTAGAGGGGCAGTGCGCGGAGCGCATATTGGCGGGCGAGCCCATACTCCTGGGTATCGTTGAACCACTCTCCAGCCCAATACCACACCTCCTTGCGCAGAGAGTCTGTGGGTGTGTTGGTGGCAAACTGTATTCTTTCGTCGGTGAATTGCTCCTGATCAAGGTAGTCGAAGAAGCGGTTGGCGGCCTTCACGCTGCCCTTCTTATCGAAGTCGGCAACGAGTTTTCGCGCGTCCTGTGCCCATAGCGAAGAGCTAAGAAGCAGACACATAATCAGGGTCAATAGGTAGTTCTGTTTCATTGGTGGGGCAAAGTTAGCAATTATTTCCTTAAAAGTGTTCAAAAAGGGATGATTTTTTAAACAAAACTTTACATTCGTTCTCAGTTTAATCTCTATCGGCCGTTTGGGGTTGCGCATACATGTATAAAGAGTGAACATTCTGCAGTATCTCATGACTGACAACGGGAGATTTCTGGTAAAAAAACAGAGCGTTCATGGGAATGTGCATCGATATTTGTCCCAAAAAGTGCGGAATGAGAAAAAAACAGGAGAAATCGTTGGTCATATCAAAATATTGTCTTAATTTTGCGGACAGACTATCGACGTGAGACGATTATCAAATGAAATCATACACTTAATGTTCTAATTATATTAAAGATGACGAAATTATCACTATTCAGACTGGCTTTCGTGCCGCTGTCGCTGGCCTCACTATCAGCGTTGGCACAGACGGACGACGCACCAGCAATCCAGAAGACACCCACACCCGTGATCTTCCCTGATGCATCGCGCTTCACCCGAGTGGACGCGCCGGTGGTAAAACAGAAGCAAGTGCCCGCCAAGCAGGTGCAAGCCCCGCTTCGTGGTTCCGACCAGCCCATCGAGCCGGACTGGGAGACTTCGTTCGCCACGACCGATGATGCCGATGTCTTCACGGTCATCGACGCCAACAACGACGGACTGACATGGGGATGGAGTGATTCCTACGATGGAAGTATGCGCAGCGAGTACAGCGCAAACAACGGCAACGACGACTGGCTCGTCACGCCCCCCATCCATTTCCTGCCCGGAAGACAGTATATCATCAAGTTTAATATCCGCAACGCAGCCACCAACTGGGTCAACTCCTTCGAGGTGAAATACGGCGAGGGCGACAACCCCGCCCAGTTTACGAAGACCCTCCAGCCGACCTTTGAGCCGAAGGGAGACGACTTCGAGACCCGTACCTATTATCTGACGTTCGACGAAGAGGTGACCTACCGCTTCGGATTCCACGACAATACTGCCGAGGCCAACCGCTACTGGCTGTTCCTGGACGACCTCAGCATCGAGAAGGGTCCGCTGTCCACGTCGCCCGCAGCCGTGGAAGACCTGGAGGTGACTCCTGCCGAGCAGGGCAAGCTGAAGGCCACGGTGAGCTTCATGCTGCCGACGAAGACCGTCGATGGCAAGCCGCTCTCCAAGGTGGACGGTGTCATCATCAAGCGCAATGGCGTGAAGGTGGCCACCCTCGGTGCAGGCAAGCCTGGCCAGACGATCACCTACGAAGACAACGACGTTCCCTCCAACGGCTACCATAGCTACCGTGTGACGGCATTGCTCGACGGCGAGGAAGGATCGAAGGCATCACGCTCCGCCTATATCGGACTCGACGTCCCCTTGAGCCCGGAAGGCGTGAAACTCCTCGACAACGGCAACAACGTGCTCGCACAGTGGCCCGAGGCACGCAACTACGGTGCCAACAAGGGCTATGTCGATCCCTCACAGGTCACGGTGTCGCTCTTCGAGATGATCAAGACGACCTACGGTATGAGCATCGGCGACCTCGTAGCCACGAGCGACCCAGGCGTGACCGAGATGACCCTGCCTATTGATCCCGACGAGTCGCAAGCTGGAGACGGTGTGACGCAGTCTATCTTCCAGCTCGGCGCACGTGCCGACAACCCCGCGGGCAACAGCGGCTACTACGGCACCCACCCGCTCATCGTTGGCCCGGCCATCACACTCCCGTTCAAGGAGAGCCTGAGCAACGGCCACCTGGAGAACGGTTTCGTATGGACCGAGGGCAATGACATCCACAACAGCCGCATGAATCCTGCCGGCTGGATGCTCGTCAACGACAATCCTTCCGACGGCGACGCTGGTTCCCTGCGCTGGAGACAGTATAGCGTAGATACCGGTTTCGGCGACAGAGTATATGACATCCAGGTCGGCGACGAGGTATCAATGAATATGCCGAAGATCGCACTCAACGGCGCGGAGAATCCGAAACTCTTCTTCAGCCTCTACGCCAAGAAGGGTGAGCGCGCCCGCCTGCGCATCCTCATCGAGACACCCGACGCCGAGGAGCACGAGCTCCACACCTATGACCTCTCGACGGTGACCGCCGATGGATGGGAGCGTAAGGAACTGAGCCTCGCCCCCTGGGCCGACGAGAAGTTCGTCCTCATCAAGTTCCGCGCCATCTGCGACGGTGATCCCGAGAAGACCTACGTCGGCATCGACGACATCAACGTCTTCGACCAGAAGCAGCACAACCTCGCCGCCATCAAGCTCGCTACTCCGAAGAGCGTGACGGGTGGAAAGACACTCGAGGCCAACGTGACCGTGAAGAACTACGGCGCGGAGAAGGCCAGCGGATACAGCGTCGTGCTCTACTGCAACAATATCCCCGTAGATACCGTTACGGCATCCCGCGCCCTCGGCGTGCTGGAGTCTGACACCCTGACGCTGAGTTTCCATGCTGGCGTCAACCTCGGCGAGAACGCCACCCTCAAGGCCCAAGTGGTCTTTGACGGCGACATGCTCGACACGGACAACACCACCGACGAGGCCACCGTACGCATCCGCCGCTCTTCCTACTCTGCCGTCAGCGACCTGAAGGCCACGGCTCCTGGCGACGACGGCACGGTGAAGCTCTCCTGGAGCAGACCGTCCATGCCGCAGCCCGAGGTTGTCACCGAGGACTTCGAGGACTATGCAGCCTTCGACCCCGAACTGGGTGAGTGGACGCTCATCGACGGCGACAAGGGTCTGGCAGGCGGCTTCTTCCAAAACTACAGTTATCCCGGACAGAACCTGCCGCTCGCCTTCTTCGCCTTCAACCCCGACATGATCACCGACGCATTCCCCGTCGTGATAAGCAACCCGGGTCTTACGCCGAAGAGCGGGGCCCAGTTTGCTGGTGCTCCCTATGCCAACAGCGTGGCAGGCACGCCGATTGCTGCCGACAACTGGCTCATCACCCCCGAGCTCTCGGGCAAGGCACAGACCATCAAGTTCTATGCCTTCAACGTGACGGTAGTCGATGAGTGGGGCAACGTGCTGCCTTACAACGAGGCCTTCGATGTGCTCTCCTCCAAGACGGGCACGAAGACAAGCGACTTCAAATTCATCAACTCTTACAAGGCCGACGGCACGAACGCCATCTCTGAGGAGGCCAACTGGAAGGAGATCACCGTTGATGTGGAGGAGGGAACGAAATTCCTCGCTATCCACCACAAGAGCGACGCCAACAATAGCTTCCTCTTCGGTATCGACGACGTGACCTTCGAGAAGGGTGTCGTGGGCGCCAAGGACCAGATCACGAAGTACTACATCTACCGCGACGCCAAGCGCGTGGGAGAGGTCAGCGGAACGCAGACCACCTTCGACGACCATGGTGTGAACACGGGAGACCATGTCTATAACGTGACGGCCCTCTACAAGAGCGACACCAACGAGGAGAACGAGTCTTCCTTCTCCAACGACGCCACGCTCTACGTCAACGGCATCGCCGAGATTACAGCCAACGGACAGCAGGGTGATCAGCCTCGCTACAACCTCGCCGGACAGCGCGTCGGCAAGGACTACCGCGGCGTGGTCGTGGAGCAGGGTCGCAAGATCATCATCAAGTAAAACATCATCTTAATTTTCATTTGATAACAGCAGGGGCCGCCCAAAGCAAGCGTGCTGCAAGCGGCCCCACTTTTACCAAAAATCAAAACAATTATGAAGAAAATACTGACCTTATTTTTCGCCTGTGCACTCTCGATGGCTATGCAGGCACAGACAAAGCACAATGTGTATGTATGGGTGGACGGTGAGAAGACCCTCATCGAGAACGCCGACAGCATCACCTTCTCAGAGCCCACCACGCCGCCGGCAGGCGACGAGGAGGCAGTAGATCTCGGTCTGAGCGTGAAATGGGCACAGCGCAACCTCGGCGCAGAGAACCCGTGGGACTTCGGCACCTACTTCGCATGGGGCGAAATAGAAGGCAAGGACAACTATGAATGGGCTACTTACAAGCACGGCACAAGCTACAACCAGCTCACCAAGTATGTCTCGTCGGTGGGCTACGGCCTCGACGGCTTCATCGACAATAAGGAGGTGCTTGACGAGAGCGACGATGCTGCCGCACAGTTGCTCGGCAACGGATGGCGCATGCCGACCCCAGAGGAGATGCAGGAGCTCATCGAAAACTGCACCTGGGAGGAGGACTATGACATGGGCGTGGGCGGTCTGAGAGTGACCGGCCCCAATGGCAACAGCATCTTCATGCCGTTCGCTGGCCGTATGTATGGCAGCATCCTCTTCCAGAGCAACGCTTCCGGCTACTACTGGACTTCCTCCCTCAACGAGAAGGCCAATGTGCAGGCCAAGTATCTCTGCATTGCAGCCAACGGACAGGAGGTGACCTGCTACAACCGCTACTTCGGCTTCTCCATTCGCCCGGTGAAGAAGTAAGCCCACACCTACAGTTTTACGATTCCTGTGCTATCGCCAATCGGTGATAGACTTCTAACAACGGGAGGGAGACAAGGTTGCTTGTCTCCCTCCCGTTGTTTCTTATGCTTCGCAAGGATGCAGTCCTTGCGAAGCATGGTTCGTGTCGTGCGCTGTTTTCGTTGTCCCCTTGCAGGGAAGCAACATCAAAAAAGGTCCTCGGGATGCGGTATTGTCACCACCTCGCCACGGCGCAGCGAG
>ERZ1026854.789-NODE-789-length-21545-cov-7.379060_pt1 | contig 21545 bp, 18 predicted proteins | sample MGYA00380157_ERZ1026854 | MGnify/ENA primary metagenome ERZ1026854 (study PRJEB33269, sample SAMEA4719793) | human gut metagenome | biome: human-associated habitat; feature: organic feature; material: feces | place: Cameroon | collected 2013-10 ... | reverse complement strand
GTAAAACACGTCCAAAATCGTCAATTTAATAACTATGGGAGGGTATCTTCCACCATGGACAGCTATCGGCCCAGACTCGTGGACGAACTCCTTCGCAATGAATTGGAGGCATTCGGTGCGGTTCAGATAACAGGTCCGAAGTGGTGCGGGAAGACGACGACCGCATCCCGGTTGTCCAATAGCATTATCTTCATGCAGGATCCGGATTTCAGGGACACGTACAAGCAAGTGGCCGATACGAAACCATCGGAACTGCTCAAAGGAGATAATCCCAGGCTGATCGATGAGTGGCAGACGGCACCGAAGCTCTGGGATGCCGTCAGATTGGCCGTCGATCTCAGAAATCAGGCCGGGTTGTTCATCTTGACCGGCTCCGTATCGATGGATCCGGATGAAACGGACGAGATCGAGCATTCGGGAACGGGGCGCATAAACACCATCCGCATGGGCACGATGTCCCTCTTCGAATCAGGGGACTCCAACGGGTGCGTCTCCTTGGACGGGCTCTTCTCCGGTTCCGAACCTGCAGGCTTCTCGGATAAGACCTTGGATGATGTAGCATACATGCTTATACGCGGAGGATGGCCCCAGACCATCGGGAAATCGAGGTCCACCGCACGTACCCAGATCAAGGGATACTGCAACAGTATACTGGATACAAGGATGGAGCTCGACGGGAAAAGACGCGATTCCCACCGTATGGCGCTGATCATGAGATCGCTCTCCCGCAACATCTCCGCTCCCTTGTCCAAAGCGACGATAATAGGTGATGTCTCGGAAGGCAACAGCATCAAGATGAGTCCCAACACCTTGGACGATTATCTGAATGTCCTCAGGCGCATACACGTTCTGGAGACCATGCCGTCCTGGAACCCAAATCTCAGGTCCAAGACCGCCATCCGGACCTCGCCCACCATACACTTCTGCGATCCAGCAGTGGCTGCATACTTCCTATCGGCACATGCGGAGGATCTGATCATGGATCCGAACACCTTCGGGTTGCTTTTCGAATCGCTCGTGGTACGCGATCTGCGCGTCTACGCCCAATGCCTGGAGGGGGAGGTCTCCCATTATCGTGACAAGAGCGGTCTCGAAGCCGATGCGGTGGTGCATCTTCCCGATGGGAAGTGGGGTGCATTCGAGGTCAAGCTCTCCAATGCCGGGGTGGAGGATGGTGCCAGGAATCTGAAGAAACTCGCGGAGAAGATCGATACCGATAGGATGAACGGGCCCTCGTTCCTAGCGGTCATAGTTCCGTGCGGTTATGCATTCACCCGTGAAGACGGGGTCCATGTGATACCGATAACGTGTCTGAGGGAATGAGATCGCGGCAGCGATATGACGATTCCCAGAAGGTACGTCCTTTGAAGGTCCCGGTCGGTCAGATCCGACAGTGCCAGATATCCTTCCAGGGACCGGTCTCCCATATCCTCGCACGCACGCGTGCGTTAATTGTGGCCTTTTTTATATGAGGACCGCGTGGGGACCCCCAGTACCATGACAGCGACCGCAACAAATTATGCGCTGAAGAAGGGTCTTCCGAAGAAGACCCGTTCTATCTGCCCCGAGTGCGGCAAGATCCTCGAAGCGGATCTGTATGCCAAGGATGGGAAGGTATGGATGGACAAGACCTGCCCCGAACACGGCAAGTTCTCAGACGTCTACTGGGCCGACGAGGAGCTCTACCTCAAGGCCGAGAAGTTCGCCTACGACGGCATCGGTCTCCACAACCCCATGGACCAGACCCTCAAGACCGGCGAGGACGATTCCGTCCACATCGTGATCGACGGCGAGAAGATCGACATGCTCTCATGCTCCGGCCTCGCCAACCTGGACCTGACCAACAGGTGCAACATGAAGTGCCCCATCTGCTTCGCCAACGCGAACGATGCCGGCTACGTCTACGAGCCCACCTTCGACGAGGTCCACGAGATGATGGTCACCCTCCGCTCCGAGAAGCCCATCAAGTGCACCGCGATCCAGTTCGCCGGCGGGGAGCCCACTGTGTATCCCCAGTTCGTCGAGGTCGTCGCCGACGCCAAGAAGCTCGGCTTCGCCCAGGTGCAGGTCGCAACCAACGGTATCAAGTTCGCCAAGGACTACGAGTTCCTCAAGGCCTCCAAGATCGCAGGTCTCAACACCATCTACCTCCAGTTCGATGGTCTCACCGACGACATCTATCTCCGCTCCCGCGGCCGCAAGATGATGGCTGTGAAACTCGGTGTCATCGAGAACTGCAGGAAGCTCGTCGCCGAGGGGCTGAAGTCCCCCTCCATCGTGCTCGTCCCCGTCGTAGGGAAGGGCATGAACGACGACATCATCGGAGACATCATCCGCTTCGCGTTCGATAACGCGGACGTCATCCGCGGTGTCAACTTCCAGCCCATCGCGTTCACCGGAAGGGTCACCCACGAGGAGGTCGCCTCCGGAAGGTTCACTCTCCCCGATCTCGTCGATGCGGTGGACAAGCAGACCGGATTCGCGAAGAAGGAGGACTGGTACCCCGTCCCCGTCGTCGCTCCGATCTCCAGCTTCGCCTCGATCATCCTCGGGCAGAACAAGGTCACCTTCACCACCCACCCGCACTGCGGTATCGCCACCTACCTGTTCCAGGACGACAAGGGCAACGTCGTCCCGTTCCCCAGGTTCGTCGATGTGGAGAGGTTCTCCAAGGGCCTGTACGAGATCGACGCCAAGGCCGAGAACTCCAGGTTCAAGAAGCTGTACGTCGCCAAGCTGGTGAAGCTGCTCAACAGCTGCGTCGACGAATCCAAGATGCCCGAGGGCCTCTCCAAGAAGACCTTCGTGAATCTCATCAAGGACGTCATGTCCGACAAATCCAAGGAGACCCTGGCGGCCTTCTCGTGGAAGATGATGCTCGTCTCCGGAATGCACTTCCAGGACGGCTTCAACTACGATATCGAGAGGGTCAGGAGGTGCGGTGTCCACTACATCACGCCCGACTGCAGGGTCATCCCGTTCTGCGCCTACAACTCCGGACCGGAGTACAGGGCGGAGATCGAGAAGAAGTTCTCCGTACCCCTCGAGGAGTGGAAGAAGACCCACGCCAAGGAGGCCGAGGAGCTGGCCGCTGCGCTCATCGTCCCCAAGGACGAGCAGGCCGACGAGGAGTGATTGAAATGATCGTGGATCTCAACAGATGCCTGCACTGCGGTGGATGCGTCGGCTCCTGCCCTCAGAACGCCATCTTCCTGAACGATTTCGTTCTCGAATTCAACGACGACTGCACCAGGTGCGGACGTTGCGTCAAGCTGTGCCCCGTATCCGCCCTCTCTCTGGAGGCGAAATCATGAGGACGCTCGCATGCGACGTCGTCGTCGTCGGAGCCGGACCCGGCGGAAGCATGGCCGCCAGGTACTGCGCCGAGGGAGGACTCGACACCATCCTCATCGAGAAGAAGGCCGAGGTCGGCGCTCCCCTGAGGTGCGCCGAGGGAGTCTCCAAGAAGTGGCTCCAGGAGGTCGGCATCGAGCCCGACCCCGCCTGGATCCGCGGGGACATGAAGGGAGCGATCATCAAGTCGCCCCAGGGAACCACCTTCCAGCTCGACGAGTCCAAGGCCGGTGCCGAGGTCGGATACGTCCTCGAGAGGCACATCTTCGACAAGGCCCTCGCCAGGCTCGCAGCCGAGGCCGGAGCCAGGATCATGCTCCGCACCTCCTGCACGGGCATCATCCGCGAGGAGGGCGAGATCGTCGGAATCAAGGCGAGGAGCATGGGCGAGGAGATCGAGATCCGCGCCAAGTGCGTCGTCGCCGCGGACGGATACGAGAGTCAGGTCGGCAGGTGGGGAGGCATCGACACCAACCTCAAGCTGAGCGACATCGACTCCTGCATCCAGTACAGGATGTGCAACATCGATGTGGCCCCCGACTACTGCGAGTTCGTCATCGGATCCGTCGCACCCGGAGGATACATCTGGATCTTCCCCAAGGGCAACGGCGTGGCCAACGTCGGTATCGGCGTCATGGGCAGGCTCTGCAAGGGCGACGGCGATGCGAAGCGCTACCTCGACGACTTCATCGCCAAGGACCCCCGCCTGAACAAGGGACAGTGCCTCGAGATCATGGGAGGATTCGTCTCCACATGCCCCGGTTTGGACTGCTCCGTCGACGACAGGCTCGTGCTCGTCGGAGATGCCGCGAGGATCATCGACCCCATCACCGGAGGCGGGATCGCTCACGCGTGCCGCACCGGTATGTACGCCGGAAAGGTCCTGACCGAGTGCGCCAAGACCGGCGACTACTCCAAGAAGGCCCTCATGGCCTACGACAAGATGTGGCGCGACAGGATGGAGGACAAGCTCTTCAGGAACTTCATGGCCAAGGAGAAGCTCGCCTCCCTCGATGATGAGACCATCGACGAGCTCATCAAGATGATCAAGACCGCCGACATCGGCGAGGTGAACGTCTACAACCTGCTCAAAGCGGTGAAGGAGAAGTTCCCCAAGGTCGTCGAAGGCTTCGAGGATCTGATCTGAAATTACTTAGGGGGCCTCGGCCCCCTTCTACCGATCCCCGCTCCTGATGATGGCGGGGATCGGGTTCTGTTTCTTCACAACGCGAATCCGATCTTGTGGAATGCGAGCGATCCGCTCCTGCCGGCGGCCATCGCCACGAGTTCGGCCAGGTGAACCACCGGGATTCCGTCCTTCTGGGAATCGAATTTGATGAAGCACAGGGGGCATCCCACGACGATGAGGTCCGCTCCTGCGCACTCCTCCTCGCGCTCCTTCATGAGGGGGACGTTCACGGGTGCGTTCTTGCCGCAGCATCCGACGGTCGTGTTCACGACCTCGCAGTTCATCCTCTCGAGGACGGCCTTCATCTCCTTGATCATGCATTCGGCGGAGCAACCCGGCTCCATGCCGACCTTGAGCCTCTTCTCGAACGAAGGGAGCCTGTCGATGTTCCTGTGCAGGAACGCGATGATGTGCTCCGTGTCCGGAGACACGGGTTGGAGCTCCTCGCTGCATCCGGCGCAGAGGGTGACGATGGTCCTCCCTTCGGAGGAGTCGCACATGGCGATCTTTCTCTCCCTCTTCTCGTGCTCCGGCATCTCCAGGAATTGTATGGGATGGAGGCAGCATGCCTCCTTCGGAAGGCGGTAGGCTCCGACGCCGATGCCCTTCATCGCTTCGGCGGCTGCGTACTCGATGAACGGGGCCATGCCGTCGATGACGCATCCGAGCATGACGCAGACGTCGTCCCCTTTCCACCCCGCTTCTATGCATCTGTCCTCCGCGGGAGCGCGGGTGAACCCGGTCTGCTTGTACGTGTCTGAGACGGACAGGTTCTGTTCCATGTAGATCAGGCTGCGTATGACGGTGAACGGATCGGATCTGTGGCAGACGCGCTTGCAGGTGCCGCACACTATGCACTGGTCCAGGCCCTGCTCCCCTCCGGCCATGATCTCCATGGGGTCGATGCCGCCGTGCTTGAACGACGGACATGCGGCGGTGCATTTGCCGCAGAGGATGCACGTGCGTTTGATCTTCTCTATCTCCTGCATCATCGCGAAGCTCATCTTCTCACTCCAGGTATCTCGGGGGGTTTGGGCTCCATGCTCGCTCCCCTTCCACCGGTACGGATGACGTAGGGCGTTCCTCCGCGGGATTCTATGGCCTCGCAGACCTTGTCGGGCTTGTCGGTGAGGGCGACCATGCACCCTCCTCCGCCGGACCCGGTCAGCTTGGCGCCGTAGGAGTACGGCAGGGATGCGTTCACAAGTTTGTTCAGGGGATCGCAGGACACGCCGAGGATGGACAGGAGCTTGTGGTCTTCGGTCATCAGGCGGCCGAGGGCTTCGACATCGTTCCTCCTCAGGGCGTCCCCGCCCTCTATCGTCACGTCCGCGATGTCGTCGATGACCTCGTAGGCGAAGTTGTTGTGCTCCATGTAGCGGTGGACCTTGTCCACCTGCGGCCCGGTCGGTGCGCGGATCCCGGTGTTCCCGATGACGAACGTCATCTCGGGGATCTCGAGATCGTGGAAGTCCCACCTCCTGCCGTTGCGCTCGACGGTCCAGAGGAACCTCCCTCCGGCGTCGGGCATGTTCACTGTCAGTCCTCCTCCGTGCACGCAGGAGGAGGCGTCCATGGGGCTCCCGTTGCCTTGAGCGTAGAACTCGGCGTCGTAGGCCTCCCTCATGACCTGCTCCTCGGATATGGAGCGGCCCTCCATGGAGGCTATCGCCATGGCCAGCGAGGCGCTCAGCGCAGCCGACGAGCCCATGCCGGATCCCACGGGGATCTCGCTGTACGTGAGCATGTCGATGGCGTGGCGTAACCCTCTTGTGAGATGGCGGATGTGCGCCTGGCGGCGGAAGTCCAGCTTCTCGCCGTTCATGGTGTTCCATGCGGACCTGCGGACCGCCACGGTCATCCTGAGGTCTGTCGCGAGAGTGATCGCCGGCTTCCCGTACACCACCGAGTGCTCCCCCAGGATGACGAACTTCCCGGGGGCCGATGCAGTGTGCCAATCGGTCCTCATCCGTCCAGACCGTACCTTCTAGTCTCCTCGGAGATGGCGTCGTTGGGGTTGCGGCCGTTGAGCTTGGGCTGGGCAACGGTCCACCAGTACTCCTCCATGTCACCGAGTCTCCGGTCGAAGTCCTCATCGGACTCGCCGTTCTGGCGCTCGACGCTCATGAGGGCCTTCGAGAGCTCTCCGAACAGGTCGACCTCGAACTTCTTGTTGACCAGGCACATCCCGATGTATCCGTCGAGACAGGCACAGACCTCGTCGCGCGTGTCGGCGTCGAGGGACTCCATGATCATGTCGAGGACGCTGTTGGCGGTCATCTTGAAGATGAGCTGGTGCTTGGCCTCGTCGGGGAGCTCCTTCTCAGCCATGATGGTCTCCATCATCTCCTTGCTGAAGAGGTCCGAGATGGCGGAGGTCCTGTTGGGGTTCTTCCCGAAGGTGCGTTCGACATGCTCCTTCTCCGGGTCGGCGGGTTCGGGGTCCCCGAACAGGCCGGCGTTGGGATTGTAATCATCGGTCACGATATCACTGCCTCCGGGTCATGACGTCCGCCAATATGTCCATTCCCCTGTCTATCTTGGACTCGTCCGCGGCATAGGAGAATCTGAGGTGCTTCTCGCCGTAGGATCCGAATGCGGATCCCGGGGTGCATATCAGTCCCGCGCGGGCCAGTTCGTTGGCCAGGTCCTGCGAGGAGATGTCCTGAGAGTAGGAGGGGAATGCGTAGAACGCCCCTTTGGGAGGTTCGATATGCATTCCGTCTATCTCGTTGATGCGCTTGCAGATGAGGTCGCGCCTGTTCCTGAAGACGGAACGCGCGTTGTCTAAGTAGGGCTTCATGTGGGGGAGCGCCGCAAGTATCCCGTACATGGCCGGCATGTTGGGGCTGGCGCACACATGGTACTGCATCTTGATCAGGGAGTCCATCATCTCGTCGTTGGCGAAGACGAATCCCATCCTCCATCCGGTGACGGCCATCATCTTGGAGAAGCCGTTGACGACGACGGCGCACTCGGGGCTGTCCATGAACGATATGTGCTCCCCTTCGTAGATGAACTCGCAGTAGACCTCGTCGGAGAGTATGGTGATGTCGTGCTCCCATGCCATGTCCACGAGGGCGTCCTTGGATTCCTGGGTGAGGACACCTCCGGTGGGGTTGGAGGGGGTGTTGACGATGATCATGGTCGTCTTCGGGGTGATCTTGGAGATTATATCTCCGATATCGGGCTGGAAGGTTCCGTCGTCGGTGAGCTTGTATTCGACGGGGATGCCCCCGGCGAGCCTGACATGGGGGGAGTAGATCACGAACCCGGGGCTGGGGATCAGGACCTCGTCTCCGGGGTCGATCATGCTCTGAGTGACCTCCAGGAGAGCGGTGGAGCCGCTGGGGGTGATCATGATGTTGTCCCCTCTCATCTCGCCGTACTTGGAGAAGTAGTCGGCGACGGCGTTCCTGAGCTCCGGTATCCCTGCGGTGGGGCCGTACTTGTTCTTGCCCTGTCTGGATGCCTCGCACATTCCTTCGATGGCCTCCATGGGAGGGGCCAGGTCGGGTTCTCCCAGGCCGAGGTTGATGGAATCGGGGCCTGCGAGGTCGAACATCTTCCTGATACCCGACATGGGTATCTCGGTTATCCTCTTAGAGGACTTCATGGCCATCCGTAGAGCGCATCTGGGTTAAATGCATCGCTCCGGGCGCTTCTGGGTGATGTGATGGAACGGGTTCAGGGCGCGTATTCTCCGGTCTTCCGTCCCCTCCGGACAAACACGTTTTAACGCTGTTGATGTAGTATCTGGATTACATGTCTGGCTCGGGTCCAATGTGCCAGTCGAGGAAAAACCGTCGACCACTTTTTCGGATGTATATATACCCCCGAAAAAAGGGCCGGGTGGGGCCATTATATACGGAGAACCCTTCGAAAGTTCAGAGGCGAGAAGGGATGCCTAAAAGACGTAGCGGGAAGTCGATGAGGAACGAGTTCGACCTGTCGGTCGACGAGGGCACATTCGACGACTATGAGACGTTCGGGGTCTACAGCGAGGACGCGCCCGAAGGCGCCGTTCCGGAGTACGAGATCTTCATAGTGTCCGTCGCACAGGAGATCTGAAGAGGTTCGTGCCGTCGGAACGACGGCTGTCCGGTACGTTTTTAGCTGCCGCCGATCTCTCGGATTCGATGATCAAGGTATCGGCCGGTATAGTGTTCAGCAGGGGAAAGGTCCTCTGCACCCGCAAGGGCGAATCGAGATACGGCTACCTTTCTCACAGGTACGAATTTCCCGGAGGCAAATTGGAATCCGGGGAGACTCCGGTCGATGCTCTGATCAGGGAATTCGGAGAGGAATTGAAAGCGGATATCCGCGGGGATTCCATCATCCCTCTTCCGGTCGTGGATCACGATTATCCGGATTTCTCCGTGAGGATACATCCGTTCGTCATCTGTGCGGATGACCTGGAGGTCCAACTGACGGAGCATGAGGATCAATTATGGCTTCCGATAAATGAACTGCGTGGAATCGAGTGGATTGCAGCGGATGAATTGATCGTAAACGAATTGGAGGGGCTGTTTCTTGGATGAGAATTCGTATAAATCAGAAGACGGCCCCGTTCTTCTCTACAATAATTCCATCCAGGGGATAAAGGTGCATTCCTCTCTCGTCAACGAGATGAGGACCTGCAACGCATTCGATTTCTCGGTCGCGTTCATCACGACGGGCGGACTGTCCACCTTGTATGATTCCTTCAGGGATATTTCCGAGAGGAAGGTAAAAGGACGCATCCTGACGACCGATTATCTGGATTTCAACGATCCCGATGCACTGGAATGGCTGTTGGAATTCACAGATCTGGAAATTCGTGTGTGCGAAGAGAGGTTCCACACCAAGGGATATACATTCTATCATGGAAATGAAGTGGTCTCTCTCGTAGGAAGCTCGAATCTCACCGACAGGGCCCTCTGCGAGAATCTCGAATGGAATCTGAAAATCAAATTCCAGAAACAGGACGTTTTGGCGGAAACAATTCGTTCGGAATTCAAAAGGATGTGGGATTCCGCGGTTCCTTTGACCAAGGGATGGATTTCTGATTACAGGAATCGCCGTTCCATCCGTAAAATCGAGAAACCCGTTATTCCCGAATCGAAAGCCGTCGAACCCAATGCGATGCAGGTCGAGGCGTTGGACGCATTATCGAGATCGAGGGAGGACGGCAAGCGCCGCGCTCTTCTCGTCTCGGCGACGGGAACAGGGAAGACATACATCTCCGCATTCGATGTCAAGGCGTTCGCACCTCGCAGGTTCCTGTTCATCGTCCATAACGAGAACATCCTGGAGAAGGCGATGGACAGCTACCGCAGGGTTCTCGGCGACCGCTACACCTACGGCAAGTTCACCGGGACGGAGAAGAGGAAGGGATGCACGGCATTGTTCGCAACCATCCAGACCATCAGCAGAAGGCTGGACGAATTCCCGAGGGACCAATTCGATTACATCGTCTGCGACGAGGCCCATCATTCCACCGCAAGGGAGTATAGCAGCATCCTCGGCTATTTCACTCCGGGATTCATGCTCGGCATGACCGCCACCCCCGAGAGGATGGACCAGGCCGACGTCTTCCGGATGTTCGATTACAACGTCGCCTACGAGATACGCCTCAACCGCGCTCTCGAGGCCGGGCTCCTCTGTCCGTTCCATTATTTCGGCGTCACCGAGATCTCCGTCGACGGGAAGGTGATCGATGACGATTCGGACTTCAACGCCCTGACCAGCGACGAGCGCGTCCGCAACATCATAGAGAAGGCGGAGTACTATCGTCCCCATGGGAGCAGGACCAAGGGCCTGGTGTTCTGCAGCACCAAGGAGGAATGCAGGGTCCTGTCGGAGAAGATGAACTCCCGCGGCTACTGGACAGTCGCCCTCACAGGGGAGGATTCCATCGGGAGGAGGGAGGATGCCATCGGACGCCTCCGCGCCGATGACGGTGACATCCTCGACTACATCATCATCCGCGACGTGTTCAACGAAGGCATCGACATCCCCGAGGTCAATCAGATCCTGATGCTCAGGCCGACGCAGTCCGCCATAATCTTCGTGCAGCAACTGGGCCGCGGACTCCGCAGGACCGACGATCCGGACAAGTCGCTCATCGTTCTGGATTTCATCGGGAACTATGAGAACAACTTCATGATCCCGGTGGCGCTGTCCGGCGATCGCAGCCATGACAAGGACGGCCTCCGCAGGTTCATGATAAGCAGCTACCTCCCCGGCTCCTCCACCGTCGGATTTGAGAAGATAGCGAAGGAGAGGATCCTGAGCAACATCAACAGAGTCAATCTCTCTAAGCTCGCCATGCTCAAGGGCGAGTACAACCTGATGCGCGCCCGTCTCGGCCGGCCCCCGTCGCTCTGCGACCTCCTGGAAGGAGGCTCCCTCGACCCGAGGGTCGTCATCGATTATGCGAACAATCTCAACAGGTTCAGGATCAAGGCGAAGGACGGGCATCTCGATCTCAGCACAGAGGAGGACGACCTTCTGTCGTTCGTCTCATCGTTCGTCCAAGGAAAGCGTCCCCAGGAGCTGAGGATCCTGAAGCGGATGATCGATACCGGCGAGGTATGCCTCGATATGAACGATCCCTCGGATCGCTCCGCCCTGTCGGTTCTGGACGGCTCCTATCAGACCAACGCGACCATGGGGAACCACCCGTCCTGGAGGGTCGTCGAGGAACGCGACGGGGAACTCGTTCCGACCGACCTGTTCAGGAGGATGCTCTCCGACTCCGGCATCAGGGGATGCATCGAGGACGCGGTCCGCTGTGGCCTGGAGATCTGCTCCCGCAGCTACGGCGATACGGATGGATTCGGCTTCAAGCTCTACGGCAAGTACTCCCGCAGCGATGTCTGCAGGCTGCTGAACTGGGAGAAGGATGTCAGCTCCACCATGTACGGCTACATGATCAGGAACGGGCAGTGCCCCGTGTTCGTCACCTACGACAAGCGCGACGACATCAGCAGCACCACGATGTACGTGGAGGGGTTCGAGAGCAGGCGCGTGTTCAACTGGATGTCCAAATCGAATCGTACCATGGCGAGCGAGGACGTCAAGGCTGTTCTGAGCGGAGAGCTCGATATCCTCCTGTTCATCAAGAAGAGCGACTCCGAAGGAACGGACTTCTACTACATGGGAAGGGTCGAGCCGATCCGTTCCGGGAGCCGCGAGACCACGATAGACGGTCATCCCGTGGTGGAGATCCCCTTGGAGCTCGCCGTCCCCGTATCGGAGGATCTGTACGGCTACATGACCGCCGAGACCTCCGTGGCATCCGACGAGACCGCGAGCGTTCCTGTCGAGTGATACGATACTTCGTCCCGGTGACCATCGTCGGAATCACCGTCCATCACGGATCAGGAAGCCTTTCGTTCGTCCGGATCGGAGACAAGGGACTGCTCGGCATGTTCGATATGCTGACCAATTCGATCGGTTCATCCGAACCGGGGAAAACGGGGGTCGGGGCTTCCGCCCCTTCCCCTTTTCAAATCGTTTGCTCACTGGAAGAGCTTGAAGACCTTGTCGGCGTAGCCGACGATGTCGTCCACCGGCATGCCGGCGATGAGGGCGGCCTGGTCGTACATGATCCATGCCATATCCTTCGCCCTGTCCTTGTCGTCCTCGTACGCCTTCTTCAGGGCGGCGTAGGCAGGGTGGTCGGCGTTGATCTCCAGGACGCGCTTGGCCTTGATGTTGTTCTGGTCTCCGGGGATGGCTGCGAAGTACTTCTCCATCTCCAGGGACACGTCCCCATCGGCGCTCAGGCACACCGCATGGGTCTTGAGCTTGTTCGAGAGGCGCACATCCGAGACGGCGTCTCCGAGCGTCTCCTTCACGAAGGCGATGACGTCCTTCTCGGCCTCCGCCTTCTCCTCGGACTCCTTCTTCTCGTCCTCGGTCTCCAGGCCCAGATCCTTGCCTGCGACGTCGCAGAACTCCTTGCCGTCGTAATCCCTCAGCGCCCTCAGGGCGAACTCGTCCGCCTCTTCTGCGAGGCAGAGGATGTCGAATCCCTTGGCCGATACCTGCTCGGTCTGAGGGAGCTGCTTCGCTCTGGCGACGGTCTCTGCCGCGGCGAAGTAGATCTTGGGCTGGTCCGGAGGCATGGCGTCGCGGTACTCGCGGAGCGTCACCTGCTTGTCCTGCTTCAGCGAGTGGAACAGGAGTAGGTCCTTCAGCATGTCCGCCTTGGCGCCGTAGTCCTCCACCATCCCGTATTTCAGCTGCAGTCCGAAGTTCTTGAAGAAGCCCTCGTACTTCTCGCGCTCGTCCTTCAGCATCCTCTCCAGCTCGGCCTTGACCTTCTTCTCCACGTTGGCGCGGATGGTCGCGAGCTGCCTGTCGTGCTGCAGGATCTCCCTGGAGATGTTCAGGGAGAGATCTGGGGAATCGACGACTCCGCGGACGAAGCTGAAGCAGTTGGGGAGCAGGTCCTTGCACTTCTCCATGATCATGACTCCGGAGGAGTACAGCTGCAGTCCGGGCTCGAAGTCCCTGCTGTAGTAGTTGAACGGGGCGACCTTGGGGATGAACAGCATCGCCTTGTAGCTCACGGCGCCCTCCGCATTGATGCGGATGACCGCCAGGGGGTCCTCCCAGTCGCGGAACTTCTCTTTGTAGAACTTGAAGCATTCCTCGTCGGAGACCTCCGACTTGGATTTCTGCCAGATGGGGACCATGCTGTTGACCACTTCATCGACGACGGAGGTCTTCCACTCCTTCTTCGGCTCGCCTTTCTCGTCCTTCTCGCCGGTCTCTACGAGGTCGTCCTTCTCCACATCCATGTGGATGGGCCAGCGGACATAGTCGGAGTACTTCTTCACGAGGTCCTGCAGACGGTACGTCTCGAGGAATTCGGAGTATCTTTCATCATCATCGTCGGGGCGGAGGTGCATGATGATGTCGGTTCCCCAGCCGTCCTTCTCGCACTCGTCGATTGTGTATCCGTCGGCGCCCTTGGATCTCCATCTGTAGGCCTGGTCGGAGCCGTACCTCTTGGTGATGACGGTGACCTCGTCGGATACGAGGAACGAGCTGTAGAATCCCACACCGAACTGCCCGATGATGTCGACGTCCTTCCCCTCCTCCATCTGCTTCTTGAAGTCCAGGGATCCGCTGTGGGCGATGACTCCGAGGTTCTTCTCCAGGTCGTCCTTGTCCATTCCGATACCGTTGTCGGATACGGTGACGGTCCTCTTGTCCTTGTCCGCGACCACCTTGATCTTCAGATCCTCGCGGGGAACGGAGACCTCATCGGGTTTGGTGATGGCCATGTAGTACAGCTTGTCGATAGCATCGGACGCGTTGCTGATGATCTCCCTCAGGAAGATCTCCCTGTGGGTGTAGATCGAGTTGATCATAAGGTCGAGCAGCTGTTTGGATTCCGCTTTGAATTGCTTCTTTGACATTTCCAATAGCCCTCCTTTCTAGGCTGAACGGTCTTTAACTATCTGAACTTCTATAAGAAATATTGCATAAATCTGACATGGAGATGTGGAGCATCTTATTCTAAGAAGGCATAGTCCAGAGGGCCGGAGGGACATCGTTCTCCTCTCGTCGGGAGCATGAACGATGGAAACGCATTTTCATCGAGAATATTGCGAATATCAACGCTATCAGTTCAATTCTGCATTTTATGGTCTATCGAGATACCAATATCAACTTCGTTGTTTCTTAACGGATATATACAAGGTCCTCGGATGTTCGATCGTGGGAGACTTTGAAAGAGCGAGGACATCCGAACAGAAGGAAGCGAGGATGGCCGAGATCAAGAAGGCCGCCTCGGATCTTTTCGATGAGGTCCCGTACAGCGAGATCACTTTGACTACGATTGCCAAGCGCCTCTCCTGGACGCGTGCGAATCTCTATCGCTATGTCAGCACGAAAGAGGAGATCTTCCTCGATCTGATAGAGGACCGCATGTGCGCCTATTATGCGGATCTCGACGCTGCCTTCAAGGAAGGTTGTAGTTATTCGCTCGAGACCACCGCCGAGGTATGGGCGGGGATCATCGAAGCCAATCAGCGGTACTTCATGATGGGTCACATAATGTGGGCCATCGTCGAGACCAACGTCACGCCGGAACGTTTGGTCGAGTTCAGGAGGGGGTACATCAGATACTCCGCGAACATGCTCGGATGGATAACGGAGACGTTCGGGCTCGATCGGAAGGCCGCTTATGGAGCCATCCTGTCCATCTACTATCACGGTGCGGGTCAGGTATGCTCTGCCTTCGCGGACAGCGCCATATAGAAGAATGTGGAGCACGTCGGGGTCCCGGGAGACTCCAAGGTCGACATCCAATATGAGATGAAGCAGTACATCATCATGGTCCTCGGCTATGCCCGGCAGAAATGTTCCATGAATGAGTCAAAGGGTCCCGCCGGTCTTGACGACCTCCTCGTAGACCTCGAGGAAAGACGCTCCTGATTCGCGGCAGATCCTAGCTACATCCTCGTACTCGGGATAGCATCTCCTCAGACCGTTGGCGGTGCACACCTTCACAGCCACGTCCCCGTAGCGGGTGGACACCGTCACGATCTCCCTGTCGAGCTTCGTGCGCTCCATCGTGCATCTCCTGATGCCGATGGTGGTGGTCTCCCTGAAGATGATATCCTCCAGGTCCCTGCGCTCGGATTCCTTGCAGATCACGGTGAGAAGCCAGGCTGGGCGATTCTTCTTCATGAAGACGGGAGTGTAGTTCACCTCCCTCGCGCCTGCTGCGAACAGTCTCTCCATGGCGAATCCCAGGGCTTCGCCCGTGGAATCGTCCACATTGCATTCGAGTTTGACGACGGTCTCCGATTCCGCCTTCGGTTTCAGAATCATCGCGCGCACTATGCCCGTCCTCTCGGAGGGGCGCTTCCCCGCGCCGATCCCTATGGATCCTATCGTGAACGATCCGGGGGGATCGCATGTCCTCACGGCCGCGGCGAACGCCGCACCGGTGGGGGTGACGTACTCCCCTTTGGAATCGGTGATCCTCAGCGGGAGGGAATGCCTTCTCGCTATGTTCGCCACCGCCGGAGCGGGTACCGGTATGAGGCCGTGCTGGCATCTGATCATCCCCGTGCCTTCGTACAGGTCGGAGAAGCAGACGTCGTCGACATCCAGTTCGTCTATGCAGATTGCCAGGGCGGCGATGTCGATGATCGAGTCCAATGCTCCCACCTCATGGAAATGCACCTCGTTCATCGGGACCCCGTGGGCTTCCGCCTCCGCCTCGGCGAGGATCGTCGCGATCCTCACGGCTATCCCGAACGCTCTGGGGCTCAGATCCCCCTTGCGGAAGATCTCCACCATGTCCGGATACGTCCGGTGCTCGTGGCAGTGGTCCTGCGCGTGATGGTCCTTTCCGTACAGGTAGTCCGGGTCGTGGTCGTGGTTGTCGTGGTCGAGCACCACGGCGAAGTCCTTCGCCCTGATGCCCGACTTCTCCACATCGGTGATGGATATGCGGTAGCCCTTCAGTCCGAGTCCCTTGACCCCTCTGACGACCTTCTCCGGATCCACGCCGAGGTCCAGCATGGCCGCCACGGCCATGTCTCCGCTGATGCCGGAGGAGCATTCGAAGTAGAGCGTACCGTCCATGTCCATCACAGGATGCCCATATCGGTGAGCTTCTCCGGGAGGTAGTGATCGGTGACGTAGTCCAGGCCGTACTTGGCCAGCGCCTGCTGTTCAGCCTTCTTGTTCATCTGGAGCATCGCCTGGATCTCGTTCACCCAGAACTCGTCCGCGAATCTCGGATCTGTCAGCTCCGCGTGCAGAGCGCCCAGGTCCTTGTCGTTGAGTTTGTCGGTGGGCAGGTCGTAGTTCAGGATGTCCGATGCCGTTATCCCGACGAATTGGGCGGTGGGCGTCGCCAGGTACTCGGAGATATGGGCGGTCTTGATCGCACCGTACGCCACCGAGGCGTAGATCCTGAAAGACCACGGGTCGCCGTCGGTGAAGACCACGACGGGGATGTCGTACTCCTCGTTCATCCTCTTGATCAGACGCCTGGTCGACCTGGCTGGCTGTCCCGACAGATGCACCAGGGTGCATCCGAACTTCTCGGGGAAGCCGTTCTCGATCAGCCTGGCGTACATACCTCCTGTCTCGATCGCCATGACGAACTTCGTGTTTCCGGGATCGATCTGGAACGTATCGTCCTCCACCTTGTACGGCACGGCGAATCCCGCCTCGGACACGTCGTCCATGCAGTTCATGGTCTTCATGCCCTTCTTGGTCATGGTGGTGACGTTGATGTCGCCGTACATGTGGGCTCCGGACTCCTCCGGCCTGAGCTTGAAGTCCTCCCTCATGCAGCTGGTGACCGTCTCCAGGTCCTCCGCGAGGAGGTTGCCTTCGTCCTGGGTGTGGAACTTGGCGTTATGCCATCCTTCGGATATGTAGTACATCTCCCTCAGGGTGGACGACTTGTTCTCGCGGATCATCTCGTTGATGAACTCCGTCGTGTAGACTGTGCGGAGCATCATCACCGCCCCGTTGACGGTCTTCGCGGTACGGACGGTCTTCAGGTCCCCGTACTTCCAGACGTTGTGCCTGGGATCGAACTCTATGTTCCTCTTCGTCCTCTGGGGAAGGGACATGTTGGGGATGTCCCCGTTGTCGAGCTGGTCGTAGAGGCTCTCCACGATGCCCGTGAGGCTCTCGAGGGCCTCCTTCTGTCTGTCAGTCCTCGCCAAGGTCCTCTACCTCTTCTTTCTCTTCCTCGTCATCGTCTGCGACGTAGTCGTCCGTCTCGACGATCTCCATTCCCTTGATGCCCCATTCTCCCGGAAGCTGCTCCGCACCCATGACCATTGCCGGGTTCAGTCCGGAGAAGTAGACGTCGTCGGCATCGAAAGTGTCCGCCAGCTCCCCCACCAGTTCGAAGGACACGACGGTGTGCTCGGACGGCTGGAGGTCCTCGATCGTCCAGTTGGCCTTGCCTTCATCGTTCATGTCCTTGAAGTGCTCGTGGCCGAACAGCGTGAGGTTCACCGCCTCCTTGGGGAGGTGGGCGTGCAGCATGAACGTCCTCGGCTGCACCGTGTAGTTGTATACCGTGAATGTGACCTGCCGGGTCTTCTTGTCGATCTTTTTGACCGCAGGCTCCACCCATACCACGTTCATGATCTTGGTGATCGTCCTGTCCAGGCTGGGAACGGGCCTGCCGAGCTGCTCGGCGGTCTTCTTCGCCATGTCGGGCAGGATCTCCTGCACGATCTCGAACTTGGCGTGGGTCTTCTTTTTCCTCTCCATCTTGTTCAGATGGCTCTTGAGGTTCCTGGCGCACAGTCTGAGCGCCAGTCCGATCTCCGACATGATCTCGGGCAGGCTTGCGACAGCCTCCTTCCCCTCGGATGTGAACGGGACCTTGGTGGAGGCGATGTGGACCATGATGATGGCGGGCCCGTACGGGATGCCCTTCCCGCCCCTCTGCTCCAGTCCGTACCTCCTCCAGTCGAGTTCGGAGATCGCCTTCGTTATAGCGCAGGCGCCTTGCTGATACAGCAGCGGGACGCGGTTCGCGAATCTCAGGATCTGGACGGGGCCGTCCGAGGGGATGTCCCCTCCGTAGACGATCCCCGCCTCGATGATGAACGGATTCCCGTTCACCGCCTTCGGCGAGCGAGTGACCGGCGTGGCGTAATATGCGGGCCTCAGTCCCTCCAGAACGTGCATCAGACCCTTCTTGATCAAGGTGTCCCCTATGGGGGAGAGGCAGTCCGTGGGGGGAGCCATGATCTTGACGGTCTCGATGGCCTTGATGATCTTGATCGCATCCTCCCTGTCCAGCTTCGCGGGGGATTTCTCGGGTTTGACCCCGGACTTCTCGCATATCTCGGTAGCGATCCTGTCCGTTATCCTGGAGAAGTCGTTCTTCAGGAAGGCCTTCAGCGTCTTCTGATTGGTGTTCCCTGCGTACTTCAGGAGGTCTCCGATCTCCATGCCCTCGGGGTGAGGTTTGATCTCCTTCGGCTTCGGAGGCATGATGTCCGTCGCCCTCTCGAACGTGAATCCCTTCCCCTCGGGGTCGCGGAACGATATCTGCGCATGGGGATTGACGATGGCGGTGTCCCTGAGATACTCGTATACCGACTGCTTACCGGTGATGTACCTGCCTTTGATCGTGTATTCGATGCTGGTCCCGTGGGGTCTGTCCCAGGTCTGGGCCTTGTCGTTGGTCACGACCGGACGGTTGGTCTTGGTGTCGATGACGATGTCCATGCCCCACGCGGGCTCGTCGTCGTCCTCGATCTTGGATATGATGTGGGCGGGCTTGCCGGTGGTGATGTTGCCGTACATCACGGTGGCGGATATCCCGATACCCTGCTGTCCTCTGGACTGTCTCAGCGCGTGGAATCTCGATCCGTAGAGCAGACGGCCGAATACGTTCGGCATCATCCTGTGGACGATACCCGGTCCGTTGTCCTCGATGCAGATCCTGTAGTCCTCGTCGTTGAGCCTATCGATCCTGACGGAGACCTCCGGCAGGATGCCGGCCTCCTCGCAGGCGTCGAGGGAGTTGTCCACCGCTTCCTTGATGCCCATCAAGAGGGACTTGGAGCGGGAATCGAATCCCAGGATCTGCTTGTTCTTCTCGAAGAACTCCGTGACGGAGATCTCCTGCTGCTTAGCGGCCAGCTTATGCGCTATGGCCGGTTTCTTGCCGTCGGTCGCGGCATTTTTCGCACTGGTATCTTCAGAGGGCATCCAGTGGGGTCATGGCGGTCACAGTCTTAAGGTTCTTCATGCCCGTGGCCTCGGAACAGGGATGCCGCAGCCTCCCATGGGATCCCTTCGAAGGCCTGAGCGGATTTTCGGATGCAGCTTCGAGGACGGCATCGGCGGACATCGCGAGGGTTCCGACGGAAGGTTAAAGACAATCTAGAGGTATCATGAACCCGAGGGAGAAGGAGGGTGGAAATACCCAGGTCGGTGCTACGGCCTGGGCAGGCCCCAAGCCGGGCCAGGCTCCGACCTGCCTTACAGCAGGTCAAAGACCTTCGCGATGATACGCAATGCATCAAGCAAGGTCTCGAGGATTTTTATCCTCCCGTCCTTAGATGGGGTCTTGTCCATCTTTGGTTCTCCTGGAGAGGGTTTCAGACTCTCCAGGACTCCCCTTCGTCCTTATGATATATGATGCGTGGGACTGCATGCAGCACTGCGAGGTTCTGCGCAATCGCTTTAACGACGATTGCGATATGAGATTCATGAGAGAGATCCCGATAGGAATCCAGGATTTCAAGAAGCTACGTGATCTCGATCTCTATTTCGTGGACAAGTCCTGGCTTGTAGATCGGATCGTAGGAAGAGGTAAGGAGGTGTTCTTATTCACGCGTCCGAGACGTTTCGGAAAGTCCCTCAACCTGTCGATGCTCGATGCCTATCTGAACAGGGAGTATGCGGGCAATACATGGTTCGATGGTTTGGAGATATCCCGTATTCGTCCCGATGATCCGGAGAAGAATGCCAACACCGTCGTCTATCTGGATCTGAAGGATGTCGGGGACGGCACGTATGAGGATTTCCTAAGGAAGATCGAACTCTCGATCGCGATGATGTATGATTGTTTCTCGTATCTGGTCGATTCGGATGTATGCGGCCCTATGAAGAAGCGCTTTATGGACATATATGATCAGAGTGAGGATGCAGACTACTCCCAAGCTCTCCAGATTCTGATATTCCTGCTCGGCAAACATCATGGCAGCAAGGTGATTGTCCTGATCGACGAGTACGACAATGCGATGAACAATGCGAGGGACGATGTGAATCGTAAGAGGATACTCGATTTCCTCAGGTCTCTTCTAGGCGGTGCACTGAAAGGGAACGAGTTCCTGAAGTTCGCGGTTGTCACGGGAGTTATGAAGGTGGGGCGTGAGAGCATATTCTCAGGCCTCAACAATCTGTACACGAACAGTGTCTTCTCGACGGAGTTTGACGAGGCTTTCGGCTTCACGGGTGAGGAGGTGAGGAAGCTCTGCGAGTATTACGGGCATCCGGACAGGTTCGACGAAGCCAGGATGTGGTATGACGGATATCGTTTCGGTGACGCGGACGTCTACAACCCATGGAGCATTCTCAACTATGTGTCGGAAGGATTCAGACCGGGTCCGTACTGGGCATCGACCAGCGGGAATGACATAATCGAGAATCTGGTGGACGGGCTCGGAACAGACATCTACGAAGACTTCAGAAAGATCGTTGCAGGAGATGGGGTTACGAAGCATATCTCCGATACCGTGGTGTATTCCGATATCTCAGATGGCGGAGAGGCACGGGATCTGTTCTCCGTGATGATAATGTCGGGATATTTGAGTGCGATACCTACAGGGGAGGTTGGAGAATACAGGCTTCGGATTCCGAACAAGGAGGTGTCCGGGGTCTTTGAAGATCGCTTCCTCAGGCGCATGGGAAGGACGGGGCAGAGGATCCGTGAACTCGCGAAAGCGGTGGTATCTGGAGATGCGGTTGCCGTCGCGGATTCGTTCGGAGGTCTGGCGATGTCCATCGACCCGAAGGTCATGTCCCATGAGCATGCATATGAGATCCTCTGCATATCCCTGTTGATGTATCTCGAGGGTCCGTACAGGATCCTGAACGAGATCCACGCCGGCAACGGGTATTGCGACATACTCCTCGAGAGCCGTAGATCCAATCTGCCTCACGTCTTGCTGGAGTTGAAGCGTAAAAGGAACGATGGCGGAGATGTCGATGCTCTCGCCGAATCGGGTCTGAAGCAGATCCATGAGAAGTCATACACGCGTCCTTTGAGTGGCAGGGTGTTGCTGTACGGCATTGCTTTCGACGGATCGAAGGCTGCGGTGAAGACCGAGAGTGTCGTTCTATGATGCCATCTGCTTCATCTGTTGCAGCATCGTGAACGTTTCTGACGGACCGGCGGACGTTCCGACGGAAGTTTAAATACGCACGAGATGTATTGTAAACCCGAGGGAGAAGGAGGGTGGAAATACCCAGGTCGGTGCTACGGCCTGGGCAG
>ERZ1026854.787-NODE-787-length-21613-cov-5.572873_pt1 | contig 21613 bp, 40 predicted proteins | sample MGYA00380157_ERZ1026854 | MGnify/ENA primary metagenome ERZ1026854 (study PRJEB33269, sample SAMEA4719793) | human gut metagenome | biome: human-associated habitat; feature: organic feature; material: feces | place: Cameroon | collected 2013-10 ... | reverse complement strand
CCACTAGACAAACAGTATTGTTTAGGTTATAATATAATGGGGAACTAAAAAAGTTCCGAAAAATTTCTATAGTAATATAGGCGACAAAAATAATTATGAACAAATTATGAATGCATTTTTCCACGTTTTCCTTATAGAGGGATTTTATATCTATAGGAAAGTATGGAAAAATATTTTGGAGCATTCGATCCATACCTTGCGCTTCGCGCAAATTACGGCGAGGAAGTCACAAATTGTTCATATTATTCATAGTTTATTCACATTTAACATTTTTTTGATTAAATTTTAAATAAGCAGGAGGAATTGTTAATGGAAAATTTACAAATCATAGACGACTATGATTTCAAAGATTTGAATCAAGCTTTTGCGGCTGTCAATTGGTATAAACGTTTTGAGCTCACAAAACGCGGAAGTTATCATTTTGATTTAAAAAAGTTAAAATTGAATTATTGGTATAAAAATTGGAAAGAGGTTTGTGATGACCTGGGAATTGAACACTCTGGCGGAAGAATTTTAAAAGAACAACAAAAGATTATTGAAGCAAACACCGATTTCGAAAAGGATGGTAGAAAATATCTTTTTCATTCGGTAGTTAAAGAAGCGGTGGTGTCGACATTAGATCCAATGACATCGGTTACGCGAGCAGATTGCGTAGAGGTATTATTGCTTTCTATATTTTCCGAAATCCAGAATCACCCGATTGCGCTAACGGCAAAAGGATGGTACAAACTTCTTGGTATGGGCGACGATAATTGGAGAAGTCCGAACGACAGCAACGGTGTTAAGATACTATCTAGAGAGGTTGAGAGAAATGAAAGACGAATTTCTGGGATAGAAATGCTTGACGACAACAAGTTAATTATCAGCGATTGTTCAGACATAAGCACAAAGTATTTTGTAAAAAAGACAATGGATGAGTTCTCATATGCTTTAAAGTATGGAATTAATAGTCTTATTGATCAGGGGGCTGTTAGCGTGGATTTTGTTTATGGGGGCTATCCGATAGAAGACGAAGATTATGAAAAATTTGTTGAAAAAGAAACTTGCTACTATTTATTTAATAGAAGTAAAATAACTAAAGATTTGGGTGATGAAGAATGGGAGGTTTATGTGCCGGAATGCATACAAGATAATTCTCATAAAATTGATGAAAATAAACCGTCAACGATTCTTCCGATGAAAATGTTTAACGCCGAAGAAAATACTGCATTGCTGAAATATAAAAGAACAGCAATGAAACTTTTGGGCGTCAACAGAGAAAGTGAAACATATCAAAACAGAGAGTTGCGCCAAAAATATTACAACATTGTGAATTATCTTGTTTTAAAAAACCTTCACTGCGTAGTTCCGGCTAGATTTATGGTGGCGTATCCGTTTGCCGATTCTTGTATAAATGTTTTGCGGACGATGACGGAGAGGGAAGATATTAAAGCTTTGTTAAATCGCAAAATGAAAAATGGCTTAATTAAAAGCGCAAATAAAAAAAGGGACGAAAAGCCAGATGGAGTATATGGAACAGCCGGATTTGTTAGGGCTTTGAATTTTTTAATGAAAAATACGATGTCGCATAATTGCGGCATTACCAGTGACACATTGCGCCTCGGCCTAATGAATGGAGATTATTTTTCAGCAAAGAACCCGGACTATAGACGGATTGGACAAAACAAAGACAGAGATATTATAGGAGAATAAATCTTCGAAACAAATTTTCCCAAATTATTTTCCAAAAACCCCTTGACAAAATCCCTCTCCTGTATTATACTGTATGTGCAAGGGGCGAGAGGGACTGATTTGCTGGTTTCCTTTCCCGGTTAATTCAGACTTATCCCTCTCCAAAAACTTTTCAAAAAATCTCAAACTGTTTTTCAAAACCCCTTGACAAGTTGGAAAGAACGTGCTATAATAGAGACGTAAACAGGAAGAGGACACGCGCCGGCTACACAGAACCGGGCATCGTCCCTCTCCTCCGGTGATTTCCTTTCTCACTGGGGAAGTCCCTCTCGAAGGGTCTGTTTATCAAATGCCTCCTTTCAGTGCCGGGTTGGTGGTGCTCCTGGTGCGATGTGGTGTTCATTTTCATTTTCCTTTCTTACGACGGGGATAGACCCGTGACGGCGTGGAGAGAAAGCACACACGCTAACAAAGCGGATGGACGCTTGGCACCCCGGACAGACGGGGCTTTGATTTTGCCGAGTGGTGTAATAGTAGCACGAGAGTCTTTGAAACTCTATGAATGGGAGCGTAACCCGTCTTGGCAGCCATTTAGAAAACAACATAGGAGAGGGACTATGGCAACCAAAACCAAATATGTTATCTATATTCTAAAGAGCTCCGGAGAGGACGGCTATTTCATTTTCCTGAAAGACGGCTTGTTTGGAGTTTACGAAGTCAGACTTGCCGATAGTACGAGCCGGGCAAAGTGGTTTGACACAGAGGAAAGCGCAAAATTCATTGTGAGAAAGATCGAGAACTCCCTCGGGTATTACACCGAAATCCGACCGATTAGAGTGGAGTACGATTAATTAGATGACAGCTCGGAAAGACGAGCAATTATATTGAGAGGTAGCTCAGTTTTGGTCGAGAGCCCCAATCTTATAAATTGGAAGCCCTTACAAGGTATACGCCGGATCGTTCCCGGCCCTCTCAACCATCCTCATCTCATGGGGAAACCGACTCTCACGGAAGAGTGGAGTAACCTCGCAGAGGGTCAGAAATCCGCCGCTGTGTTGCAGTAGTGACCGACGTGACTGAATCGTAGCGTAAAAATTTCAGTGACAGTCTGGAGAGACAGACGCCCATATGTCCATTTAAGCACGAATGGCAAGTGCCCTCGGCGTCGAGGATCCCATTCAACGATTCCGAAGATATCTTGAAGCTGCTAAGGGATCGGGAATATGTTGGTTCGATTCCAACAATGGACATTTTATCGCTCAATAATTCAAGTGGTAGAAACTGCGGCCTATCGCAGAATGTTGGTTCGACTCCAACTTGAGCGGCTGTCGTTCGTGGGTGAAATGATATATCTCACGGTGGAGCTCAATTTCCACAAGACAATTATATTATTATTATCGAAGTCGCGATTGATTGGGTTGAAAAGCATAAAGAGCTGTGCGAAGTAAGTCGAAGCAACACGCGCAACATCCGTCAGGTTTATAGCAAAGGAAGGCCCGTAATTGGGTAGACCTTAAATCAATTCTGACAATGGGTTAGGTCGGAGCAGCGTCAGGGAGACTCGAAAGGGTTCTGACGTCAGGGGTGCAACGAGTATGAAAATACCGCCACAAGTAATTGTTGGTTGTGGTTGCCTGATGGATGTTATTATATCCCTCGCGATGGGTTCAGCGGGCAAAGACAAAGCACCGCCTCCGGTTCGATTCCGGAAAAAGGGCAGTAGAAACCAAACTACTGAAACTGGTGCTAATATCGTGGCGGTTAGGAGCGATATTAAGCGAGTGATGAAACACAAAGCGCGAAGAGGTTGAGCGGCGCATAGAGAGGTGATTGGACTATTCCTCTCAACGGCATAATCTTGATTGGGTAATGCTGATAAAGCCAACAATTTACTCGTTATTGGGTATTTCGGGTCGATGGCATAGAGCGGTAACGGTAACCAATTCCGCTTGCACAAGATGTACGTTGTTCCCGATAGGTTGGGCTGATTTACATCTTAAACGGAGTACCAGCTCTACCGTTAAGGAACTGGTGTAGCGCACATTGGAGAACAGAGTCATTGCCCAGTGTGTGGCGAAGATCGAGTAATGATGGCATTCGGAAAGACGAAAATAAGCCCCTTTGTGAACAAACGGCCGGGGTTCCCGGCAGAAACCTTGCTGATGCTTGCGAGCTCGAGACCAAGACGGCACAACAGCGGAATAATATATATTCAAAAGGGACAATCCCTCTCCAGACCTCCCCGGAGAGGGATTTTTTTTGTTGTTGAAAGAACTTTTCTATTATTTTCCGAAAACCACTTGACAAACCGGACGGAGTGTGGTATACTATATGTGAAAGATGATGGAGAGGTATATGCCCCGGTGTCTCCGGCGTAATTAATTCATCCCTCTCACTCTCCGCATACAAAACTTCAGCATCTCAAAGAAAGGAATAATGCTATGCAGGTCCCGGCAAAAAACCGCTCACCCACGTATCAAAAAATCTTGCCCACCAAAACGCAGCAATCGTTCTTCCGGGCAGCAGACGCCGTCGCGTCCCTCTCAAATCACAATCAGGCGAAGCTTGGATGCGTGCTCGTTGATAAACACCGGATCGTCTCTTCCGGCCACAATTCTTCCACTCGGTGTTCTCCCCTCCAAAAACAGATGGATACGACACGGTTCGGGTTCCCGGAGCAACACAAAGGCCCCGTCCACGCAGAAACCGCCTGCCTCCTCTCTCTCATAAGACAGGGATATGATATGACCCGGTCGGACTTGTATATCGTCAGGCGCCACAGAAACGGTTCTCTCGCGCTTTCCAGACCTTGTCCCGGATGTATGTCCCTCTTGCGGGCAAACGGCGTCAGGCGCGTGTTTTTCAGCGTCGAGGGCGGGTATTCTACAGAACGTATCAATTAACTAATCAAAATTCAAAAAATTCAGAAAAGGAGATTCCACAAAATGCTCAAACAGTCTATTCAGTATTATTCAACAAACCTCAACAATCTGTCTCTCTCCGGCAACTCTATCGCAGAGCAGGAGACAACCATTTCCATCCAACGGGATTCCGACCTTGCCTATATCGAGACGACAGACCAATCGCGAGATGACCGACGAGGAGCGTCAGCAGGTGGCAGAGCGGTTCAGAAATGTCCGCGAAAATCGGGTATAATTTTCGAAAAAAACATTTCGGTATATCGAGAGGGAAAAATCACCCCAATTTCTTCCCTCTCCTTCAAGTGTTTTGCTGTAATTTTGCTCAATTCTCAATCATGGGGTATATTTATAACCCCCAAATTCAATTTCAGAAATTTCTAATTAAACAATAAGAAGAAAGGAGGTACTTTTTTAATATGCTTGTAAAAGATATCGGCAGCTGTAAAGACTGTCCAATCTATATGAAGTTCTGTCCCGGCAACAGAGATATTCTAATGTCTCACTATATCGAGCCGCCGTGCGTGTATTTGGACGCAGAGGACGATATGGAGAGGGAAATCGGAGTCATCCTTCGGAGGGCTCGTCCCTCTCATAAAGACGATTTCACCGGCAACCATAACTAACAACAAAACACAAAACAATCAATCAAAAGGAGAAACAATTATGAAATACTATTCGGAAATCCTTCGCAAGACCTTCGACACCGTGAAAGAGCTGGACGACGCAGAAACGGCAGAAAAAGAAAAAGTGCTCGCGAGACAAAAAGAAGATGCTGCCCGCGCAGAAGAAATCAGCGCCGCAAAAGAAGCTCTCAAAAAGGCAAAGGAAGAATATGTTGCCTCCCTCAAAGTGTGCCGGGAAAACCTTTCTCGGGTCGGAGAGGCAGAGCAGAAGCTAGTCGATCTGGAGAGAAAATATAAGTCCCTCTCCGATTATTCCAACGGTGTTCTGAAAAAGTCCGAAGACTCCGTGGACAAAGACGGCGACTGGATGGTTAGAGATTTCTATAATTTCCTTCGCAAGTTCCTGTAAATTCGGGAGCAGTGGAGAGGGATGAGTACCGGGCACCGGACGTCCCTCTCAAATCTTCCCTCTCACCAATTGCCAACAAGGTGGTCAGAAATGACCGCCTTTTTATTTTGCGCTTTGTTGCTGGCGGAATTTGTAAATTATTTATGAATTATTTGTTAAATATTCTAATACTTTGTTAAATATTTATTTTAGTTTGGGTTGGCAAGTAAAATTTCGGCGCCGTTCTAATAAAAGTGCCGGCCGGCAAGCAAAAAAGCGGGCGGGTTCTATGAAAAATGGGCGGGAAAAAACAATGGCGCCCGCGGCGATTAAAAAGAAAAAAATATCCCCCGTCATTAAAAGATATCGCACTTGCAATACAATGATCCCTGTCTGGTTTTTTAATTCGGCGTCGGGATCAAAACGCCGGGGGTTAGAGATTTCCTCCTTTCTAAATTATTCCCCATCTTTCTGACGTCAATAAAAGACGGGTTTTGGGTAGCACCTGATGACGCTCAGGTGCTCCAGGAAGCGCAGAAACGAAGGGGCGCGGTTTTCTTTATTTGCGGATGACCGTAAACCCAATGGGTTGCTTCATCGATGGAGTTCGACGAAGGCAAGGATGAGACACAAAACGACAATAACACCAAAAGAGCTCATTTCATCACCTCCATTCTAATCTGAAAGATAGAATATCAGAAAGAGATAAGCGGCAGATAAAATCCAAAACACAATCGCTTCGAGTTTCCCGCACATTTCTTTCGAGTCTTTCCAACATCGTCGGACCAGCAACCCCAAAACCAACAAAAGTATCACATGATTATCCTCCTTTCAATAGTTAACACAATCAATCACCGCTTTCAGTCTTTTCTTCCTCCTCTTCTTCATCATCATCCTCGCTCCAAGAGTCAATCTCTTCCTGAATCTCGCCATTCTCAAAAGCACGCTCGTTGTCAACGACATCTCTCGCAATGTCGCCAGGATAAATCCAGTCGGTCGGGTAATTTGTTGATTCAAAGTTGCCATAGCCGTTGTGATGGAAATAATCGTGATTCGGGTTGAAATCTCCGTAAACGATGCTGCGGGCAATCTCGCTCGGTTTCATCCCCTCGCAGATCTCGTCGAATCGCTCCATATTGATGATTTCATCGTCGTAATGGTTGGTAGCATAGCACCATTCGTTGTGGAGCGCCACCTCGTCAGATGTGTCCATATCCTCGATAATGCTGCGGATTGCTTTAATCTTTTCTTCGTAAGTTTTCATTTTCTTGTTCTCCTTTTTATTTTAAATATTTTTTTATTTGTGGATTAGGTGAATGATTGATTTGTTGGATTATTTCATATTGTCTTTGTGGATTGCATATGACCAATAGGAGATGTCGACGTCCTTGTCGACATACTTATCTCGATCATCAAGAAAGTAAACTCTATAAATCGCATAGTTGTCTTCATCATCGTAAAGTTCAACGGAGACGCACAATCCGCGGAGTTCTCTGGTTCCAACCTTCGGAAGTTCCGAAAGGGAACTGATAACCATTGCATCCCCAACCCATTCGCGAATTTCCTCCAGTGTTCCATCTTTGTCAACGCAGTTGCAAATATAATCTTCGAAAGGATAATTGTATTCGTTCGGTTGTTCTCTCTGAAGATGCCTGAATGTTCGCAGAAGTTCCTCCTCCGTGATAATGATGTCAAACTCCAAATCTCTAAATTTTCTCATAATCTTTTCCTTTCTCCCTAGTTTGTGGTCGATAGGGCAACCAGATTAATTTGTTTAAATGGTCCCGTAAAAGTTCGGAAGGGACGTACGCATAATACCGAACTTCCAGAAGGCGTCGTGTCGAACCCATCGGATCAACCACTCTCGTTTGTTTTTGGGTTCTCCGTTTTCCGTTGAAACAAAAGAGTTGAGGTTTGCGCGAATCACCTCTTCGTCTTTTACCGCCTCGAAGTCTCCGTTTTTGTCGAGAGTAATTTTCCAATCTGAAATCATCCATTTCATTGTGAAAAATTTCACAGTCTCATATTTCCAACCGTCGCAGTCGGTCATATGCCAGATGATAACCGGGTTGTTATCCTTATCGAGCGCCATTCCTTTAAAAGCAAGGTTCGGAGCTTCGTCGCTTCTCGCGTTCACATTCGTGTTCCAGATTGCGGCATATTCTCCGCTTGAAGTGTAAGGAAGTCCGTAGGTCAATTCGACATTCCTCTCACGTTTCCCATGAACAATCCGCAGACTTTTGTCAAGCCATTTCACTGCGGCAATGGCAATCTTGTACTGATTCTCGTAGTCAGTCCATTCTTTGATCTGATTGGTGTAAATTTCCATAAATTGCTTCTCCTTTATTATTCTTTTTTTATTATTTTTTAGGTGTTTGTTTAGAAAACTCAACAAGCTGATAAAAACTAAAATAGTCTGGTTTTAATTGAACTCCATCTTCCATCTCCGAAAGCAAGTTGTTGTATTTTTGTTCAAGAACACAAAGATCGTTTCTCATTTCGCTGTATTGTTCTTGCGTAAGTTGCTTCAAATGAAAAACATCCCATTTTTTATAGAAGTTGTAGGCTGTTCGGAATCCCTTCAAAAGATCTTCCTGGCATTGTCCTACTCTTGCGAAATCCCTTTTGTTTCGGACAAATTCGTAAGCAGATGTTGTAAAATATGGATTTTGATTGTCTCCTAATGTGTAATAAGAAACTTTAAACAAAATCATTTTTGACATTTGAAAACAAACATTAAACTCTTTCATAACATATATACCTTTCTGCCCGTATTGCCGATAGCACAGCATAATTTTAATTGGTGTTTTGTGGTTTAACTTAATCTTTCCATCCATATGCCTTTGCAACGTATGGATGAAGGGATTTTGTATACTTCTCAATTTCTTCGTCTGTGATTGGTTCTTGATTGTAGATTTTGTCCAAAAGTTCATCAATATCGGAACCATCTTCAACAACTCTGTAAAGATAATTGTTGATTCCGTCGTGATGAAGTCCTTTAAACCTGATGTCTTTCCCGTCAGAATACCATTTTGCAAGATTGCAATCAGAATATAAGATATCTCTGATATTGTTGCTTTCCAACATTTTATACGCGGAATGTCTCCCGTCCCACAAGCCGAGGTCTGCAATCACGAGGATTTCTCCATCGACTTCAATGTTTAGATTTGCTCTTTCATAATCGAGACAGTCGGCGTTTGTGTTGTAAGCCCATTCGCTAAGTTCGTCGTCGTCGAATTCCTCCTCGATTCCGTCTTCTTCGCGGAACATTTTAAAGTCTTCTCTCCAATCCTCAATATTCAGGTCAAGGTTGCTCCAAATTGTGTGTTTCATTTTAATTCCTTTCTCCAGTTTTGATGAGGTTTCCTGGAAACTCAATATTTTAATTTTAATAATTTGTTAATAATTTAATATGTGAAATTGACGAAGACCGGAGTGTCCTTCTTCAACATTCGCTCGTAGCTGATGTCGTCGCGTCTTCCGCAGGAATATTTCTTTTCAGAGCGGTCGTAGTCACCCTTCTCATAGACCTGCGAATCTTTTGGTTCGGCAATCGGTTTCAGAGTAAACCAATCACCTTTCTTCAACGCTCCGAGAGTCAGAACGAAATTCGGATTCTTTTCAATTCGATGTTTGATTCGAAACATTGTGTCGCAGTTGTCGCGATATTCTTTCAAAGTCTTTTTGGCTTCCGCAAGAGTGTTTTCAGAGCATTCGACGCTCCATTCTCCGCAGTAGAGCCCTTCAATGTCGTAACGGTTAATTGTCTTTCTGGTGTCGACGGTGGTTGTGGTTTTCATAGTATTTTCTCCTTTTTAATATGATTTAAATTATTTAATGTTTTTTAAGATTTCTAAAACTGTTACTAAGCGGTTGGAGTTTGAAATGTTTGTATGACAATCGTGATCATATAAATTGTATTCGTCAAGTATTCTTTTTGCTTCCTTTGCAATCTCTTTACAATCATCATCCCATTGCGTCATTGAACATCCTGTCTGATAATAGTTTTCATTTTTCATAATATTTTCTCCTTTCAAATTACCAATTAGTTCTTATACATTCGTCAAGCCGAACGATCCAATTTCCCCAACGGAAGCCGGCTTTCCCGTCTTTATTAATGAAGATTTTGGACTTCTTCGGAGTTCTTCTCTCCCAAGCAATTTCGACGAAGTAGATAGTGTCTTCCGCGTAATCAACTTTGTAGATTTCCAGCCCAAGTCCAGCGAGTCCTCCGTAATAAGTTGCGATTGGGTCTTTTCCTTCGATGTGATTTTTGATTTCAGTTTTAGTGATTCTCATAATATTTTCCTTTCTGGTCGTATATGTCCGATACCGCAGACAAATTTTAGTTTAGCAAATCACGAACCAAAGCTTCTTGTAGTTTTGTTCACAGAAGTCAAAGTTATTCATCTGACCCCTTTCGAATTTGTGATACGACGGGTCGTCGTAGATGTCGCCACCGGGACCGAGACAACCAAGCCAGTAATCACCGGTTTTTTCGCGATATTTTTCGCACTTGCGAACTTCGTCATCGTCAAGGAAGTAGGTGACGATTCCGCCGTAGTTGTTGTAGTTAGCGACGTAGGTGTTTGTCTCTTCGCAGTAAAGGTCGTGGTTGTCGTTGATGAAGTCGAGCATTTCCTCCGCGTTGTCAAAAGTAACAAATTTTTTCATAACATTTCCTTTCTCCCCGTCAAGCCGGTAGGTCAGCTAATTTTAATTACTGAATTGTATCGCGCATTTCTTCGATCTGTTCTTCGGCAAAACAACGACGGAGTTTCTCATTTTGCGCAAGGCAAGCTTTCCAGATTTTTCGAGCTTTCGAACATTCGTGTCCCGGCGTGTCGTCATATCCGTATTCGTAACAGAATTCATTGAAATCGTCATCCACATAGCTGTCAGCGCCAAGGCAGGTCAAGATGTCGTAGGCGGTCGGCTCTGCTTCCGAAATCTTTTCGGGATCTTTCGACCGAAGCTTTTCTTTATCGGCGACAGATCCCCAATAAATTCCCCACATATGACCGAGTGGAGTTTTGATGTCGTAGCGATAACGGGGACGAAGGACCAAATCCCAATTGCGGTTAACGGAAAGTCCGGTGTAGGTGAATTTCACAGTGACGTTGTGCTTCTTGCAGAAGTTATCAGCGATTTCAGTGTATTCATTGTGTCTCATAGTTGGTTTCTCCTTTTAGTATATTGTTAAATTATTTCGTAAAGTATGCAGATGCCTTTTATGCCGCATCTTGCGCAAGTTGCCCCATAACCCTTATCACCTCTAAAATGATGGGCGATACGACCACGGATATCTCCTCTACTTCTCGCCTCTTCGATAATTTCCGTACTACAGTGGCGGCAAACATATCCGCGACTCACGGTAAGTTTTGCCGTTGCGTCAATAACTTCGAGATTCAGGGTGTTTTTTGTGTTTGTTGTTTTCATAATTTCATTCTCCTTTTAATATAAATTATTGGTTTTAGTATTTCAATTAAAGAATTTCGTTTAGTGTACAGAATCCGCTTTCCTCACACCAATCACATTTTGATTGGCGTTCGTCGTCAGGATCTACGTCCCATTCGCGATGAAGTTGTCTTCCTTCGCGAGACTCGATTGCACAGAGGCAACGGTCACAAACCCAAAGATGCTTTTCAAGATTGTGTTCTTTAACATATTTTGCAGTTGCGTCGTATTCCTCTTCGGTCAGATAAGAGTAAAAATCAAGAAATTCTTCTTTTGTAAGCGTGAAGAAGTCTCTCATCTTTTCTCCGTCGTCGATGAATGGAACGATTTCAAAGTGTTTCATAATATTTCCTTTCTTTGCGGTGGTATTATGCCGCCACCGCTCGGCAAATTGATTAAACGGTGATAATAAGCAGATCGTTTGACGCGCAAACCCTGATGACGGTGCTTTCTCCGTGTTTCTGGATGAGACAGTCGACAGAGCCCTCGTCGAGAGTTTTGCGTTGAGCTTTGTCGTATAAAACTCCGAATTTCACGTCTCCCTCGGGAGATTTCAGGATTTCTTTTAGGTCTTTCAGTTTCATAATTGCTCTCCTTTTAGTCTTTGATTTCTTTCAGATAATCTTTCCAGAGACTGCTGTCGGTTCCATAGACATTGTGAATCGAGTCACATCGATTGCTTCTGCGAGCGTCAATGTAGAATTTCCAAATGTTCTCAAACGGAATTTCTATATCTTTCTCACACGCAATATCGAGGAGAGATCCTCCTCCAGCCCACGGATCGTAAAGCCCGCAAGTGGTATTTTTATTCAGAACAATCGAACCGTTCGGACTTTCTTCCATTCTTTCATTCAGTGAAATTGCCTGTCCGAGAGTCATTTTAACGCAGAAAGTCAGTGCTTCGCATCCGTAACCGTTGGAGACTTCGGAGGAAACAGAGGCAAGAAATTCATTCGCGTTCAAACTGTCTTCGTCCTTCAAAGCTTCAACAACCCCTGCGAGTGTGTGCCCCTGCTGTTTCGCCAGCCAGACAAGCCCAGCTTTTTCAGCATTTTCATCGACGTTTCCGTCTTCATCAACGATGTGTTCGTTGAGCCAGAAGTCGTAGTTATCATCGCCGTTGGAAACAATGATATTGAAACAGAATTCCTGACCTTCTGCCCAATCGATAGGATAGTCGACGTAAATGCTATCCATAACGATGTCTCGAATCATTCCATCGTCAATGTTTCCGTCTTCAATGATGTCGGCCTGCCTGAAGAGTTCAGGATCAACCTTTTCCTTGAAGTCATCAACGAGACTGTCGATAATATCCCATTCGGACTCCTGATACCAATCCCAGAGCTTCTCAATCAAAACGTCGCGAGGCGAATCATTTTTAAAAATCTCCTGCGCGGTTGAATCGTCGATTTCGTCACGGTAGTCGACGTAAATGTCGAAGTGATAAAATCCGTCGTCCTTCTTGTTCCATGCGTAGTTTTCTGCGAGATAATCCATTACGAGTTGCTTAATGTCTTTCATTTTATTTTCCTTTCTCCGGTTTTTAGGGATAACCGGAAACCCAATTTTTAGTTTTGGTGGTTTTGATGGTGGTTTTTACGATTAGTCGTGAATAAGTCCATTTTCGTCGATGTCCATTTCTTTCAAAATGTCGAATTCGTCCAAGAAATTTTTGGCAAGCCGTTCGTATTTCTCATTGGGAGAAATCGACTGCTCTGTGTCATAGACACTTCCGTCTTCGTAATACGGGGCGTCAATCCAGTCGATGTCGGTTCTCATATCGTCGGTTGTCCAAACCTTGATTGCCGCAACGATTGCGCAGGTCGCGGGCTTTCCGTGAATCGCATTTTCATCGTCGGGGTCGAAACCGCCGCTCCAGCCAACACAGACGGCAAGTCTGTCGTCCAGTTTAATGGTCGAGCAACCGCAGTCTTCTTCGACGAGCCAATCAACTGCAGACTTGATTTCCTTCGCGAGAGTTTCGGGGGTGTAGGTTTTAATAGCGGACATAATGTTTTCCTTTCTGTGGTTTTAAAGAGGTTTTCCACAAACTCTAAATAACTTGTTTAGCCGTAGACCACTTCGCCAAGAACGGCGAGCTGAATGATAACGTCGGCGACCTCCGAATCAATCTGTGAGGTTTCGAGATGCCACTCTTCGAAGCCGTCTCCTTCGGGAACGAGCCAGTTATAAGAGTTGTAATAGCCATCTCGAAACGCTTTCTGAATTCCGTCGGAGAGATTGGAGAGCGAAAGCCACGCTTCTTTGCCGTTTTCCACATCCTGAATCGTCACCGACTTTCCATCGAAAAGCATCTGTGCGATGATTTCCTCGTAGCAGATTTCTCCGTCGTCGTAATCCGACTCTTCGTTTTTCAGAAGCCATTCGCAGGTTTCTTCGTAAAATTTGTCGTTGGGGATTACTCTTCCCCAATAATCGATTCCGCCATTAAAGGCAGAAGAGAGGATGTCAACGACATCCTCCTTCGTAATTTTAACGACGATTTGCGGGCGAATCTCCTTCACAGCCTCTTTGCTCCAATGTTTCATTTAGAGAACCTCCTTCTCAATGATTTTGATAATGCTGTACCAATATTCGGTGTAGGTGAAGTCTTCGATTTTGAAATAATCGTTTCTCCTCCGAATCTTCGGGTTTTTGGTATTTTCCAGAAACCATTTCTTGTCATCTTCAACGGTTTTGTTGAATTCTTTCAACGCCTTTTCGTAAGAGTCGAACAGGCATTCGTGGAAAATCGGATCCATCGAGCTACCAATTGTCGTTTCATACGACAGTGCCCAAATTTTCATTGGTTTGTTCTCTTCCGAGTTGAAAATCTTATCGGCAAGGTCACTTGCCTTCGCGTCTTCGGGATCGTCATCGTCAAGAATTCTCATCTGTCCGACCGAGATGCCGCTGTCTCCCAGCCACAAAGTCTTTTTCTGAACATAATCGATGGTTCCAAGGTCTTCCTCGATTGCGCGGTTGTCCTCAACGAACAGTTCAGCCAAAATTCTTCTTTCCATTTTAATTTCCTTTCTTCGGTTTTGTTGAGGTTGTCCGAAAACTCATAATTTTTAATTTGTGGTTTTAGGTGTGATTCAGTCGATGTTGTCGAACACGTCGGTCGCAATTGCCTGCTTTGAATCTGCCGTCACGCAGATTCCACGGCACCGGTCGTAGTTGTCATCGAGAAAGAAAACGTACTCTTCGCCGTTGCTGTAAGCGGCGTATTCTGCGCCCCTCCATCCGCTATCTGCGTGTTTAACGGTAAGAGATAAATATTTTTCCACGAATGTGCTTTTCGCGAGTTGACATTCGTTCATTTCACGGAAAAGAAGTTCCTTGAATCCTTTTTCTTTCAGTTCGTGCGGGTAAACTTTGTTCTGTTTCATTTTGATTTTCCTTTCTGCTCGTTTAATGGTCGAATCGCCCAACCAATTTTGATTACTGATTTTTGTTGTTTTCTATACAGTCGTTCATCGCGACTTCGATGTCTTCGGCTGTCATATTTTCGTCGAAGTCATCTGCGAGATAATCGATCATCTGTTTCTTCAGTTCGGGACTGATGGTTTTCCCGCTTTCTTCAAGCCAGAGGTCGATGTTTTCTTCACAGGTTTCGCGGACTCCTTTCGGTGCTCCTCCGTAGAGATCATCTCCGCAGATTGCTTCGTCCAGATTTACCCAGAAGCCATAAGTTTTGATGATTTCTGTGTCGTTGTCTTCGCCACCAATTTCGTCTGCGGGAATGATTCCTCCGCAGCATCCGCAAATGATGTTGCCTTCGTCGGTAAGTAATCCGCCGTGGATCATATCATTTGCCTTGTCGTAGAACATAACTTGTTTCATTTTAATTTCCTCCAAATATTTTTTATTTTTTAGACCGTTGATAAATTTAATGATGTGTTTAATGTAATTTATTCCACTTCCTTTCTATCTAAAGACGGAATGTATTCGAAGAGGATGTCATACATCTTTCTTCCGGTGATTTGGTCTTTGAATGTTTGGACGAAAATTCCGTCTCGAAGATTGGCGCTGTAACCATTGTCGTTCGCCCATTCTGTGATAATCTTTGTTGTCAGCGGCGTGACATAAACGTAGAGGTCAGAGTAATAATGATGAATGTCTTCGGGCGGATAGCCCGCTTCAAGCAGGCGCTCCATAAGTGATTTGGTGTTCATTTTAATCCTCCTTTTTTAATAATTAAGAAAACCGGAATAATTCCAAAAAGTTAGTTTCCCTCCTTTTTCAGTCTTTCAACGATTTTGTTCTCGAGCTCATAGTAAGTATCTCCGAAGATTCTCGCTTCATCCTCTTCGCCATCCCTCCACTTGTCGGGAAGGGTGATGTCGAGTTCGTCGAGCAGTTCTTCGAAGATGTCGATGATGTCGGCAGCGGTGTTAGTTAGGTTTGCCTCATTGAGTTTTGTGGTTGCGTTAGTGTTGTTCATTGTGTTCTTCCTTTCTGACGGTCTAACCTCCTACCGACAGGGAAATTTTGTTAGAGTGTTTTATGCGGAAGCCATCGCGCCTGCGAGTTCTTTTAACATATCAGAAATGTTTTCGGCGTCTTCAACGAGTCGGTGCGTACTTGGAACCCCAGATACGCCGTTCTCTCTCGCATCAATCCACATTTCGATGTGTTCGTCTACGTCGAAGTCGTTGTAGTATTCGTATATTTCTTTTGCAGCATCTTCTGCATTTACTGTAAACGAGATGTCCTCCCCAGCAGGGGAATAATTGCAAAAGTCTATTGTTCCGTCGTTGTTTTCGTTAACTTTCCATCCGAGGCGTTCTGCGATTTCTTTGATTTTAGTAATTTTCATATTTATTAATCCTTTCTGCCTTTTCGGCTTTAAAATTTAGAGAATGATTTGACCAATTTTGGCCACGACTTCAATTCCACCGAAGTTGTCTTGTTTTTCAAACTCTTCGAGCGTGTCCGGCATACCGCAATCGAAAGTTTCTTTCGCTCTCTGATATGCTTTCTGTTTCGCTCGTTCTTCGTTTGTTTCCTGAACGAAATATGTCATTTCGTTATCGGAATACCTCCAAATTGTAATTGCAAATCCCATTTTGTTTCTCCTTTCTATAAAATTGTGGTTTTATTTATTCAGCCCCGGAGAGTGGGTCCGAGGCTGTTGTTTTTGGTTAGTCTTTGCGTTTTTCGTCTTGTGCTTTTCTTAAAGCAAAGTCGACTTCGATAAATCCGTTTTCTTCAATCCAATCAATTGTTTGGTCGTGATAAAAATGTTTATTCAATTCTCGGATTTCGTCAGGCATTAAAAATCTTCTGCTCTGAACAAGATGCTTTTTTATTAATTCTGGATCTTTTTTCATTTTTAAAATATCGTCTATCGATATAAATTGATCATAAATTTTGTTTTTGAAAGAAGGAAGAAAAGAAGCAATTGAAAATGGACATAGAATTGAAAATATTTTATCTATTAATATATCAACAAACACCCAGATTCTCGATAGGCCAAAGAAATTTCCAACAACCAACATGGACACTGAAAGATAGAGAAAAACAGCTAATCCTTCCATGCCGATATAAAGTCTTGTTTTAAAATTATATAAGTCATATCTTTTACCATTTGGGAATCTTGTTCCACTTTCAGAATCATTCGAGTGTTTAATGTTTTCATAACACATTTTCCAAAAATCAACAAAAACATCTTTTCCGCAAAAAATCGAGATAACTAAAATTATAAGATTTGAAATATTTTCCACCATATCTTTTCCTTTCTGGACCCCGGATCTTTCCGAGGTCCAATTCATAGTTTGATTATTTTACCAACTCATACTCGAACATCTTTTCGCGAATATGTGTTGTGTAATACTTTTTCAGCAGAACCTTCAGCGTGTTCAGCTCCGAGTTCAGTTCGGGATAATCGTAGACATTCTTCCCGTCCTCCGTCTTCACGAACGTGTTGATTTCCTGCTCAATCTGATAAGGTCCGTAAGTGAAACTGTCGACCATCTTCCCTATCTTTCCAGCCTTGTCGAGCACACGACCCCAAACTTTCAGAAGTTCTTTCTCATCCACGTCGAGCTTAAATTTCTTCAAATCGACATTAGCGAGAGCGTCTTTGTGGAAGCAGAGTTCGTTGCGATAGAACCGACCGTCAGAACCGCTAAAAGACAGACACTTGTTGTAACGGGAAAGACAGGTGTAAATCAGACAGGATTTCAGGAAGTCGTTGTCGCGAGTATAGCGGTCGCCCCCATCTGCTGTGGTGAAATAGACGTCTTTCTCATACCATTTATCTTGCGGGAACATCTTTGCGCAGAAAAGCGGAAGTTTGGTCAGATAGTTGTCGGAGCGAAGATATTGGCAAGTGTTTTTATTTGTATTAATCGAAAGTCTCAAAAGAAAAGTGTCATTTGCTGTCATTGTAAATGATTGAGTAACCAAATATCCGACAATGTCTTCCCCGGCCAATGAGTAGGTTTTATACTTAGATTCGGTTGTTTCATAACCGTCTGTTTTTGAGAAAATGTGCGTTTGAACATCCGACTCTTTTTTGATGTTCGAAACGAATTCTTTAAAGGTGTTTTTGCACTGTTTGATTTTAATATTTTTTACAAACAACGTCCTTTCGTTCTCGACATCAAAAATAGGAACATCAATTTCTGACAGTCTATCTTGTTCGTTTCCCCACGCAATACAAGAAATCGCCGAGGTGGTTGCGTGAAAATATTTTCTGTTAAAAATAAATCCAGAAATAAATTTTCTGTCACACAGCCCAACCGATTTCCAATATTTTATTGGAGAAAAAACAATGTAAGAGTCGGACGCTTTTTTCATATAGAAATTAAAAGCGGACCAAATGAATCTATTGGCAACATCTCTTTCTGCGTGGAGAGATGTCTGTGCTTTCATTATGTCATACACATAATTATTTTTCTCCTGTCTGTCTCTCTTTTTATTCGAAGTAGAAACATTATCTGCATTCGCGTCCGAGTACGGAGGGTTCTCATACATAATCACCGTAACCTTCGGATCGTCAACATATCTACGAATCACTGGATTTTCGATGAATTCCTTGCTCATCGCATCTGCATTGGCAATCAGACCGTCGGCATACTCGACATTCTGCTCCGTTGGAGGAACGATATGACGAACCTTGTCTCCGAGTCTTTCGAAGAGTACTTTATATTCGAAGTACTCATAAGTGCTCAAAATGCAGTGCGAAAGTTCTTCGTCGGTGAAAACAGCTTCGAGATTGCCCGTTCCAGCGCATCTGTCGATGATGACATAATCGTTTCCTTCCGGAACTCTGGCGATTGCCATCTGAAGAAGTTCGTGCGCTTTTTCGGCATACGCTTCCGGGGTGTAGAAAGCCCCAAGTTTCTTCTTTTTCAAACGGTCGTTCAATTTGTCCATCAAGTATTTGAACTTCTCGTTGGTTTCGCCCTCGTAAGGAACGATGAACCGTTTGAAGACAACAGGTCTGCGAATTTCGCCTTCACAGGAATATTCACCATCATCACCGATGAAGCTTCCTTTTGTTGCTTTCGGATTTTCGCGATAATATCTCTCTGCCCATCCGACGATACAGTTTTCATCGATGCGGATTTTGACATATTCGTCGGAACGGAGAATTTGTTTCAGTTCGTCAGCCCCGAGAGAATCGGCATAATCGATTTTCTTCGGAGCAATTCCCTTTGCGTTGAAACCATCGTTGTTCAACGAAGCCGAGCCGCAGTAAACGATGTGGATTTCCTCGTAGAAGTCTTGCGCATCATAAACATATGCGATTCTGCGATTCAAATCAATCATCACAATGTTCCGGGGAACGGAGCGACCGGAAATGCGAAGTTTGGAGAGATACTTGACGCACTGGAACAGAACTTTACCAGTGTCGGAGATTGTCTTTTTAAACTCCAAAAGGTTCCCATTCCAAACACCATCGGTGTTTTCAATCAGTGCGGATTCGGGGTTGATTCCAAAATTCTTGAAGAAGGATTCCTGTCCTTCTCTTTCGGTTGCGTAGATTTTCATTTTAGTTTTCCTCCTTGATAAGGTTTTTGATTTCGTTGTAGTTGTTGATCCACTCGAGAAGAATTGCCTCTGCGTCTTCTTCCGAGATGTTTGCCATTTTTGCGAGAACGGGGGAAGCTCCCCACATATTGCAGACACCGGAGCGTCTGATTTCTTCAAGCATTTTGTAATACTTGATGTTCTCTTTCTTTACTTCATAGGTGTTCTTTTTGGTTTCCATAATTTTTATCCTTTCTGACCGTTTAGCCGATATCCCAGCTTGATTATATTATACCATACTTTCCTCGAAATGTCAAGAGAATTGGAGAATTTCTCAAACTTTTTCGTTAGACCAACTCGATGTCTTCTCTCTTGGCATACCAACGTCCGTCACCCTTCGTCGTTCCTTTTGGCCATTTGATGTAGTAGAAAGGACTGTCTTCGATTCCGATAACCGTTCCGATTGTCCCCTTCGGCGGGTAAAATTCGGGGAATTCTTTCGTCGTGGCGGCATCGATGATATACCGAACTTTGTCTCCAACCTCGATATCGCTGGTCTTCTTCTCTTCTTCGAGACAAACCTTGCAGTTCTCCGTGCAGTTCGTGACCTTTCCGGCAATTTCGCAAAATTGTGCCATTTTTATTCCTCCTTTCTGCGATTATCGCTGGTTCTCGATAAATTCGCCAGCGTCATTATAGTCATCAAATTCGAAGGTTTTTCCCTCGAATTCAACAATGACTTTTCCTTCCCGCTCTCTGAGCGAGAAGGTCTTCGGTTTTACGACAATCTTCTTCATCGTCTTGCTCCTCCTTTCATAAACTTTTCAAACTCCGCATCTCGTGCGGCCATCGGGTCATCTTCGAAAGCCCATTCCGTGATGGATTTCTCGTGCAATTTCACGGGACGGAGAGACGCTTCCATCCTTCTAATAGTCATTTTTGAGAGTTTCTTGCGGATTTGGTTCCGCAGACTCTCTGAAAATGTAATTGGGTTAATTCTCCCCGTCGGGATGAGAAGTTGTTCAAGAATGTCAATCTGTTCCTCGATGGCGTCGGGAAGATGTCGCGCCTCCATCTCCATACGGTACTTTTTCGCCATCGTTGCGACGGCGTTTCGGGAAATGCCGATGGAGTCGAGCTCGTCAGCAATGCGGGCTTCGGGGTAGTAGTACTCATTACCCCGACCGTGATACTCGATGTCGGTGGTGAGCCGATCGAGTGCGAGAACCTGCTCGCGAGTCAGTTTGCGAGCAAGTTCATCGTAGTTTCTGTCAAGGAGCTTGACAAGATTGGACAATTTGATTTTCATTGGTTTTTCCTCCTTAAAAATATTTAATTTTTGTTGATTTAGCGTCCTTCTCGGTCGCTCTACGCAGGGCGTACTGAAAAGCTTCGAGAGTGTTGCGAAAACCTTTGATTTCCGCGTTTCTTTTACCGTCTTTGCGACAATAAAGAATTTTTGCTGTAACTTTCATTGTTCAGACCTCCTTTCTCGCGAAGTCCTTCTGTGCTTCGCAGTAATTAAGAACGATTGCCGAATTCCGACAATAATCGAAAGCGTAGATGTCGCTTACGGTCTTCTCGAGATGGTCGATCATCTCGATGGCGTCTTCGCCTTCGTAAAGGCGAAGAATCTGTGCGCAAATGCCGCGCACAACGTCGGCGAGACGCACGTGGGTGTGTTTGTTGTTCTGGATTGTGCGCACAATCCAGTTCTTCGTCGCCTCCTTGCGTGCCTTCGCCATTTCGCGCCGTGCGGCTTCTTCGTCCTTCGCACGGTTTATGATGTTATAGACCATCTGGTGCGAAAGTCCGTATGCCTCTGCAATCTTGATGACGGGGACGTCCCGCTTTGCGAGGCGGACAATTGCGGCGTTTCTGGTGATTCTTTCTGTTTTGGTCATGGTTTAATCTCCTTTCAATGACCGATATTTTTGCCCTTGGTGTTTAGGGCTGGGATGGCGCTCGATAACGCTCGAACGCCTCGGAGAGCGGATAGGATTAATAACGATTGTCGTACCAATCGCTTGTTTCATCTTCGTTTTCTTTGTACTCTCTTTCTCGGCAGATGCAACAGTAAATTTCATCTTCGGTGAATCCAGTGTTGCGAAGATGATCGACGAGAGCCTCTTCGGCGTAGGTGAGGTCGAGAGACGCAAGAGTGGACGGGTGGGTTGTGGTGGTTTTCATAATAAAATTCCTTTCTTAATTTCCTCTGTAATCCGCGTTGGGTGTCTTGGAAATTCCATTTAAATGAGGGTTTTCTGTTGCCGGGTTGACCAACAACCCCGAATCTGATTCAGATTTTCGAAGAATTACTTATCGAGTTCTCGAATGGTCGAATTGACCTGTGCTTCGAGAATCTCAATCGATTCTTCGTCGTGCTCTTTTCGAGCTTTCGCAAGCTTTTGGTTAAGCTCACGAAGGTTTTGCTCAAGAAGAGCACGATTGGCTTTGCACATCTGGTTTTCCTCCTTTTTGGTTTTTTGTAGCATTAAATATAAAAGATATCAAATGTCTTTTACATTTAACACCTTTTATTTCATTTTAAAATACTATATATCTAATAT